>Ga0210040_10004330_pt1 | contig 18625 bp, 14 predicted proteins | sample CryGeyCG12114_NA_FD_185462 | JGI IMG/M metagenome (GOLD analysis project Ga0210040, IMG submission 185462) | Groundwater microbial communities from aquifer - Crystal Geyser CG19_WC_8/21/14_NA (SPAdes) (version 2) | ecosystem: Environmental > Aquatic > Deep subsurface > Groundwater | place: USA...
AAACAATGACCGAATGATCATCCAGTCTTTTATCATTAGGTAATGCCACCGGCGCATAATCGCACAAGATATAATTGTATTCACAATGGGTATGCGGCGTAAGCGTAAAAAAACAATTATACATATGATATTCCTTGGCCGGCCTAATTTCAATTATCTTACTCCCAGGGGGCAAAAAAACCATATTGGTTAAGCCGGCCCCGTGTAAGCCCATCAATATTTTAGCGTTATTACAAATACTTATTTGCTCAGATAAGGAATAATCTTCGGAATAAATTACCTGAAAGCCATATTTCTCTAAAACTGGGTAAATTTCTGCTTCATTTAATACCTTCCGGTAATTGGCTTTGGTTCGGGAAATATACAAGCGTTCACCTAACTTCTTAGAACTTTTAGCAAGGGCGGCTTCTTTTAACCACGAAATGCCTTGTTCCACGGGTATGGGCTGCCGGAAAAACGGATCGCCGGGACGGGTAGGAAGCACGAGTTGTTCTACTAAATATTTATGATAAGTATCCAGCACTAAAAAATTTTTGACCTGTAGTAAGTCAAAGAACTCTTTAGAGAACGGCCATTTGGTAAAGAAATAATCCGGAATCGCAAACTGGGTTTCCGGGATATATTCTTTGGCCATCCACAAACGGGGTAAAATCTCGGTTATCCAATGGTAATACCCTCCCGTGGAAAACCCATCCAAGCACCAAAGTACCGGTTCTTGAATGCGTTTGGTTTTACGTAAACTATTCTTTATTTTAAACTTCGCTTTTTCTTTAAAAGGCCCGTACAGCTTTTCTTTTAACCACGGAAAAGCAAAAGCCTCTGTTAACATGCCGCCGTCTTGCCACAAAACCAATTCCCAATTAGCCCATATATTATCTACATGCATGATAGTACATTCCCGAATGGTGCCTTCTAAGTTCATGTTATAAAAGCGCTCTTCACCGGGCAGACAATTGGCAGGTAAGCCTAGCTTTGCTTTAGCTTCCGGATAATACATATCCGCTCTATTTTGCATAAAATCTAAATTTATTTTCTATGATAACCTTCAAAAATAGCGGTACCCAACATGGTATTTAAAAGCTTAAAATAAATTGGGTCTAATAACTTTATATTAGGGATAATGGATAATAAAGAATAAAGCACTGGCTGTAGGGCTAGCAGGATGGTATAAACAGACCATTTTAACCAGCCATAATGTATCTTTAAATCAGTATGCCCCATCTCTACGGCCACGCGCCTGGTTTCTCCGCCTCTTTTTTTCCGGGCTAACCAAGATTTCACGTCCATCCGGTCCGCTTCGTTGTGGTACATCATGCTCAACGGATAAATATACGGTTGTATGCCGGCCGCATTTAACCTGTGGCTAAAATCATGATCCTCAAAACCGGCGTGCGGAAAACTTTCGTTATAACCATCCGCTCTAAAAAAATCTGTTTTTTTAATGGAAAGATTCTGGCTGGTAATTCCTTCTACCGGAAAAATCTCTTTACTATTCCAGGTAGAACCTCGGCGCCACCCTTCTAAAGAGTCGAAACCAAAATAATTTAAATACCTGCCAAATGGCGTCCCCTTCATTTGTTTGGATAAAGCCGGCGGATAGATCCAGTTTAAATTTATACAACATTTACCGGAAAAGCGCTGGTGCAAATTAATTATAGCTTTTACATTCTCCGCGGATAACCACATGTCATCGTCCATAAAAAACAGCAGGCCGGCTTTGGCTTTCTCTGCCCCTAAATTCCGGGCGGAAGCCACTCCGCTTTTTGGATTATTATATACTTTTATTTTGACTTCCCACTGGGGCAAAATTTGAATAACTGCGGTTTTTGAGTCGTTTATTACAATTATTTCGGCATCAAATTTATTTATGGCCCAATAGGCTTTCTCTAAAGATTCATTTAAAATTAACCCCCTGTCCTTAGATGGAATGATGATACTTAATACCATTTAATAAATTGTAGATTCTAAAAAAGTTTTCTAAGTTAGATAAGCTTTCGCAAATAAAGTGTTCTAATCTTGTTAATCATCTCCCTCCCCCTGCAAAGCTAATCCGGTAAGGAAAAAGATGTTTGTCTTCTGCAAGATTTCATCTTGTAATGCACAAGTGCTAACTTTTTTTAGAAGCCTAACTTAGCTCCTTGCCCCGAGGCCATGTTTAGTCCAATCTTTCGGTCTAGAAGGACATCTCCCCTTAAAACTACCATTAGGACATAAAGTCCACACAACCCTGTCATCCTGAAAGGAACTATCAATTAGAACGTAAAGCAGGTAAAAAATCTCTATTCAGGATTTACCTGTAAGACATTTTAACCAATAGAACTTTCCAAGATGACAGAAAAAATAAATTTAATATTAAAATTTACCTTTAAACAAACTATTTATATCTTAATCGTAGCCCTTGGTAAGGGAAGGTGCTCGCAGGGCGGAAGGGTATTTCTCCTCCAGCCCAAGCCGACTGCTTACTCAGAAGAAAACCGAAACGAGCCGGCGAGAGAAAAAGCTGGCAAAGTTCCCTACCAAATTAGCCGGCAAAGGTTATTTTTAAATGCTTTGCGAAAGCCTTATTTGGTTTTAGCAAAGCATTTAAAAGAACAAAATTTCCGGCCTTTGTCCATCTATTAAAATTTTGTTTATTCTACCTCTCCATCTAAATTTTTTCCGTTTATCCAGTATTAAATTTGTTAAAACCGGAACATTATTATTCACAATCAACTTTTTGATTTTCAATCCGAAACCACCGGTAGATTCGTTTACATCTGAATACATATCGGTAAGCTCTATTGGGTGGGGAAAAACAATCTTAAAATCATCAATAAATGCTCTATTAAGCCACAGTCGCCAATCATCAATTACATCATACATCGGCAGAATATTATTCATCATACTCTGAGCTGCTTTATAAGTAATTACATAAGCAACTGCCCCCACTACCAATTGCCCGCTGTAAGGTTTAATTAAATTATAATGCTGATTTATATGTTTATCTTTAAATAATTTACAAGGTTCAGGGAAAGAAGCATAGAAACTAATCACTTCTCCCGGTACAATTTCCGTTTCTATTATTTTTAACAACTCCGGAAACCTGGGTGATATATCAATATCATCTTCCATTATTAAAGCATAAGGTATTTTCTCTTCTACTATTTTCTTATATAAAAGATAGTGGCTTAAAAAGCACCCTACTTCTCCCCTCTTAAATTGCCGGTGAAATTGATGATCCGGAGCAATGTATTTTAGAAGTTCTTCTTGCGATAATACTTGCCCATCAATTCCTTCGTAAAACTGGAACGCTAATTCTAGCTCTTTCATCTTACGTTCCATTCTTTTTCGTCTATTAATGGATCTTTTTAAGTTTATAATAAAAATTTTCATTAATAGATTTTTAAATATTTAATTAGCTTTTTTAATTCATGATATAGCTTTGTGCAAATCAAATAATGCTAATCATAATGATGAATTATCCCCTTCTTAATTTTTTTAAAATAAATTGGGGCACATATTTATTCCGAAAATAAAGTTTGTTTTTTAAAGCAACGTCTGCTTTTTCCAGGCAGTTATCCCGGATACTGCTTAAGAGCTTTTGCGTTCGCTGCTTATCATTTTGGGCATACGTTTCATCAGCTCTTTTTAGCAGGTAATAATTTAAAGCTTTTTCTACCAAGTCCCGGTTATAATCATATTTCAACTCGATTTGGATATCTTCATTTACGCGGAATAAACTTTTAATTAAATCGGCATAGGTATTTAGCTTTAATGATTTAGCAAAAGAATAGTAAAAAGTATCGTGTTCAATCTGAAATTTAGCATTTTGAGCAACGGTTTTGGAATTAGCATGCAACCTGAAATTTATCAGCACATCCGGAATAGTTTTTACACCCTCTAAACCAAATAAGAACAAATACTTCAACCACCAATCCCGGTCCATGAGGTAATGCAACCTGGTATCCAGTAAACCCATTTTGTCTATAGCCGCTTTGCTAAAAAAAGTTTCGGGTTGGTCCATGCGGGCCCAACCAATGGTTTTGGCTAAATTACCCGGATAAACATCTGTTCCCTGCGAGAAATAAGCAGTTTCATTTTCGTTCCGGAATAACCGCCCCCGGCCACAAACTACCGATACACCCGGTTGGGCAAAAGCCTGGGCAATGGTACGCAAGGTGTGGGGTTCATGGTAATCATCCGAATTTAACCAGTTTATTATATCCCCCTTGGCAATTTTTAATCCTTTATTGATAGCATCACTTTGACCTTTATCCGGCTCACTTACCCAGTAGGTAATCTTTTCGGCATACTTTTTAATAATATCTACCGAATTGTCTTTGCTACCGCCATCTATAACTATATATTCTAAATTGGGATAATCCTGGTTCAGCACCGATAAAACTGTTTGTTCTAGGTATTGACCTTGGTTATAAGAAGGAGTTATGATTGAGATTTTTGGAAAAAACATGTGGGGAGTTTCAATACTTTTTATCAATAATAGTTAATAAATGATCCTTTTGATTATTACACATTATTATTTCCTTTAAATTTTCAAACCTTTTTACTGAAAATATTTTTAATAAATTGTTCTTTTTAAAGAGGCTATTCGGATTAAGATAGCGCCATATTAGTAACCATGTTAATTCTTTTAGATAATTAATTGCTTTATAATTGTAATGTCTAACCCGTTCCGAATTTATATTAAAATTTCCATATCTATCTCGTAACCAGTTGATAAATCCTTTATTAATAAAAACAATATGATCTGGAATCTTACAAAAATACCAATAAGTAATATTAGCCAGCTTTACAGCCATTGAATCAGAAGCACCTGTAATTATTATAAGTTTACCTCCAGGTTTTAAATGACTAACGAGAATATCTATTACTTCTAATGGATTATCTAAATGTTCAAAAACATCAACCATGGTAATTATATCGAACATTCTGTTTTTTAAAATCTCATCCTCAACTGTTTCACCAATTATTTTTATACCCTTACTTTCAGCAATTATTCCACTAACCTTGTTAGGCTCAATACCAAACCTTTGTACATTCTGATGAATAGAAAGCAACCTTCCAGTCCAACAGCCTACATCCAGCACTTCTGAATCATTGGGTAGTTTATTTAAAATTTTATCTATTCTTTTCTCATGAGGTAACCGGCTAATATACTCCCAATGGCTTCCCTCCGTAGGGAGGGATTTATAAAATTCACTTATTACTTCCTTAGATGGAATACTGTTCTTAAACCAAATCTTACAGTTAAGACACTCTAGCACGTTAAATGTATCTGGAAAATACCCATTCCCTTCTTGCGTAAAATCAAAATCACTGACATATTTAGCTTTTAAATGGTTACACGCCGGACATTTATGTTTTTCTGATATCATTAACTTATGTAGAAATGAGATGCTTGGTTAATCAAATTTAATAATTACAAATTAGCAAAGTATTTACGCCTGAGCAGACGAAGTTTAGAGATAATGCTGGATGGTAAAATTTTATACACAATATTTCTAATACGATTTATGACCCTGGGCGAAGGATTAAAATAAACCTTATAAAGTTTACTATCGGCCTCCTTGTTCGGAATTATTTTGTTAGGATGTATCATTTCCTTTAACTCTGAATTTGGTAAATACGAAACCAACGATTCTTCCTTCGTATGCGTGGCCCCTTCTCCAAAGCCAAGGTTCGTAACTAAATTAATATTAGGTGTTATGGCAAGCCACTTGTTTTTCCAACAAGTGTATATCCATTGGTAATCCCAGGTATCTTTTGCATTTATACCCGATTTAAAACCATTATACATGGTCTGGAATATATTTTCCCAATAATTTATTTCTCCTCTGGAGTTTAACAGGTCCCAAAAGTCTTCTTGTTTTGATGTTTGAGGATAATTTTCCATTTGGTACTCATATTGCTGCCAGGCTCTCCGCCAAGTGGCCCAGCCCCAAACCATAGGGTAATTAGAAAAAAAATAAGAACTTTTACCCCACTTTTCACCTAATTGAAAATTTGCCCCGTTAATATGGGCTATGCGCTCATCTTCTTTATATTTATCGAGCATTAATTCGCAGAACTCAAAAAAGCTTTGGTTGGGCAAAGTATCATCTTCTAATATAATACCTTTTTCTACATAATTAAAAAACCAATTTATGGCTTCGCTTACCGCCTTACCGCAACCCAGATGTTCCTGGCGGTATAAGGTATACCATTCACATGGCCAATCGATATTCTTAACTATATTACGTACTTCCTCTACTAGTTCTTTTTCACCGGGTATATTGGGTCTTGCCCCGTCCGCCGCAATAAATAACTGCTGCGGTTTCACCAGCCTTATTGCTTCAAACACTTTTTGGGTTGTTTCGGGTCGATTGAAGACTAAAAATAGCACTGGTGTATTTGAATTAAGCACTACTTTCTATATTTTAATGTTCAATTGGCCATTTTAAGCATAATATCAACTAAATTTTAATTTTTGACCTCAAAAAAGCAGGCTAGTTAAAAATCTAAATAAATCAGTAATAAATTTCTTAAACTTATTTTTTCGAGCACCATTAAAAGAACTTTACAAGTCTTACAATTATATTATACTATTTTATATTAGGAAAAATGCTTCGCCTTAAAAATCTTAAGGGTAAAATTAATTTAAGTGGAAATACTTTGTATAGAAAATTTCTAATATGATTTATATATTGAGGCGGTTTAAAGTAGTTTTTAAATATTAAACTATCTAATTTTTTATTTCTAACTTTTTTAACCGGATGAATTAAGGCACCTATTTCTGCTGTTGGAACATAAGACACTCTTGAATCTCCTATGGTATGAGTGGCATTCTGATCAAATCCTATATTTGTAACCAAATTTACCGACGGTGTAATGGCATAAGCATTGTTCATCCAACAGGCTAGAATCCATTGAAAATCCCAAACATCTTTCCTTTTACCATCTCTTACGAATTCAAATGTTTCAACCCAAAATTTATAATGGTTTTTATTCAAAGAAATATTTTCAAGTTTTTTTAATCTGTAAAACTCATCAAGCTCTGGTACATAAAAATTATACTTTACCCAAGCTCTACGCCAGGTAGCCCATCCCCAAGCAGTAAAGTAATAATTGAAAAAATATGTTTGATTCGAATTATTTTTTTGAAAAGAAAAATTATTGCCACTTATGTGCATCACAGATGGGTCATTCTTATACTGCTGAAGCAATAATTCACAATAATAAAAAAAGCTTTGATTAGGCACACAGTCATCTTCCAATATTATTCCCTGTTCCACGTGCTCAAAAAACCAAGATATTGCTTGCGCGGGTCCAATGCCGCATCCTAGATTTTCTTTTCTAAATAGAGTTTGCACTTCACAATCCCAATCTACTGCCAAAGCAATTTCTCTTACTTCTTCAATTGTTTCTTTTTCACCAGGCTTCTCTGGCCGGGGACCATCGGCAGCAATATATAATTGTTTTGGTTTTGCTTCCCGAATAGCATTAAAAACTTTTCTTGTTGTTTCAGGCCTATTAAAAACAAGAAACAATACAGGACAATTAATCATTATAGAGATTCAATATGTTTAATAAATCTGTTTGCAGTAGCAACAGGCGAATAGTTTTTTAAAGACCAATTTTTACCTGCCTGGCTGATTTTCATTATCTCCTCTCTTTTAAGATGCATCAGGTCTTTAGCTGATTTTTCAAAATTAATACCTTTAACACCCCAAAAATGGATACCGTTAACCGGCATCTCTGGTAGTAAAATATTCCAATCTGAAAAATCAATATTTAAAGGACAACTATTTGAAGCAAACACCTCCCAAAGTCTCCAACTGTCATATTGGTATAAATTAAAATTATTAGAAAGCCTGAATTTAATTCTTTTTTCCGCCCACTCTTTTATTCTGTGCAAACTAGATTTATATTCTAAAACTCCTCCAAAGGTATGGGTCAAAAGAGAGCTATTTAATAGTTTATAATATTCTGTATTATGCCTTCTCCCGGTTTGATTCCAATAATCAAATTCAGATAAATTTTCCCTTTCAACTAGATCTAAACCTTCAGTTAATTTTTGAATTATCTCAAATCTTTTAGAAATAATAGGATTAATTCGGTTTATTGCTAGTTCACGTAAATTATAAGATACTCTAAAATTGGATAAACATCTATTCTTAATTGGGAGATTATAGCTTAATTTGAGTTCCTGAATGATCCTATTGGATAAACCAAAAGCCCAGGGCACCACGTTAACATTATATTTATGATGGAGAGTAAAATGAGTTCTTAAAATCAGCGTAAATTCTTTAGCTCTAGGTTTATCACAGGCAGTATTATAACCATCTTCATTATCTATTAAAATATTAATACAACCATTGGCTAATTTAAATTGATCATAATATTTATGAAAATATAAAGAACTATATATGCAAACTGTGGGCTGAAACGTACCCTCTTCTTTTTGAATTAAATAGGTTTTGGTAGTGTTATCAAACCAATAATTTATATTTCCGCAAAAGCTAATATTTTTTGTTTTAAAACCTTCAGCCAAACATATTTCCTGGTGTTGAAAATTGGAGTCGGTTGGCTTAATATAAGGCAGCAGAAAAAATTTGATTTTCATTGTTCCAATATTATTCGCTGTTATTATAGTTAGGTTTAAGACACACGCTGAGACATGCTTTGTTCAATTTGAATTAATGTATTTTTTAAATCCCACTGCCAGGTCCAGTCCGGATAGTGATTTTTGAATTTAGAAACATCGCTGATCCACCAGATATGATCCCCAATGCGGTTTGATTCGCTATAATTAAAGTTCATTTTATTACCGGTAATTTCTTCGCACAGCGTAATTGCTTCCAGCATGGAACAGTTAGAGAAACGACCGCCACCAGCATTATAAACTTCACCGGCTTTGGGGTTCTGATAGAAATGCCAGAACATGTTTACCAAATCAAAACTATGAATATTATCCCGCACCTGCTTACCCTTATACCCAAAAATGGTGTAATGATTGCCAGTTATGGCACACTTCATCAGGTACGATAAAAACCCGTGCAACTGAGTACCAGAATGTTTTGACCCGGTGAGGCAACCACCTCTAAATATACCTACTTTTATTCCAAAATACCGCCCGTACTCTTGAGCCAGCACATCGGCAGCCACTTTAGAAGCACCAAACAAAGAGTGCTTCGTTTGGTCAATGCTCATTTGTTCATCTATCCCGTGCTGAAAATAAGGATGGTTCTGGTCAATTTCCCACCGGGTTTCGCCTTCTATTAAGGGCAGATAATTTGGGGTATCACCATAAACTTTATTCGTAGAGGTAAACACAAAAACCGCATCGGGGCAGTGTAAACGGGTTAGTTCCAGCATGTGCAACGTACCTTGGGCGTTTACCCCAAAATCAGTGAGCGGTTCTTTGGCGGCCCAATCGTGGCTAGGCTGCGCAGCAGTATGAATTATTAGCTTAATATCATTCCCGTATTCCCGAAAAATCATACCCAAGGTTTCAAAGTCCCGGATGTCGGCCGTATAATGGCGGTAATTAGAAAATTCTGCCTCAATCCGGTTTTTATTCCACTCCGTAGAAGCATCGGCTCCAAAAAAATATTGGCGCATGTTGTTATCAATGCCCACCACTAAATCGAATTTGTCAGAAAAAAATTCTACCGATTCGCTGCCAATCAGCCCGGCCGAGCCAGTAATTAAAGCAATATTCATAATCTTAAAGATTAGTATTATAATAAACTGGTTACTTCCGCAAAACGTTCATAAAGCTTTGCTTCACTATTTATATCCCAATATACCTGCCATTGCTGAAATGGAAAGTCTTCTTTTTTAATTTTTGCAGCCAGTATTTCTAACCCGCGTAAAGCAGCTTCGGCTTGCATCGGCGGTATAGCTTCTCCTAAATTGTACTTTTTAACATCTTCCCCTACACAAAAATTATCTGAGGCCAGCACCAATCGTTTAAAAATGGCGGCTTTGGTTAAGCGGTTGCTGGAACTGATAAAATTATCATACACCAGAAACGGAATATCAAAGGCACAGAATACGGCATTATAAGGTCCTCCTTCCGGTAGAGGCTCGAAACGAAATAAACAATTTGCTCTTTCCTCCTGGATAAAGTTTTGCAGCTTTTCCCAATCCGCTGGTTGGTAGGTCGCTTGGGGCAGCGTACCTAAAAATACAAAAAAGTATTTTTCCGGATCAGCCAGCTTCACCAAATTTACCATGGTTAAGGTACCTTTAAAGCCCTCGCAACCGACCATACCCACAACGATCCTACCCTGGGCTTTATCCTTTATTTCTTTCGCTAAAGGGTAAGTTAAATCCGGAGGGCTGTCGTCGGCAGTTTCGGGAAAGTGAATAACAGGTTTACGGATTCTCTTTTCAAAAGCAGCCCGAATACCCTGATCGTGAATAGTAACGGCAATACAATTTTTAGCGAGGAAAATGGCGTCCCAATCCCGCCAGTTGGCTTTGGATTGTAAAATATCTTTTTCAAGGCGTAAGTGATACGGATGAAAATATAAGCCGCTCCATTTAAAGGGAAAAACGGCATCCAGTATAAAAGGCGGAATAAAACCCGCCAGTTGATCATCTACCCAGGCGTAAAAAACCAGGTCTACCTGTAGGTGCAGTTCCGTCTGAATTTTCCGGATAAAAGCTGCATCCGCCTGCCATTTATTTAAAACCGACAGGGTATCGTTTAATTTACCGAAACGGGTATACCGGGGAGGCCGGTAATTGTATTCAAAAGCAGAAAATCTTTCATAAGCAACGGAACATTCTTTTTCTACTTTATTCACTACCTTACTTACTTCTGGTGCCGCACAAATTACCCGATGGCCCTGCGCCAGCAATATTTTAGAAAAGGTAGTTAAGAAAGCTAAATGATGCCCAAACATAGCGACATCCAGAAGAACGATATTTTTAGAGGGCATATTAAGATATAAAACCTAAAAGACTAATTAGCTTTAAAATAGGAATTTTTATATATCCCACTTTAATTAAAGTTTTTAAACCCTACACAAAAGTACAAATTTATTAATCATTTCAAGCCTGCCCATGAATCTTTTGCTGTTTTACTTACGGACATTAAGCCCTTTCAGGCTATGGGTGGGTATGGCTCTTTAGCATGGGTTTCACCCAATGCTGACGGAGTACGCCCCCTCGGGGCTGCACCACGAGCAAGCTACGGAAGGAGTATTTGACCATTATGCTGCCTTTGTACCTCCTGGTGTAAATCCCCTAATATGGGTAACTAAACTGCTTTGTAACGATATTCTTTGTTTTTTTAACTAAATAAGCCTTTTATCTTTTTGTAAATTAGCTTAAGTGGTTGGGGGGTATTGTTATAAACTTTTTGTCTTAAAGTTAAACGTGCATAAGGAAAATCTTCCCGGGCCATTATTTTCTTAATTTCTTCACCAGTTAATTCCGGATGAACTTGTTTATAATAAAGCGCTCTAAAAAAAGTAAGAGGCTGGTGGTAACTTAAATCATTAGCTAAATAAGGCTTACGGTTGCCATTATAATGAATGGCTAATGCTTCTTTAATAATGGGTTTATTCTCCTTAAACGGAAACAAATTTGCAGTTTCTGCTTTATCAAAGTCCGGGCAAATATACTGTATATGTTGATTCTTAAATTTTAACCGACCTTGCTCTGAAGATTTAAAAATCATGTAATTGAGCATGCCCATTTCACCAAATTTAAAAACATTTGGTTCAGATTTAGAAAATTCATACAAGCTTTCATACCATTCTAACGGAAAAACATTTTTTTTGGTGAAAAATACCCCGGTACAAAAATAATTATTACTATATGCTTCCGGTTTAAAATCCTTATCAAGGCTACTTAAACGGGTGGTATCTAAGAACCAGGTATTAATACCGTGGCTATCATAGGAATATTGGGGCTGATCAATAATCATATCGTAATTATTAAAATCAGCCGCAAACCTTAAATCTCCCCACACACAAATATCGGCATCTAACACTAAAAATTGTTCAAAAGGACTTTCCCAAAAAGCAATCATTTTAGTAATGCCAAAGCCAAAGCTATTATTTCTTAAAAAATCATTTTTTATGTTTTCCTTTTTAAGAATTTTTACCTGGTAATACTCCTCCAGCTTTTTTGTATCGGGGTTTCCATCTATTAATAAACAAACCTCTACCTCAGGCATAAAGTATTTTACACTGGCTAAACAACCTTTAGCAAAGCCAAAATCTTTCTCTGAGCAAACAATTACAACACCAAAGTCCATATACTTTTATTTAGCTTAATAAAAACCACCTCCTTTATTATATCTTAAAGCATGTTTAAATTTTAGAATTAGGATGAATACGCTGTTTTAAGGCCTACTGGATAAAGAAAATAAAGACTCTTATTACCCTTAATCACCGTCATTCTGGAAGAATTCTGAGAATTCCAGAAGAATTTTATCGGTTAGCTGCCAAGAAGATTCTTCCAGAATGACTGGTTTGGATGGTTTATGCAAATTTTATACATGCTCTTCATATATCTCTGTCAAAAACAGTTAAAAGGCAGAATTTAAGATTTTCTTATTTATTAAAGTCAAAAAAGGTTCGTTCTCTTCTTACTATGGAATAAAATCCGATTTATCTATTCATTTATAAATAATGCCGCCTGCGTACGGAGCAATCTGATTATCCGAAGAATACGGTTTTACACTAAAAAATTGGAATTGAAAGAGAAGCTTCTAAATTTACGCTGTATACCTATCTATTCAATCCCAGAGAGCAAAAAAAGCTTATAAACTTCTATATAGACAGAGACAGAAGTTGTCGGAAAACCAATCTAAGAAAGACAACCACCCCTAACCCCTCCTTAACTAAGGCGGGGAACTAAGTTACTTTTTTCTGCAATAGTTAATTCCGATAAGTTGTGACGGTATCTATATAAATAATCAATCAAATTTAGTCGACCATTGTAATTTAACAAATTTTGCCTTTTAATCTAGTATCTAAGAGCATGTTTAAATTTTGAAAACTCTACTTATCTCCGTCATTCTGAAAGAATCTTCTGAGTAGGTAACCTAGAAGATTCTTCCAGAATGACGGTGATGAATGGCAATAAGTGACTTTTTCTTTTTATAAATTTATAGTATATACGCTCTTTATAAAGTATATAACCCAAGTTTTAAATTTTAAACAGACTCTAAAAATTAATTATCCTTTAATACTTTATTTAAAACCCTTTTTAAATCATCAATAGGAATATATAAGTTACACCCTTCCCCTTCTAAATATTTACTTTCGTCGTCCGGTTCCCCAAAAACCAAGGAATAATCGATGCCCACCGCAGCGGCCAGGTGCCAGTAGCAATGGGTATAATGGAGGCCATTTCTTCTGAACTCCACCAGCTTCGTTCCTTTTGGCATAAACAGGACGTTTGTTAAACCGGCCCCGTGCATGCCAACCATTATTTGGGTATTAGCCGCTAGTTGAACTTGCTCTGCAATGGGATAATCGCTAAAATCTACCACCTCGAAACCATAACAATTTATCAAGATTTCTTCGACCTCGGCTTCGTTTAAAACTTTCCTAACCGGGGTATTCTTTCTTTTTACATATATCCTTTTGGACGGTTGGGTATTGGGCAGGTTTATTCTTTCTTTTAATTTACCTATTAAATCCGGGTTTGAAAACCCCGTTGTTACTGTTTTGGAAATAAACAAGCATTGCTTTACAAAGGCAATCTCACCTGATTTCAGGTAAAGAATATTTTTGAAATTAAAATTAAATAAGGTCAATATACTTTGTATGCTATTCCGGAAATAAGGGGTATCGGGTAAAAGTAAAGTTAATTGCGCTGGTTCTGTTTCTTTCAAGAACAAAAGCCGAGGTAAAAAATCAACGTGCAGGTGATAATGATTAGAGCTCCACATATCAAAAAGGGAAATATATTTTTCCCGGATAGGTAGTATCCTGATTTTATTTTTAAGGTAATCTTTAACAATTGTTGTTAGAGAATAAAATTCAGAATATCGGAACCATGTTTCATGCACAGCACTCTCGGGCACCAGGGAATAGTGTTTATAGAAGGGTTTATTAGGTTTATAGATAAGCCCCCAGGAAAATACAAATATATTTTTAAATTCCTGCCTATACACCTCTTTCGTTTCATACTTTATTCCGTCTTCGCAGTAAGCTTTTGCCTCTTGGTAATTCAGGGGCAATTTAGGGCTTACTGTAATCTTGGGGTAAACTATTTCCCGCATAACTCAATATCTAAAACTTTCGGTTCTCAGTAAAAATACTCCATAGTGGAGCAAAAGGCTCTCCTTCATCGCCCCAAAAGTCTGCTTTTAGCTTTCGCTATTCTTAATTTAACTTACATTCACCAGAACTTAATCGCCTCATTCCAGCTAATTTGCAACGTACCGGTTCGGCTGCAACTCCTTTCCTTGCTAAGGCTACCCTTAGAACACAAAACAAAAAAACACTCTGTCATGCTGATAAGAATCTTCTGATTAGGAAGTAAAACAGGTAATTACCCTTTACAATAAGTTGCCTGTATGGCTTTCTACCCAGAAGATTCCCTCCGGGAATAACGGGAAAAAACGCAGAGATTTTACAGCAAATGAGCCATTTTATATGTGTGTCCTAATCGTAACCCTTACTAAGGGAAGGTGCCCGCAGGGCGGAAGGGTTTAACACATCCAGCCCCTTGCTATCCGGAAGAAAAAACCTATAAGCCGGCGGAGCAAAAGCCGGCAAAAAACCTTTACCAGATTAGCTCTGATTAAAACATTTTACCAGTTTTGCAAAATCCTATTTCTATCTTAAATCAGGTTAATATTGGCTTCAGGTCCTTTTCGTTAGCTATAATCCATCCGGTTATTTCTTCAATGATTTTATCCGGGGTATATTTAGGCGCCCAGCCGGTTACTTTTTGCACAAAACTATTATCGGTCAGGTAAACCCGGATATCGGCTACCCGGTTTTCTTTTTGCCTGACTATGTTTAGGGTATTGCCCGTGTATTTTTCGCATAAGTGGGTTAGCTCCTGCAGAGATACACTGCAATCCACGCCGCCGCCCGCATTAAATATACCGCCGTCTACCGCGTCTAAGTGATGTATTTGGTAATCAATCAAATCGAACAAATCGTTTACGTGCAATAAATCCCGGACCTGCTTGCCTTCGCCGCCGTAACCAAAATAACCTAACTGGCCTTTAAACAAATGGCGGGCTACCCACAATACCACCACGCCCTGGTCTACTTTACCCATTTGCCATGGACCGGTAATTACGCCGCAACGATTTATAATTGCTTTTACCCCGGAGTGCGCCTGGTACTCCTGAATTAACAGTTCGGAGGCCAGCTTGGTAGCGCCGTAAAAAGTGCGGCTGCCGCCCAACGGAAAATGCTCCGTAACGCCGGCGGAAGACACGCCCGGCAGTTCCTGCTCATCCAGCCACCGGAAACGGGTTTCTTCTTCGGTAAAACGTACCTGCTCTAGGGTAGCCACCGGGTAAATGCGGCTCGTAGATAAAAAGACAAAGGCGGCACCGTGTTTACGGGCTAATTCCAGAATATTAACGGTGCCGGTTAAATTATTGTTAATTACCTGATCCACGGGGCTGGTAATGCCGGCCAATACCGAAGGTTCGGCCGAGGCATCGATGATGAGATCAAATCTTTCCTTTTCGAAATATAAGTCTTCTTTGTTCCGGATATCGCCGTGCACAAAAGCCACCTCACTATCTCGTAACCGCACCAGGTTTAGCTCGGAGCCCCGACGCTTTAAATTATCCAGGGCCACAATTTTATAATCCGGGTATTTTGCTTTAAGCTTGATAGCTAAATTAGACCCCACAAATCCGGCACCACCCGTTATTAATATATGCATGTTTGATTGATGATTTTAAAATTTATAAGTAGTAACTAATGTTACGCAAATAATATAAATTATAATTTTAAGTAATCCACAGGTGTCATTCAGGAGGAAACTATTTAGTAGGTAACCAAATAGTTTCCTCCTAAATGACACTTTTGGATTCCATTAACTTAAAAGAAGTAACATTTTATTTATTGCATACTATTAAGTTTTACTAAGTAAGTTCAAATTTATATATCTATTCTTTCACTCTGTCACTTCTCGTATACTTTAACTTATACTCCATACCCAAAACTTCTGATATGCGGCTTCCAAAACTCAAAATTATGCTTAATCCAGGCATGGCAGCCCATGGGTAAATGATTGTTATTTAAACGATATAGGTAATCGGGCCGCAACTCAAAGCTAAACTTAACGGCATCTTCCAGGGTAGCAAAATTAAGTTTATTCTTACCAAGACTTTCGTTTACCTGAATAATATAAGTATCCTCTAACAAGTGGTCTCTTTCCTGAATAAGAACGTTTTCATAAAAATGTCTTTTTATCAAACGTAAGGGAGATTTGCTAAGGCCCAAAATTAAATTTTTCCAATTACTTTTTAGTTCTTCATCCGTAACCAGGGGAGTAACAATGGGGTAAGCATTCAAAATTCTTTTAAATGCCTGCACGCTTCTTAAAGAAAAACCGGAGTTCCCGACACTTATCAACTTCGAATCTTCGGTAGCATAACCATATTCTTCAAAAAATGGGGCACCTATGTACTCATATCCTTTTTCACACCAGTAATTTAGTTCATCTCTAAATACAAATGCATCCAGTTCGTAGGTTAATAAAAATTCATAATTTCTAAATAACCGGTAAAAAAATTTACTCAGTTTAAGCTTATTATAGTTTAATAAACTCGATTGCCATTTTGGATGAATAAAAATAGTTTCGAAATCCGAGATAACCTTTTGGTAGTTAACCAAAGAAATACCTTGGGGAGCAATTACTTTTATAGGATGCTTACCGAGTACTTTAAAACATTGCGCAAACGAAATAAGCTCATATTCCGAAGGATTAGGAGAATGAACGGGTATTACAATACATACTTTATTCATTTCAGGTTTACGCAGTAAAATTAAATTATTTAAAATGGGTCTTTAATTACACTATACATTAAATAAGTAAATATTTAGGAAACAAGACCCGGCGGGTTTTAAAAACCCGCCGGGTCTAACCGCAGTAGTTTCGCTCGCTTTCAGGCAAATTATATAGACCGCGCCAGAACTGGTCGGAAATCAATCTAAGAAAACAATCACTCCTAACCCCGCCTAAACCTAATCTGGTAGGGAAAAAAACCAGATAAAGCACTTCCATTTACTATCCATGCTTTACTGTATCAGAAAGCGTTTGCTACAAGGCAACTGTCCCCTTGAGGGGACCACAGGGGTGTAAAACCAATTAAAATAATCCTGCTTTAAAGAATGGCTGTATTTCAAGAATACACCCCTCTATAGAGCTGCGCTCGCAAGTTTCAAACTCTTGTTCTCACTTGTCCTCATGGGCTACGATTAGGACACACAACCCTCGCTCGGCACCGTCATTCTGTTAAGAATCTTCTGGGTGGAGAGGCAAAACAGGTAATAAAGCAGCATGTTTAGTTGCCTGTAATACTTTCTAATCAGAAGGTTCCCTTCGGGAATGACGGGCTAGGGTAGGTTATTCTGTTGATTAACCGCATATTTATTTTGTGTCCTAATCGTAGGTCCTAAAGGGGAGAATTGCTGCGTAGCCAACAGTTTTACCAACTCCCACTCCTTTTTCCCTACCAGATTAGCGCCTAAACTAAGGCGAGAACTAAGTTATCTTTTTTGGCAGTAGTTAATTTTGATAAGTTTTATCGTCATTTATATATGGTTAAAATCTTAACTTACTTTGTTTACAGGGTATTAAAAATTTAGAACCCATCAATTCGTATTGGCTTGTTCGCTACGAAAAAACAATAATCTAAAGTTCTAACAAATGCCGATTTATTCCCTTAAAAAACGGCTGGAAAACTAACATTACTTAAATTCTTTTTTAAAACGGGGTATATCCAATTTTGTAAGAATTTTACATCAGCCATAGCATTTTTATTCAGCCTGGTAAAAGTTTTGTATAACGTAACTTGGTAAGCAATATCTAACTCGGTTTTATCTATACTGGAAGATAACCGGTACATAACCAATTGTTTTATGCTAAATCTTCTTATGCCTTTAAACCACTCTCGCCAGAAAAGTTTCTTTATTTTAAAACCGGTTAAGTCATAGTTAAATTTATAAGCATCAACTACCAGGGCATACAAAAAGAAATAGTACCTGATATAGCCGTAAACTTCTAAATTCTTTTTTAGTTTCTGCCAGGCTATCCTATCGGTGGGCATAAAATGAATGTAATTAAGTTTATCCGAGAAATAAATTTTTCTACCTAATAGCAGCAGCCCCATGGCGGTTTCATTATCTTCGCCGGCCGCTTTACCCGGTACTTTACTCGTTAAAAAAGAAAAACCCAGGCTCCTCAGGTAATCCCAATCTTTCTTTTTAATTACCATGCCGGCACCCCAAACATGGTAATTAGATCCCGAAAAATATCCCGGTTCTTTAACCGGACTGCCAATGACAAAGTAATACTTAAATTCCTGGAACCAGGGTGGTGGTTCGCTTTGGAAAAAAGCCTGGCATTGGCCTTGTAAAACACCTGCCTCCGGATTATCTTCAAAAATTTTTAACGCTTGCAACAGGTAGTCCGGGTT
>Ga0210040_10004331_pt1 | contig 18623 bp, 22 predicted proteins | sample CryGeyCG12114_NA_FD_185462 | JGI IMG/M metagenome (GOLD analysis project Ga0210040, IMG submission 185462) | Groundwater microbial communities from aquifer - Crystal Geyser CG19_WC_8/21/14_NA (SPAdes) (version 2) | ecosystem: Environmental > Aquatic > Deep subsurface > Groundwater | place: USA...
CGCTGGTCCCTGGGGCAACCGCCCCGCCGATGCCGCGCCTGCCCAGGCCGCCCCTCCCCCGCCGCCGCCGGCCGGAACCCAGTGGCACATCGCGGAGAACGGGCAGTCCACGGGTCCCCTCCCCCAGGGGGATCTGGAGCGCATGGCCCGCGAAGGGACCTTCACTCGCGAGACCCATGTCTGGACCGCGGGCCAGGATGGCTGGAAACGCGCCGGCGAGGTCCATGCCCTCGCCGACGTCTTCTCCCAAGTGCCCCCGCCGCCGCCAGTCGGGTAATGCCTAAGCCCTTTGCACAAGGGCTGGCTGCGCCTCCCGCCCGGACCTTTGGATATCCGGGCGGGTGTTGCGGCCCGCCCGGCCCTCCCCCATAACACGCCCGTGAACGCCTCCAGGGGAGAGCCCATGCCCGACCATCGCTTTCCCTGCGAGAACTGCGGGGCACAGCTCGTCTTCGAGCCGGGCCAGACTTCCCTGACCTGCCCCTATTGCGGCCACGTCCAGGACATCCCGGAGGGAGAGGAAGAGGAGCAGGCCGAGGCACTCCAGGAGATCGACTATTCGGGCACCGTCGCCCAGATGCAGCGGACGGCCGAGAAGGAAGAGACCCGGGTCTTCAAGTGCCCGAACTGCGGCGCCGAGACCTCGTTCCCAGAGGGGACGCAAGCCACCGTCTGCCCCTTCTGTGCCACCCCCCTCGTCGCGCAGGCCGGGATCAACCGACACATCAAGCCGGCCGCCGTGCTCCCCTTCCAGATCGACGAACGGACCGCCCACTCGGCGATGTTCGACTGGTTGGGATCGCTCTGGTTCGCGCCGAACGGGCTCAAGGCCTACGCGCGGCAGGGGCGGAAGCTCGACGGGATCTATGTCCCCTACTGGACCTTCGACGCGGACACCGCGACGGCCTACCGGGGCCAGAGGGGGGACGACTACTACGTCACGCGCACCCGGACCGTGAACGGCAAGACCCAGACCTACCAGGAGCGGCGCACCCGATGGCGCAGCGTCAGCGGCCACGTCACGCGGTTCTTCAACGACGTGCTGGTGATGGCTTCGAACTCCCTGCCCCGCACGCACACCGACGCGCTCGAGCCCTGGGACCTCGCCGCGCTGTCGCCCTACCGCCCCGACTACCTGTCCGGCTTCGCGGCCGAGGCGTATCAGGTGGAGTTGGAGGAGGGCTTCACCCTGGCGCGCGCCAAGATGGAGCAGGTGATCGAGCAGGACATCCGCCGCGACATCGGCGGCGACCACCAGCGCATCAGCTCCAAACAGACGGCCATGACGGATGTGACTTTCAAGCACGTCCTCCTCCCCGTCTGGATGGCCGCCTACAAGTTCCAGGACCGGAGCTTCCGCTTCGTCGTCAACGGCCAGACCGGCAAGGTCCAGGGCGAGCGACCCTGGTCCAAGTGGAAGATCGCGCTTGCCGTCCTCGCCGCGCTCATCCTCGCGGGGGTGGCAGCCTATCTCTACCAGGTCTATGGGGAAGGTGGCTCGGCAGGCAGCACGAGCTTTAATCAGGGCGCGACCCCGTCCTGGCTGGACGACACCGGGAACTGACGAGGGACCACCCATGATCCTGTCCTGCGGCGAGGCACTGATCGACATGCTGCCCCGCACCACCCCTCAGGGCGAGGCGGCCTTCGCCCCCTATGCGGGCGGCGCCGTGTTCAACACCGCCATCGCCATCGGTCGCCTCGGCGCGCCCTCGGGCTTCTTCTCGGGGCTGTCCAGCGACCTCTTCGGCGACCTGCTGCGGGAAGTTCTGCGGGAATCCAGGGTGGACACTTCGCCCGCCCACGTCTCCGCGCGTCCGACGACGCTGGCCTTCGTGCGCCTGACCGACGGTCATGCCACCTACACCTTCTACGATGAGAACACCGCCGGCCGGATGCTGTCGCCCGACGACCTTCCGGTCCTGGGAGAGGCGGCGCAGGCGCTCTTCTTCGGTGGCATCTCCCTGGTCGGAGAGCCTGCGGCCCAGGCCTACGAGGCGCTGCAAGCCCGTGAGGCCCCGCATCGCGTGACCATGGTCGATCCCAACATCCGCCCGAGCTTCATCACCGACGAGGCAGGCTACCGTGCCCGGATCGACCGCATGCTCACGCGTGCCGACATCGTGAAGATGTCGGACGAGGACCTGCACTGGCTCATGGGGCCGGGGGACAGCCACGACCATGCGCGCAAGCTCATCGACATCGGCCCGAGCCTCGTCTGCGTCACCGAAGGCTCGCGAGGGGCCACAGGGCATACCCGCGCGGGCTACGTCCAGGTGCCAGCGCCGCGCGTCACCGTCGCGGACACCGTAGGCGCGGGGGACACCTTCAACGCGGGCCTCCTGACGGCGCTCTGGAAGGCCGGGCTCCTGACCAAGGGGGCGCTTCGCTCCCTCGACGAGGAGGCGCTGCGTGACGCGCTGACCCTCGGCGTTCGCGCCGCCGCGATCACCGTGAGCCGCCCCGGCGCCAATCCGCCCTGGTCCCACGAGCTGTGAGGGCCCTCGTCCAGCGCGTGTCCGAAGCTTCCGTCCGCGTCGACGGCGAGCTTCTGGGCGAGATCGGCCCGGGATTCCTGATCCTCGTCTGCGCCATGCAGGGAGACGACGACGCCAAGCCCAGGGCGCTGGCCGAGAAGCTGTCCAAGCTCCGCATCTTCAAGGACGAGGCGGGCAAGATGAACCTCTCGCTCAGGGATGCGGGCGGCAGCGCCCTGGTCGTCAGCCAGTTCACCCTGGCCGCCGACACCTCGCGGGGGAACCGTCCCGGCTTCTCCTCCGCTGCTCCCCCTGCTGAGGGCGAGCGCCTCTACGAGAAGTTCGCCGCGGAAGTCGCCGCGCTGGGCATCCCCGTGGCCCGGGGGCGGTTCGGAGCCGACATGAAGGTCTCGCTCGTCAACGACGGCCCGGTGACCATCTGGGTCGAGGTTTGAGGCTTGCGTCACGCTGCGTCAGCCTCTAAGGCCCGTGACATGAGCATGAGCCAAGCGATCCGACGCCGACGCTGACCTTCCGTCCCCCTGGGGACCCTCTCTGCTCGTCCATCCCGTTGACACCCATCCGGCCCTCCTGCATCGAAGGGCCTTCCATTTCCGGGGTATTGCCCATGATCCCTGCCGTTCTGCCCACCTACAATCGCGCGCCCCTCACCTTCGAGCGCGGCGAAGGGTCCTGGCTGATCGCGGAGGACGGGCGCCGATACCTCGACTTGGGCGCCGGGATCGCCGTGAACGCGCTGGGTCACGCCAATCCCGCCCTGACCGACGCGCTGACCCGGCAGGCCCACAAGGTCTGGCATCTTTCGAACCTGTATCGCATCCCCGAGCAGGAGCGGCTGGCCGAGATGCTGGTCGACAAGACCTTCGCGGACACTGTGTTCTTCACCAACTCGGGCACCGAGGCGGCCGAGCTTGCGGTCAAGATGGCGCGCAGGCACTGGCACGACGCGGACCGCGCCGACCGAACCCGCATCCTCGCTTTCGAAGGGGCCTTCCACGGCCGCTCTTCCGCCGCCATCGCCGCGGCCGGATCCGAGAAGATGACCAAGGGCTTCGGGCCGCTCCTCCCGGGCTTCACGCAGCTCAGGTGGGGCGACCACGAGGCGCTGGACCGCGCCATCCGCGAGCCCGACGTGGGGGCCGTGATCGTCGAGCCGATCCAGGGCGAGGGCGGCATACGCCCCATGCCCGACGTCTGCCTCAAGGGACTCCGGGACCTCTGCGACGAGACCGGCGTGCTGATGATCCTCGACGAAGTCCAGTGCGGCATGGGCCGGACGGGCAAGCTCTTTGCCCACGAATGGGCGGGGGTCGCGCCGGACATCATGATGGTCGCCAAGGGTATCGGCGGAGGCTTCCCCCTTGGCGCGGTGCTCGCGACCGAAGGTGCCGCCAAGGCGATGAACGCCGGCACCCACGGCTCCACCTATGGGGGCAACCCGCTCGCCTGCGCGGTGGGCGCCGCCGTGATGGAGATCGTGTCCGACGAGGGGTTCCTGGCGGAGGTGCGCCGCAAGGCCGGCCTGTTCCGCCAGGGGCTCGAGGGCCTCGTGGCCTCGCATCCGGAAGTCTTCGAGGGCGTACGCGGCGCTGGCCTGATGCTGGGCCTCAGGACCAAGGCTGCACCGGCCGATTTCGTGAAGGCGGGCTACGACGCCGGCGTCCTCGCCGTTCCTGCCGCCGACAACGTCGTCCGCCTCCTGCCACCGCTCAACATCGCCGACGAGGACATCGTCGAGGCCCTCCGACGGCTCGACCAGGCCGCGAGCCGCCTGAAGGCCGCCTGATCCCCCATCTTCCCTCGAATACCCAAGGAGGCCGGGGCCGACAGCTCCCAGGACCTTCCTCCAAGAGAAACCCGCGATGAACCACTTCCTCGATATCGACAAGACCGCCCCGGCCGAGCTCCGGGCGATGATCGACCATGCCCAGAGCATGAAGTCCGCCCGCAACGGTCGCCCCAAGGGCAGCCTGGACGACAGCCAGCCCCTTGCCGGCCGCATGGTTGCGTTGATCTTCGAGAAGCCCTCGACCCGCACCCGCGTCAGCTTCGACGTAGGCGTGCGGCAGATGGGCGGGCAGACCATGGTCCTGTCGGGCGCCGACATGCAACTTGGCCACGGCGAGACGATCGCCGACACCGCGCGCGTCCTGAGCCGCTACGTGGACCTCATCATGATCCGCACCTTCGAGGAGGCTACGCTCCTCGAGATGGCGGAGTATGCCACCGTTCCGGTCATCAACGGCCTGACCAACCGCACGCATCCCTGCCAGATCATGGCCGACCTGATGACCTACGAGGAGCATCGGGGGCCCATCCAGGGCCGCAAGGTGGTCTGGTCCGGCGACGGCAACAACGTCTTCGCCTCCTGGGCGCAGGCCGCGGGGCAGTTCGGTTTCGACATCGCCTTCACCGGCCCGCCCACGCTCGACCCGGAGCCGGCCTTCCTCGACTTCGCGCGGGCGAAGGGCGCCCGGGCCGAGATCGTGCGCGACCCCTTCGCGGCCGTGCAGGGGGCCGACCTCGTCGTGACCGACACCTGGGTCTCGATGCACGACCCGCAGTCGGCCCGCGAGCGGCGGCACAACCAGCTCCGTCCCTACCAGGTCAACGAGAGGCTCATGGCGGCCGCCAAGCCCGACGCGCTCTTCATGCACTGCCTGCCCGCGCACCGCGACGACGAGGTGACGAGCGCGGTGATGGATGGACCGCAGTCGGTGATCTGGGACGAGGCCGAGAACCGGCTCCATGCCCAGAAAGCCGTGATGCGCTGGTGCCTGGGGGTCTGACGGTTTGACCTAGGTCAAGGTGCGGCGTCCACGCGGCCGTCATCATCGCGGTACCCAGCCCCGGAGACCGCGATGCACGACACCGTCCTGGCCCCCGCGCCACCCGTCGCCGATCTGTCCCCCGATCTTCCGCCGGAGGCGGCAGCCCCACCCTCGGCCGAGAGCTTCCTCGTCCCGCTCAGCACCCGATCGTACGAGGCCATGAAGGCCGAGTTGCAGGCAGAGCTTCTCAAAGTCCAGATCTGGGCCCAGGACACCGGGCAGAAGTTCGTGGTCCTCTTCGAGGGGCGCGACGCCGCTGGCAAGGGTGGCACCATCAAGCGCTACATGGAGCACCTGAACCCCCGCTATGCCCGCGTCGTGGCCCTGACCAAGCCGGACGACCGCGAGCGCGGACAGTGGTTCTTCCAACGCTACATCGCCCATCTCCCCACGGCGGGCGAAATGGTGTTCTACGACCGCTCCTGGTACAACCGCGCGGGCGTGGAGCGGGTCATGGGCTTCTGCAAGCCTGAGGAGTACCTCGAGTTCATGCGCGAAGCGCCCGAACTGGAACGGATGCTCGTCCGTTCCGGCATCCGGCTCAGCAAGTACTGGTTCTCGGTGACCCGCGAGGAGCAGCGGCGCCGTTTCGTCGCCCGCGAGACGGACCCCCTCAAGCGATGGAAGCTGTCGCCCATCGACAAGGCGAGCCTCGACCGCTGGGACGACTACACCGAAGCCAAGGAGGCGATGTTCTTCTACACGGACACCGCCGACGCGCCCTGGACCGTCGTCAAGTCCGACGACAAGAAGCGCGCGCGGATCGAATGCCTGCGCCACTTCCTGTGGAACATCGACTATCCGGGCAAGGACCTCGCGGTGGCCGTCCCGCCCGATCCCCGCATCGTCGGCAAGGCCGAAGCGGTCGTGGAGCGTGCCAACGGCATCCTGGAGACCGCGCTGCATCCCGTGACGCGCGTGCCCCGGAAGGCCTCCGGCGCGTCGGCCTGACGGCTCAGTCGCGGTCGGGCCCTCGCTGCAACTCCCCTTCGAGACGGTCGGCGAAGGCCGCCCGGCCCTCGGGCGACATGGAGGCGATTCGTTCGATCATCGAGGCTCGGATCGCCTGCTCGACGGTCGCCAGCCGATCGGCCTGGGAGGCCATGGCCGCCTCGGCCCGGCTCCGGTCGAACGGCTCGCTGCGGAGAGCGGCCAGCACCTCGGCCATCGCCTGCCGCCGCTCCTCCCGGCTCGGCGGACCGAAGCCTGGACGGTCCCGCAGCGCCGTCAGGATGGCCCGGCGATCCTCGGCCGACAGCGCCTGCGCGAAGGGCCCCGGCCCCATCTCCATGTGCCGCCGTGGCCCGTCGTGCCGGAGCGCGGCGCCCACCACGAGGCCCGCGACCAGAAGGTTCAGGGCCAGCGAGACCACGAGCAGCCAGCGGAGCGGCGTCGACAGGCCGGCCCGGGCCGTGGGTTCAGTGGTCATTCAGCCCTCCAGAAGGCTCAGGGGGTCCGCATCGACCCCGAAGGTCACGCTCACCTGCTCGCCCCAGACCGAGTCCGCGAGGTCCGACAAGGTGGCCGGTTGCGCCACGCCGATCCAGAGGCCGGCCGCGGTCGAGGCCACGAGGCCACCGACCGTCGGCCATCCTCCCAGGAGGCGGAGCCAGTCCCGCCAAGCACCTCCCGTGACCGGAACCGGCCCACTGAGCTTCCGTTCGGCCGAGGCACGCTCGGAATCCGCGAGGATGCGCGCCAAGAGGTCGGGCCCCGGCTCCAGTCGCTGCTCCCGTGCCTCGGCAAGGAGGTCGTCGAGGTCCATCTCGTCCCGGTCAGTCATCGTCATAGCCCAGTTCCTCCTTTCTCCCCTTCAGCGCCGCCGCGAGCGCCCGCTTGCCCCGCGCCGTTAGCGATTCGACCGCTTCGATCCCGATCTCCATCACCGATGCGATCTCCGGGTTGGTCAGTCCTTCGAGGTGCCGGAGCGCCACCGCCTGCGCCTGCCGTTCCGGCAGGCTGGCGAGGGCATCCGACAGGGCTCGCATCCGAGCGTCGCCCTGAATCCGGTCGGCGACCGAGGGCGTCGGATCGGGCGGCTCCGCCACTTCGTCGAGTCCCACGGAGCGTCGCCGCCTCAGCCGGTCGGTGCAAAGGTTGGCCGTCACGCGGTAGAGCCAGGTCGCCACGCGCGCCTCGCCCTGCCGCCAGTCGGGCGCCACGCGCCAGAGCCGCAGCATCACCTCCTGCGTGACGTCCTCGGCCTCGGCCCGGTCCGACAGCATCCGCGTGGCCTGGCCCAGTACTCGGGGGGCCAGGGCGACCGTCAGCTCCCGCGCCGCCTCCTGGTCGCCGTTGGCATAGGCGACCAGGAGCGCGCCCTCGGGATCGGGTCGCGGGGGAGGGTCGGACGCCATCTCGTCCAGTCGGGTCATCGCTCGCGCCAGGCGGCTCATCGGGTCCCATCCAGATAGGGTCCCCGGCGGGCAGGGGGAGCCCGCCGGGGCGAGGACCGGTCCCCCGTGAAGGGCCAGTCCCATTGCTGTCAGCCGCCGTGGCGGCCGTGCCCGCCCATGAAGCGGCCGAGGAAGCCCCCGGGGCCGTCGCCCCGCTCGTCCCGCGCCGCATCCAGCTCCTCCTGCGTTATCCCACCGTCGCCGTCGGTGTCGAGCCGATCGAAGATCGGCGCAAGACGCGGCGTGCGGGCCTCGATCTCCTCCGCCTGGAGGAGCCCGTCACCGTTGTCGTCGAGCCGCTCGAGGCGAGTTGCGGCGCGGGCTACCTCCATCTCCTGCCGGATCGCCTCCTGTAGCGAGACCAGCTCCTCGGCCGAGAGGCCACCGTTGCCGTCCGCGTCGGCTGTGGCGAAGCGGGCCGCCTTCCTGGCCTCGATCTCCTCGGCGGTGATGCGCCCGTCGCCGTCCGTGTCGTAGATCGACAGGGCCAACGGCGCCACGTTGGGCGGACCGTCCGTCGGCCCCATGCCGTCGGCGTGGCCGCCGCCGGGGCCCATGTCGCCCCGATCGGCCATGCGGCCCATGTCGGCATGGCCCCCGCGATCACCCATGGGACCCATGTCGGGCATGCCGCCCATGCGGTCCATCATCTCCCGCATCTGACCCATCATGTCCCGGAGCTCGTCCGGGCTGGGCGGCGGAGAGCCCGCATCGGGCGCAGGGGTGGCCGGATCGGCCTGGGCTGGCGCGGCATCGGGTGCCGTCGCATCGGGCGTCGCGGTCTGGGCAAGCGCGGCAGCGCCCGTGAGGCCTGCCAGAAGACCTGCCATCAGGATCGTGGTTCTCATCGGTGGGGTCCTTTCCCGTCGCAGTCACCGGCCATTCTTGCCGGACCTGCAGCTTGAACGGGACACGCCGCAAGTTCCGTCGCAGGTCCCGCGATGATCGCGACATGGCGCCGCAAGCCCCTTTCGAGATCTTTCCAAAGTCGATCCCAGGGTCCAGATCAGCCCGGCATCTGCTCCTCACGACGAGGTCCGTCATGGACGACCACGCCCGCGCGGCGCCCTCCTCTGCCGAACTCGCGATCACCTCCTCCGGGGCGGTCGGAGAGGATCGCGCCACCTGGCCCGCCGTGCGGCGCGGCCTGATGCGGCGTTGCCCGAGCTGCGGCGAGGGGCACCTCTTGGAGGGCTATCTGAAGGTCGCGGACACCTGCCCGGCCTGCGGCGAGGTCCTCAGGTACCATCGGGCCGACGATGGCCCGGCCTATCTCACGATCCTGGTGGTCGGGCACATCCTAGCGGTGATGATGCACTTCATCTGGGTGACCTTCCGGCCCGAGCCGCTGGTCTTCGCCACGATGCTGACGGTCGTGGCCGTGGGGATGTCGCTCTGGCTGCTACCGCGCTTCAAGGGCGCCATCGTGGGCTACCAATGGGCCCACCGGATGCACGGCTTCGGCGACGAGGACTGAGGTCTCGCGCCGCAGGATCGGGTGCGGCACCGGGTCCTTGGCGCGAAACAGGTAGCGCCCGAAGATCTCGGCATAGGAGCGGTAGCGGTAGCCGCCGTTCACGCCCAGGTAGCGCTGCGGGTTGACCTGGTAGAGCCGCGGCAGCCGGTACCATGGCACGCGCGGATGCATGTGGTGCACCACGTGGAGGTTGTTGTTCAGGAACAGCAGCGCCAGCGGTCCCCGGTCCTCGATGATGACGGTGCGGCCCCGGGCCTTCTCGTGAGCCTGATGCTCCAGGAAGGTCCGGATCTTCAGGAGCGACACGCCCAGGTAGGCGGCCACCAGATAGGCCCAGACCGGCATCGGCGAGGCGGCCACCAACGCCAGCACCAGCGCCACCGCGGGGACGTGCCAAAGCCAGCCGTCGATCACCCGCTCGTCGCCCGCCCTCGCCGCCCGCCAGTCCGAGGCCATCCAGGCGACCTGCCCCACGACCGGCCCGATCGCCAGCCGCCCGGCGAGCGTGTTGTTGACCCGCAGCACCGACCGCAGCCCAGCCGGCAGGCTCCTCCAGTCGCGCTCCGCCAGATAGTTGGACTCCGGGTCGTCGTAGGGGTCCGTCAGGTTGGCGTCCTGGTGGTGCGCGAGGTGGCTGTCCCGGAAGCGACCATATGGAATCACCAGCGTCAGGGCCGGGAACACCAGCGCCGCGTTCAGGCGGGGATCGCGGAACGGATGCCCGTGAATGGCCTCGTGACCAAGCGACGACTGCTGGGCGATGAACCACGCCGCCACCGGCACGGCCAACCACAGCGAGACCTCCGGCAGCCAGAACACGGCCAGCCCCCAGCCTACATAGCACGCCGCAGCCAAGGCCAGGGTCGGCCACTCGGCCTCCCGGAACATTCTCATCGTCGGTGCCCTTTCGCGCCGCCTGTCCCAAGGCGGTCCTTTCGCGCATCTTGCCTTCAAGCCCCTTGACGCGCCTACTCGGCATCTGCGCAACTTTTTCGCAACTTCGTTGTGGGAAGTCACCGATGCCGCAGAAGCTCGACAAGCGTGCCCGCGCCGCGCTCTTCCGTGACCGGCTCGAAGCGGCCATGGTCAAGTCGACCCTGACCCAGGCCGCGCTCGCCCGCGCCATCGGCGTGGACCGGTCCACCGTCTCGCAACTCCTCGATGCGGACGGGGCCCGCCTCCCCAACGCGCAGGTCGCGGCGGAGTGCGCGTCGGCCCTCGGCGTCTCGGCGGACTGGCTTCTGGGCCTGTCCGACCGGCGCGAGTCCGCAGCCTATCTCGTGGCCGCAAGCATGACGATGACCGAAGCGGCCCGCGCGCTCGTGGATGACCAGATCTTCGCCTGGCACCGCGAGGCCATGGGCTACAAGATCCGCCACGTTCCCGCGACGCTGCCCGACATGCTGAAGACGCCCGAGGTGCTGCGCTGGGAGTACGAGCCCTCGCTCGGCCGCACCATCGAGCAAGCGATGGGGGCGAGCGCGGACCGGCTCGACTGGATGCGTGGCGGCCATTCCGACCACGAGATCGCGCTGCCGCTGCACGAGCTTGCGACCTTCGCGCGGGGCGAGGGCTACTACGAAGGACTCCCCGCCGGGCTCCGCCGCGCGCAGATGGCGCGGCTGGCAGCCCTTCATGCGCAGCTCTATCCCACCCTCCGGGTCCATCTCTACGATGCGCGGCGGGTCTATTCGGCTCCGATCACCGTCTTCGGTCCCCTGCTCGCCGTGATCTACCTGGGCCGCAACTATCTCGCCTTCCGCGACACCGAGCGGGTGCAGGCCATCTCGCGCCACTTCGACACCCTGGTCCGCGAAGCCTCGGTGCCGAGCCGCGACTTCCCGGCACATCTGGAGCAGCTGGCCCGGGAGATCTGAGGCTTGCCGGGGCAGCGACCCACGGGCAAGCTCCGCCCCAACGCAACGAGAGGGCGCGATGCTCCTGTTCCTGATCTTCCTGCTCGCTTGCGGCTGCGCGGCGATGACTGGCTACCTGTTCCCGACCGGGCTCTGGTACAAGGGCCTTCGCAAGCCAAGCTGGACGCCGCCCGACTGGGCCTTCCCTGTCGCCTGGACGACGCTCTATCTCCTCATGGCCTTCGCCGGAGCGCGTGTTGCGACGATCGGAGGACCGGGAGCCACGACCGCCCTCGCCTTCTGGGCACTCCAGATCGCGGCCAACGCGCTCTGGACGCCGACGGTCTTCGGCACGCAGCGCCTGCGGCTGGGCCTCTGGATCATCGGGCTCCTCTGGCTCGCCGTCCTGGGCGCGATGATCGCGCATTGGCGCGTCTCGACGCTCGCTGGCGTCGCGCTCCTGCCTTATCTGGCCTGGGTCAGCGTGGCCGCCGGGCTGAATTACGAACTCATCCGGCTCAACCCCAACGAGAAGCGGTAGACAGGTTCAGGGGAGCTGGAGCGGGCGACGGGAATCGAACCCGTATCTCTTGCTTGGAAGGCAAGGGTCTTACCATTACACAACGCCCGCACACCCGGCGATATAGGCCGAGGCCGCCCCCTGGCGCAACCCCGTCAGGCCGGATTGAGCGGCACCGGCACGATCAGCCCCTCGCCCCTGGCCTTGCTCGAATTGATCTCGGTCCCGACCCGCTTCATGGCCAGCGCCCCGTCCGGAACCGGCTCCATCAGGCGTGCCGCCCCCTTGCCCTGCTCGCCGAGCCAGAGGGACCAGTCCTCTGGCTCCAGGATGACCGGCAGGCGGTCATGCACCCGGGACATCTGCGCGTTGGCCGCGCAGGTCAGGATCGCGACGGTGCTCACCCGCTCCTCCCCCTGCCCCCAGGCCTGCCAGAGCGCGGCGAAGACCATCGGTTCGCCGTCCGCGCGCGTGACATACCAGGGCAAGGGCTTCTTCGGGTCGCTGCGATCCCATTCGTAGAAGCCCGACGCTGGGACAAGGGCGCGCCTTTCGCGCACCGCCGTGCGGAAGGCGGGCTTCTCGGCGACCGTCTCAGACCGGGCGTTGATCAGGAGGGGGCCTTCGTTCGGTGCCTTGTACCAGGGCGGGATCAGCCCCCAGCGCATCGGGCGATAGAGCCGTCGCCCCTCCTCGGAGGTGACGACGGCGATGCGCTGCGTCGGGCAGACGTTGAAGTTCGGCACCTCCGGCAAGTCGTTGGCCGGCTGCGCCGCGAAGAGCTGCGCCATGGCGTCATGGGGCAGCGTGATGGCCATGCGTCCGCACATGGGGTATAGGTGGCGCCCGGAAGCGCCACCGGCAAGGGCCCCTGGCTCTTACTCCGCCGGTTCCATCTCCGACGGCGCAGTCTCCCCGGTGGCGCCCGCCTCTGCGGCATCATCGGCCGGCGCGACCCCGCTGCCGGAGCCCTCGGCAGGAGCGGCCTCCGTGCTGCTCTCCTCCGCTGGGGCCGCGTCATCGGCAGCCGGCGCAGTGGCCTCCACGATGGTGATGCGGCCGTCCACGAAGGGCGTGTAGGGTTGGTTCTCGGCGAGATACTCGGCCGTCACGTCGGCGAGGTCGGGGCCGAAGTCGTAGGCGTTCTCGGCGTCCACGAACATCGCGTAGCCGTCGCCGCCGGTGCGGACGTAGTTGTTGGTGACCACGCCATAGGTGGCAGCCGGATCGATAGGCGCCCAGGCATCGCCGCCCAGAAGCACCTGCACCTCCGACACGCGGCTCCCGGCAGGCTGGCTCGGGTCGATGCTGTATTTGAGACCGGCGACCTGGGCGAAGCGGCCCGCCTGCTCCTCGATCTCGCTCGCGCCGTTCTCGAGCGCGTCGATGATCGTCTGGCCATCGGTCTGGAAGGTGGACAGCGTGTTCTGGAATGGCAGAACGGTCAGCACTTCGCCCATGGTCACCGGCCCCGCGTCGATGGAGGCGCGCAGGCCCCCGCCGTTCGCGATGGCGATGGTCACGCCCTGGTCCGCCACGCGGTCGAGCATCGCCTCGGCCACGAGGTTGCCCATTTCGCATTCCACCGCCCGGCAGGACTCCCTCTCCCCTTCGACGGCGTCCGAGGTCTCGGCCACCACGCGGGCGCGGAGTTCCTCGATGGGCTGCGCGAGTTCGGTAACGCGGGCCTTGGCGGCCTCGTCCTCGGCCACGGAGGCGTCGAGGAGGATCGGGTCGCCGTTGGCGGCCGTCACGTTGCCTTCGTCGTCGAAGGTCACGGTGAGCTCCCCCAGGTACTTCCCGTAGGAGCGCGCCGTGACGATGGGCACGTCGTTGACCATTGTCGGATAGGGCCCGGCGGCGCCTTCCTCGGTGTTGGAGAGAAGCGTGTGCGAGTGCCCGCCAACGATCACGTCCACCCCGGTCAGCGATCCGGCGACGGCCTGGTCCTCGTCGTAGCCGGTGTGGGTCAGGAGGATGATCTTGTCGATGCCTTGCTCGGTCAGGTCATCGATCTCCTGCTGCGCGCTGTCATAGGGCAGGAAGTTCACGTTGGGCCCGGGCGAGGCGATCTCGGGCGTCTCGAGCGTGGTCAGGCCCACGATGCCGATGCGCTCGCCTCCGACCTCCAGCACCGTGGACTTGCCGATCTTGCCGGCCAGCGTCGGCTCCTGCGAGGCGTCGATGTTGGCCGCGAGGACCGGCAGGCCCACCGCGTCGATGAAGGCGCCGAGCGTCGCCGGGCCGTCGTCGAACTCGTGGTTGCCGACCGCCATGGCCTGGTAGCCGATCTGCGGCATGAACTCGGCCGACATGGCGCCCTTGTAGAGCGTGTAGAGCAGCGAGCCCTGGAACTGGTCCCCGGCGTCGAGCAGGATGCTGTTCTCGGCCCGGCCCCGCGCGTCGTTCACGGCAGTGATGAGCCGCCCGATGCCGCCGAAGCACTCGCCCGCCTCGGCCTCCTCGGCCTGGCAGGTCGAATCGAAGCCGTTGATCGGCTCGAACCGGTCGTGGAAGTCGTTGGTGTGCAGGATCGTCAGCGTGAAGTCGGCAAAGGCCGGCGCGGCCAGCAGCGCGATCCCCGTCGTGGACAGGAGGAGGCGAAGTCGCATGGAAAAACTCCCTGTTGTTTTGATCGGAATTCTGGCGCGTTTCACGAAGCTGTCAAAGGCGACGTTACGCCAGAGTGGTTAACGGAATGTGTCACCACCGTGCGGTGCTTGACCGCGCCACGCAACACCCGCATGACCCGGGCATGGCCATCTACAAGATCTTCCGCGCCTCCGAATGGGAGGAGTTCCGCGCCGCCGGACGCACGCTCGGCGCGCCCATCGACCGTCACGACGGCTACATCCACCTGTCCACCGCCGCGCAAGTCGAGGAGACCGCCGCGCGCCACTTCGAGGGCGAAGAGGGGCTGATGCTCCTGGCCGTGGACGAGGCTGGGCTGGTGCCGGAGCTGAAATGGGAGCCGTCGCGCGGCGGCGCCCTCTTCCCGCATCTCTACCGCGAGCTTCGGAGCGAGGACGTCCTCTGGTCCGCGCCGCTGCCTATCGAGGGCAGGCGGCACGGGTTTCCGCCATTGTGAGGCGGGCGCTGGAGCAGGCGGGCCTGGGGGCCTTGCGCCGCATGGACCCCGAGGCGGCGCATGGTCTGGCCCTCAGGGCGCTGCGGCTGGGGCTGGGGCCGGTGGGCGGGCCCGTCACCTCGTCCCGGCTGCGGACGAGCTTCGCGGGGCTCGACCTGCCCAACCCCCTCGGGGTCTCGGCGGGGTTCGACAAGAACGCGGTCGCGCTGCGGGGTCTGGCGCGCGGTCCCCTGGGCTTCGCCGAGGTCGGCGCCGTGACGCCGCGCCAGCAGGAGGGGAACCCCCGGCCACGGCTCTTCCGCCTGCCCGAGGACCGGGCGGTCATCAACCGCTTCGGCTTCAACAACGAGGGCATGGAGGCGGTGGCCACGCGGCTGGCGCATCGGCCGAAGGGGCTGATCCTGGGGGTGAACCTCGGGGCGAACAAAGATTCCCAGGACCGTGCGGGCGACTTCGCCCGGGTGCTCGCGCGGCTTGGGCCCTTCGCGGACTTCGCGACGGTCAACGTCTCGTCGCCCAACACCGAGCGCCTGCGCGACCTGCAGGGACGGGAGGCTCTCTCGGCGCTCCTGGGCCGCGTCATGGAGGCGCGAGCCACCCTGCCCCGACCTATCCCGGTGCTCCTCAAGATCGCGCCGGACCTGACGGAAGCGGAGCTGGCCGACATCGCCGAAGTGGCGACCGAGGCGGGCCTGTCGGGGATCGTCGCCACCAACACCACCTTGTCGCGGGAGGGGCTTCGCAGCGGCCACGCGGGCGAGGCGGGCGGGCTCTCGGGTGCGCCGCTCTTCGAGAGGTCCACGCGGGTGCTGGCGCGGCTGTCCACCCTCACGCCCCTGCCGCTGATCGGCGTGGGGGGTGTGTCCTCGGCCGAGGAGGCGTTCCAGAAGATCCGGGCGGGGGCGAGCGCGGTGCAGCTCTACACCGCGCTGGCCTATGGGGGGCTGTCGCTCGCGGGGGAGATCGCGCGGGGACTGGACCGCCTGCTGGAACGCCACGGGTTCGCGAAGGTCGCGCAGGCGGTGGGGACCGGCCGCGCGGACTGGCTTTGAGGCCTCGGGGTCGTCCCGCGTCCTAGCGGGCCGCTGCCCGCTCCAGCGCCGGGTAGCGCCACGCCAGGGTGACGGCCCGGAGAAGCCAGCTCACCGTGAGGGCCGCCCAGAGGCCGTGGTTGCCGAAGGCCTCGGTCATGGGCCAGGCGGCGGCGAAGTAGAGGGCGACGGCCAGCACCGTCATGTTCCGCATGTCGCGCGAGCGGGTGGCGCCCACGAAGATGCCGTCGAGCATCCAGGACGGCAGCCCGATCAGCGGCGCCGCGACGACCCAGGGCAGGAAGACTGCGGCCTCGGCCCGGACTTCCGGCGCGGTGGTCATCAGGGCGACGATCCCCGGACCCGCCACAGCATAGGCGAGGCCCAGGAGGGCGGCCATGCCGAGGCCCCAGACCGACGCCACGCGGATGCCCTGCCGCAACTCTCCGATCCGGCCCGCGCCGAAGGCCTGCCCGACCAGCGCCTCGGTCGCGAAGGCGAAGCCGTCGAGCGCGAAGGCGGCGACGTTGACGAACTGCATGAGGACCTGGTTCGCGGCCAGCGTCACGTCGCCGAAGCCCGCGCCCCAGAACTGGAAACTCACGAAGATCGAAAGCAGCAGCACCGTCCGCAGCATGATGTCGACGTTGACCTGCGCCATGACACGCAGCCGGGCAGGGTCGAGGACGCGCGCGCGGTCCCGCCAGGCGGTGTCCCGGAAGGCGTCGCGGCAAAGCCAGAGTCCCAGCGCCAGCCCCGAGGCCTCGGCCAGCGCGGTCGCCGTGGCCACGCCGGGCACGCCCCAGCCCAGACCCAGGACGAACGCGACGGACAGCAGGATGTTGAGGCCGTTGGTGGAGAGCTGGAGGATCAGGACCGCGCGCGTCCTCTCCTGCCCAATGAGCCAGCCGTTGATCCCGTAGGCCGCGATGGCCGCCGGGGCCGACCAGATGCGGATGGCCATGTACTGCCGCGCGAGGCCCTCGACCTCGGCCGAGGCGGGGGAAAGGCGGAACGCGCCCGCGAACAGGAGCGGTTGGAGCAGGATCAGGAGGAGCCCGCCCCCGACCCCGATCAGCAGCGCACGCGACAGGAGGGCCGCGACCTCCGCGCCGTCCCCTGCCCCGCGCGCCTGGGCGGTGAGGCCGGTGGTCCCCATCCGCAGGAAGCCGAAGACCCAGTAGATGGAGGTGAGGACCACGGCGCCGATGCCGACCGCCCCGATGGGCGCGGCCTGCCCCAACTGCCCCACGACGGCGGTGTCCACGGCGCCCAGGAGCGGCACCGTCGCGTTCGACAGCACGATGGGCAGCGCGATGCGCAGCACGCGGCCGTGCGTGATCGGGGCCGCGCTCACCCGACGGCTTCGGGCATCAGGAAGTGGCCGGTCGCCTGGGCGAAGAGCCGGGCGCGGTTGTCCTGCCAGGCCTCGACATGGACGGAGGCATAGCGGCGGCCGGAGCGGTTCACCCGCGCCCGGGCATAGGCGTCGCGCGGCAGCCCGGAGCGGAGGTAATCCACCGTCAGGTCAATGGTCTTGGGGAGTTGGAGCGGCGCGTCGGGCGCCAGGCGCCCGGCCTCCATCCCTTCCCACATGGAGGTCCAGGCGAGCTCCACGATGGCGGCGGTCTCGAGGAAGCCCGCCGTGGCGCCGCCGTGGAGGGCGGGCAGGATCGGGTTGCCGATCAGGTCGTCCCGGAACGGCAGCACCGCGGTGAGTTCGTCGCCCCGGCGATCGAAGCGGATACCCAGGAAGGCAATGAAGGGGACGCCGCCGACCAACCGTTCCAAGGCGGCGTCGCGGCGGCCCTTGACCACCTGCACGGGCTCTGGCGGCGCCCTCATGGCCGGCTGCCCTCCACGGTCCAGGCCCCGGCGGCGCTGGCGACGGGACGCTCCTCCTCGCCGTCGGAGGCGGTGGCGCGCACGAAGGCCACCGTTCGGGTGACGTGGTAGCATTCGGCCCGGGCGCGGATGGGCCGTCCAGGGCGGGCGGGGCGCATGTAGTCGATCCGCAGGTCCAGGGTCGCGGTCCCCCCCGGCTCGGAGGGATGGGCAAAGACGGCAAGGCTCGCGCAGGTGTCGAGAAGCGCGGAGACCGCGCCGCCATGAATCACCCCCGTCGCCGGATCGCCCACCAGCCGGTCGTCCCAGGGCATCTCCATCTCGGCCCGGCCCTCGCCGAAGGACACCAGGGAAAGCCCCAGCGCCCGCGAGAACGGAAGCGCATCGACGAAGCGGCGGGCGCGGGTCTCGGGGCTCTCGGGCGGCGTGTCCTGGGGCATGCGGCGATCCTGCCAGCCCCAGGCCCGGGCGCAAGGGCAACCTTGCGTCGCGCAGTTGCCGCGCCTGGGCCGGGGAGTTAGGGTAAGAAGCAACATGTCAGACCAGACTCCGGACCCTCTTCTCTCCTTCAAGGAGATGTGCTCGCGCTTCGACGTGACGCCCCGGACGCTGCGCTACTACGAGTACATCGAGCTCCTCTTCCCCGAGAAGGAGGGGCGCACCCGCTTCTACGGCCCCCGGGAGGTGGCGCGCATGACCCTGATCCTGCGCGGGCGGAAGTATGGCTTCTCTCTCGAGGAGATCCGGCAGTGGCTCCTCATCTACGACCACCAGGGGACCGAGATGCAGATGCGCAAGTTCCTCGAGATGGCGGATCGCCGGCTGGGCGAGATGCACGAGGAGCGCCGGCAGATCGAGACCAGCATGGAGGAGCTCCGACAGCTTCGCGAAGAGGCCGCCCGGACGCTGCCGGCCTGATGCCGCACCACACGCGGACGTGACGTGGCGTTACGTTAACGTCAATGTCCCCTTGGCTTGTAAGCTGGGATGAGTCGGCCCATGTGCCGCCAGCCACGGCGGATCCAAGAACAAGAGGGCCAACCCAGTATGACCGACCAGCTGATGACCATCCGCGAGATGT
>Ga0210040_10004333_pt1 | contig 18618 bp, 15 predicted proteins | sample CryGeyCG12114_NA_FD_185462 | JGI IMG/M metagenome (GOLD analysis project Ga0210040, IMG submission 185462) | Groundwater microbial communities from aquifer - Crystal Geyser CG19_WC_8/21/14_NA (SPAdes) (version 2) | ecosystem: Environmental > Aquatic > Deep subsurface > Groundwater | place: USA...
CTGATCAGTTTACTGGAATAACTTGTAGTAGTATTATTGTTGGCGCGAAAATCAAAATGATGTTGATTGATGATTCCATTTGCGATTGCAAGTTGGTGAACTGAGAAAGACTAGCTGATGAGACTGTCGAAAAACGATAAAAAACCCTAATTATTATTACTGGTTTTTTGTATATTAACATAAATAATTCCTAACCCGGCTTCGTCGTAATACCCTCTTGCTGAGGTTTATTTATATTAGATACTTGAGCTGTTTACAATATTATTTTAATGTAATGTTCGCAGTGTTTACGAATTATGGCTACTTATTTCTGTGTATGGTTTGTTTTGCATTATGGGGATCCTTCCCTATTTCTTTCATTCAAACATGTTTCAGCTCTAATGAGACTGAAAACAAGATGACACAGTAGTAATCCATAGGGAAAAAATTTAGTTAAGCAATGTTTTATGTAATATATAGACCCATGATTATTGAGATGACAAGACTATAAGCAGAATGCTTCACCATTTAAGTAGTAAACATGTAATGGTTATTTTTGTTACTATTCAGTTAGAAGCATCAAACTATTTATTTCATCTAGCAAATATGATATCAAAGTTTAAGATTTTTGAAAAATGGATAACTTTTTATTGTACAATTAGTATCTCAATTATAGCGTTTCACACAGTATTGACAATGTCAGAACTTTCTGAAAGTACTTATTGTGCTGTCTTCACCACCAACAACGACAATAATAAATCTCTCTTCCTTGAAAGTCAAGAACGAAATATTCGTTTAAACCAGTTCACAGATTTTATAGTGGCTGCAGGTGAAGATTTGAAAATTTTCATTGAAAACGATTGTTTGCTCACTATTTGTGGAATTGGAACATTTTGGGATAAAAATGGAGCTTGTCATTCTTATATTCATTTATTTAATTCAGCAAATCAGAATGAAAAATTACAGTTAAAGTTCATCAAAGAGGTATTAAGAAACTATATTATGTCATGTACAATATTTCACTTCGAACTAATTTTAATTACTAACTAAGTGTGTGTGTCGGTTTAAAAACCTCTTCTGGAGGAACTTTGACGTGAATAAATAATAATAATAATAATAATCTCAATACGAGCAGTTTTCATTTCGTGCCGTTTCTCGTTCTTACAGTACCAATACTTATAGTAACTTTTATGCAGTGTGAATGCCAGGTGAGATGATTCTTGAAACAACTATTACATTTAGTAACAATGGACCTTTTTTAATTTGCATATATATGACTAAAATTTGACATAGAATAAAAATTCGTTTGTTTAAGATGGTCATAGCTGATGCTAAAATAAATTTTTATGCCAAATTATAGCCAAATCCGAGTAGAACAAGGCTCATTCAAATATTAAAAGCTATCAAATGCTCTATCCACCAAATTCATATAGTTTGCATTGTTTACAGAGCAAAAATTTGTCAGAACCTCAACCTCGGTGTTCAGGGGATTGCAGTGATATTACGACCAAAATGTTTGGAGACGCATGTGCTCTATTATTTCAAGAAAGAAATTGCCAAACTTGTTACACAGCACCAAAAATTTTAGGCTTAAATGAATATAAATTCTTGAAGTTTAAGAGTAATCTTCCCATACAGTCCTTTGCAGTCAAATCAGGCTGTGAATTAACACGGCTAACTTTTCATTATGACGACTCGGGTAAAGAAACACAGTATGGCATACAATATGAAGAATCTCTCAACGTTTTGGAGGTGGGAACATGCAATTTTTTTTGCTTAAATATTCACCTTGCCGCATTAAAACAAAGTACATTTTATATGCATGCAATTTTTAGCCACCAGCTAACACAACTGACGCAGTTAGTTGCGCTTGCTTTCATCGTCCTGATGGTAAAATTAAAACAGTCACAATTTCACAGGTAACGAGATTCATGTTACCAAAATGAGAACTATTTTTCCTATATTTTGCCTTTAAGATTTCAAAATTTTTCTCTAGAATGATAGTCAACCTTTTCAATCGGTACCTATTTCATCTACCGATGATACAGACAATAGTGTGGACGTAAGTGAAAACCATGATGACGATGCTCCTATATTCGTATATAAAAAACTTTATTGCTTTTGCTTCCCTTGGACTGACACTTCTCAGCATCTCCAGTTTAGCAGCATGGGCGTGGTACAGAAATTGTTCTACAAAACAGCAAGATGGTCGATCTATACTGAAGTATTTGAAATTCCAAGAAAAGCTATCAAAATTGGTACATTTTTGCTTCCTCTCTGTACAGTATTTTAAAACAGCAAAAACAGCTTGCTGTCTCAATAATGCAAGCATTATATTGTTATGCTAGATTGGACTGATGAGACCAAAATTTCGGGCAAAGGGGAATACGGAGTAGTCTATGAAGGGGTTTGTAAAACCAGGGCTGGCAACAGAAGTACTCCGAATAGGAAGCTAAATCGATTAAAAGTGGCTGTCAAAGTAGGAAACACTCCGACTTACTCCTTCCATTAAAGCAAACATGTTGAATGAAAGGAAAATAAATCGTAAAATTGGAGAACATGTAAACATTGTCAAATTCTTTGGCGCTTCCAGTGTTTCAGGAATTGATGGTAAAGTTTACAAGCCCGCACAACCGAATGCACTGGATAATGTAGAGCATTGTTACTACTAACTAACTATAATCATAATCATTAGTCTTGGTCAATATTCTTTTGTTTTACAGAAGAAATCCTGTTAGTATTTGAACTGTGCAGTCACGGATCTCTGCTGAAAATTTTGAGTGCAATGAGAGAGGATCAAGAAAAAATAGAATTTGAAAACGAACAAATTGTTGACTCCAAAAAATTGAAAATCTCAGACGTACCCAAAGACTATTCACAAATTTCAGATAGTGTAATTGAGCTTCGGTAAGTAAAAAATTTCAATTTCTAAAATTTCGTTACCTAGCCCTGTTGCCGTTGGACTATGGTGCTCAAAACACTCACCGTCAATAAAATGCTGTCAATTTTTTCCGATCTTTTATGTATGTACATATATTTTCATTATTATCTTTTTAATGTTGTTGATTATTTCTGTAAAGGGGGAAATCTTTAGCTAATGAAAAGATGGAGCTGCTTTACAAATGGAGCAAAGAAATCGCAAGCGGCATGAACTACTTGAGTAGCAAAGGAGTACGTTTTTGAGAATATTTTCCATCATTTTTTTAATGTCATGAAAATAAACTTTTTTCTCTGTAGACATGCAAGATTGTACACAATGATCTTGCTGCACAAAACGTGCTGGTAACCTCAGGAAACAATGGACAGTTGACAGCAAAAATTTCTGATTTCGGATTATCCAGAAAATTGTATGATGATCTAGCATACTGGAAAAAAGGAAATGTTGGTTCAGTTGAACAAAAGCCAAAGCCAATCACGTATTCCTCTCAAATATCAAATGCTTTGGTTTTTTTCAAAGGATCGCATCCCATTAGCATGGATTGCTCCAGAGGCTTTAAGGGACTCGAAATTTACTACTCAGTCGGATGTTTGGTCTTTCGGCGTTACTGTGTGGGAAATTTTCAGTCTTGGGCAACATCCTTACGATCGCGCATTGATGAAACTGGATGAGTTTCTTTCGTATTTGGAAAGAGGGAACAGACTGACCTGCCCTGAGTATTGCCCATCTGAACTGTAATGTTATTTCTGGGATGTATTGTAGGATAAATAATAATATGAAATATTGATAGTTGCATACTTTGCAAGCTATAGCCAGAATAATAGTTTGTCAGAAATTCGATTATACCAATAGCAACTAAAGTCAAACGTTTGCTGAATTATGTTGATTGCAGATATCAGCATTTGATTAACTGCTGGGCTAAAAATCCCAAGAGAAGACCAAGTTTTGAGTTTTTAGAAAGATTATTTGCGACATATTTTGCCGAATATGAATCAACCACTTCTGTTTAAATACGTTTTCGCATCAGCAAAATCTACGACCTGATCCTCAGAGTGGAAAAATGTTCTAAGATAATAAATTGTATGTTGTATTCTTAAGACAAAGAAAAACATAATGACGATGCTGAACACAGCAATCATTTTGTTTTTTCTCGAGTCTCTTATATATGATTTATTGAAAACTGTGATGCACATGAGGGTACGTATACTCTACAAATGATGAGCTCATTGAATATAGAAAGTAAAATATAAAGTTTTTAAATAATAAATACTACATACCAACAATGTCATTTCAATAAACCGGTGACAGATATACTTTATAGATTGCGTGACAAGATAATAAGTAGTAGATAGCTTTTTATGCACTAAATGTTAAGTCTATCTACATTTCTCCTTCCGTGGACTTTATGGTTAGGATCGAATAATGTAAGTTTTCTGAAGCGTAATACTGACAAGTTTTATGTCCAATTCTCAATTGCATGACACTCATCTCAGGGACAAATATACTATTAATGAGACAATTCATTTTTGCACCTACAAGACGTATTAAGGCAAGTAAATAAATCGATATGAGCGCTTCTCGTAGTGTGTTCACAATTTTTTTTCACGGTTCGTGGCTTTCTTTGTCGTGTACACTTCGTTCAACAAAAATTGCTTACCTAATAGTCAGTCTAGTATCCGTAGTATATAACAAATGTAAAATTTTAAAATAAGCAGTTTTCAATTATCGTATGGTTTAAATGGAGCCGAATAATGCAAAAACAACCAATGGGACAAGTGGTGTTGGAGGAGAGCCAACATTTCAACGAAGAACTGATTTCCAGAAACTGGACAAAAGAACTTGTAAATTATCATAAAAAACAATATCAGAGCTAAACCTTGTAAAAATTGCATGATTGAATATTAGTAAAGATCAAGTTAACTAACTTTTTCAGTGGAATATACCATAGCCTCATCTACACTTGGAGCAATCACTTTCGTTGGAGGGTTATTTTTCTGTGTTTGGTTTATATGTTGCAGACATAAACGTGAGTATTTCCAATGTATAATTGTAGTTAAAAATACAGTGCTTTGATGAATGTCCGCCGTAAACTCTTGATCTACTTATACAGGAGGCATTAATGCCCGAGGGATCCAGCCAGCTCGAAATGCAGCCTTAGCTCGGGCCATACCTTTTTACATTAATCCACATGCACACATTGGAAATCAAAGTGGATTTGTAAACCAGCCTGGTAGCTCTATATCATAAAAAAACAAAATCCCATTGCCTTTTTACAAATTGAAGGTTTTATGTAAGATATTTTTTTAAGGCGGACCTACCTCATCAAATTTTCTAGCTCCAAATAATACATTCGGTCCTTCCATGGCTGTGAATGGGACGCCAGAAATTAGGGCCTATAATTCGGACGAGCTGAATAAAATGATTGCAGCTCAGTATGGAGATGATAAAACGGTGAATGTGGAGAATATTAAAAACCAAACAAATGATGGGTCTGTCTCTCCTCGGATGAACCATACGGATATTCCGTATGGACAACCACCTCCATACAATCCCGATTTTGCCTGAAATTTCTTTTACGTATCTTTCGTATCTATAGGTAATTAGCTGCAGTGATGATGCATATTGGTTTTGCTCGAAACATAAGATAGATTTTGTGCATGTATGGTTTCTGAAACCTTGCTTTCCACTTTACTGACTTTACACTTGTCTAAATCTCTCTGCTTTAAATTTTCACACAGTCACAAGAGGACTGCTAGTAGCCTGGGTGGATGAAATAATATGGATGAATGTAAAATGTTTTCTTCACAAAATTTCTGCGTTGCGTCTGAAATTATTTGAAATTAAACTCTCTCTGTAGTATTAGCTAATTATTATTAATTGTTTGAAAGCACTTTTCATACGATCTTATTGTAGACGTAAGTTCTATATTATATCCATTATATAGCACAGTTTAGCTATAGCAGAGATGCTTGAAACAAGCGTTTCATGTTATGCTTTTGTGAGATGGACTGGTATCAATTTGTGATAAAAGAATATAGTACAAATGACTTAAAGTTCATGTTGTCAACTGTTCTACTATGCCTTATGTTTATATTTTCCTAAAATTTAAATTAGATAAGTAGTTTTCGTCTCAAGTAATACCTCTTTGACATGCGACGATAATTTGATTATCACTAGCTAATTGCAAAATAGTATGCACAATCTTAATGCTTGAAGTAATTTCTTTTCCATTAGCTTCTCAAACTCTGCATATATAAGCAAACTATTTCAATTTTATGGTCATCATCAATAAATTGTCTTTAACTTCATTCACATTAGAAAATAAAGTTTGAAATAATATAGTCAAAATGTGGGGAAAACTGAGTGTAGTTTTTGTTTCCGTCGTTTTGGCGTGCTTCACTTGCATCCAAATGTGTGAAGGTATAACACTAGTTTTATGCATTATGATCCAATACCAATGAGATTTGCTATGAAGCATTACATATAAACTTACCCTTTGCGAAAACAAGGAACCGCTCCAGCCGGATTTGATGCAACCTTCCCATGTCCAAGAGCACAAGGAGATTTTCCCGATCCTACAGATTGCAGAGGTTTCTACCAGTGTGTAAAAAATTTTGCTTGGAAGCAAGTTTGTCCGGATACTTTGGTTTATAACATTGCAGCCCGGGTTTGCGATCACCCTCAAAACGTGGACTGCTCCAGCCGTGGTGGATTCTAAGTTACTATCATTTGTTTACTCTCAATGTGCATTTAATCATAATAAATACCAACCATCGCCAATACTTCAAGTATTTAAATAACGATATAGTTCATTGAAATAAATAAGATTTTTGTCATAAAGTTAGTGACTAGACTAGAGAAAATGTGTGAACTTCAGTGTGAATCCTTACAGACATGCATGGATAAGCGTTTTAATAAATTCATCATAGTATCACTGACTTGAAGCGATTTAAAGGTTAACTACATATATATGTATGTTTGTGTGCATTTAGTCGACAGTCTAAAGTAAATTAAATGCACTATTGCTTTATCAGCCACAGTATAGCAACTAGCTGTACGTTCGAAGGTGAAATTTCTGGATCTTTGAAAACTTGGAAGTTTAGAATTATTGTTTGTTAAGTGAGCCCTGAAAAAAAGCCAGTGGGTCCAGCTAATTATGCTTTATTTTTCTTCGACATAACATGAACCATATTGACTATTTAAAAAAAAATGGTGCTGGATAGCCGCCTGCCACCTTTGTTGAGCTGCCGAAACTAAATAAAATCTCCCAAACCCCAGCCGAAACGAATATCCCTTCTTTTTTCCCGATGCAGAAAACCCTATATTGCAAGTTTACATAACGGCAACATTCCACATTATACACAAGTAGTATATACCAACGTTATTACTAGGGCTATACTACTTTGGTACATTAGAGAAAGTTGCGTGGCGTTTTTGAGCTACGAGATTATAAACAGTTGTTGTTGAGCAGAAATCGATTAAATTTCTACATTCTTAAAATCTTAAAGTAGATTTGAGGAGCATTTGGAACTTTACAAATTTCGGGGATTGAAACTTCCAATTTTAACTTTGCCATAAACTAGCCTTGCAGGGTTAATCCCGGGTTTATCAGCTGACTGCAATAACTTGTGAGGACAAGAAACCCTACTTATTCACAGTGTTCCGAAAAATACTGGCCCTCTGGTTTGTTTACGTGATTTGAATCTGTCAAATTAATTTTGATTAATATTTATGAAATAAAATAGTGTAAAAATATTATGATTCTGTTCGTGTTACTTATAGATTAAGCAGCGATGGAAGAAGCGATGGTTGCAGCATCGTCAGATGTCAATCAATCTGATCATGACAATAAAGGCGAAGGAATATTCCGAACCGTAGCTCATAAATCTATGGATCCAAAATCCGTGTGGCATTATTTTAAGAAGAATACTGTTACAGCTACAGCGAAATGTGATATTTGTGACAAAATTGTAAAATGTAGTCAAGGGTCCACGTCCGGAATGCGGAATCATCTGAAAATTGCGCATAATGTTAAGCTCGCGAGTTCGGTTTCTGCTTCCTCTAGTTTTGCTGAGTCTTCTTACAGCAAAGAGAATACTAGTGGCTTTGGAGTTGACTTTGACACTGGACTTGACGACGGTAAGTAAAGCTGTGTAGATGTTAATCAACTATTTTGACGAGACAGTTAATGTAGTTTTATAACAATTTACAATTTAAAGGCTCCCCGTATGACTTTGTAACAAGAAGTGAATAATCAAATATTTTTTGCACATGCACAGGATACATGCACGAGATGGGAATAGGAGGTGCATATGATAGCACTGCTTCGATGATGGATGATCATTCTGAACAATTTGAGTCAGTGAAGTCAAACAAGCCAGCTCCGAAGAAACCAAGTGTCTTCAAATTTCGAAACATTGGATGCATCAACTGTAGCATAGCTTTTGATGAAACTGGATCTAATGGCACAAAGAATATTATCCGCGTAATTCCTGTAATGGATGCCACTAACGAGAATACAATAGATGAGGACAGATCGTTTATAAAAACAGAAATTTCAAATTACGAAGCCTTTTTACGAGTTTTCGAGGGATTCTTACTGTTCAACAATGTAAAATTAGCGGACCAAGATTTGTGGCTATGTTATAACTGCGCCGAAATCTTTTCTGAACTCTCTTACTTTTATGATAAATTCTTCAGAATGACTATTGAAGGTTCTGATGTTCATGAACTGATTAATTTTGGAGGAGAAAGTGCTGAAGAATTAGAGGAAGTTATCAAAAAACCTAAAGGAAGGCCGAAGCGAAAAAAACCTAAATACAAGGAGGAGGAATCTGAAGAAGAAGCGCCATTGCCTGAAGTAACAGAAAGGAGTAGACGGGGTCGTAAAAGAAAACATAAAAAGGTCGTAGATCCCGATTTTTTGTATGATAACATAAATTCACCTTCTCTACCTGACGATCATCATTTTGAAGAAAAACATGAAGATGAAAATTTTGAGCCGCCACATTCCGAAAACAACGAGGAGCCTATGGATCCTATTGATATTAAAGCAATGGTAAAAGTTGAAGTTGAATCTGCTCCTGAAGACAATAATGAGATGGAGTCAGAGCCGGAAATCCCAGATGGAGAGGATGAATATGAACCTGATGCCGCTGAACTATCCGCTGAATCCAATTTTTCAGACGATTCTGATTACTGGGATCAAATAAAGCCAGACCGTCGACGTGAGTGTGTATTAAATATTTCATGACATTGAATAATTATTATCGTAAATCTGTTTTTGGTTTTCACACTAATAATTATAATTTCACTACCCTTGCACATATATAGGAGGAAAAAAATCAAAGACTGGAAGACACAGTAAACGCAGGACAAGATTTTCTAATGCTGGGGTCGAACTTCGAGGAAGTGGCGCTTCTAAATTCGGAATAGGTCCGGCGGCTGGTCACTTATGTCGGTTCTGTGGGGAAGAATTCTTAACGAAAATCATCCGAACAGATCATATTAGATCCGAGCATGCAATTGTATTGGATGATATGAAGGTAAAGTGCAAGGTTTGTGGTATTGTGTATAAAGACGTTTCAAATCTGCATCGTCATGGAGCGGTTCACTCAGGAATTGCTGTCTACTCATGTGATATATGTGGGCAAAAGTTTACAAGAAGTGATAAACTTCGAGATCATGAAAGGGAAGTTCACGAGTGGGGTGGACTGTGCTCTGAAGGAGAGGAAACCGATGATGAAGAGAATGATGCCGAAGAGATAGTAGATCCGAATACGTGTGCATGCTGTAAAACTGGGTTCAATAGTCTTAAAGAGTTGGAAGAGCATCAAAGCTCGAATATGTGCAGACCTTTCCCTTGTCCCCTTTGCTCCAGAAGTTACTCAACTAAAGAGAGAAAGGATAAACACATGAAAATGGTTCATAATGGTGAGTTTGAATTCAATACTTTACAAATTGAAAATTGAACACAAACTATACGTATGCATAATGATGCATTCATCGTAATTCGGTATTTATCTATTCATGCTCTTTTATTATTGACAGCGACCTGTACGAAAATAAGCAATAAATCGGAATCACGTTTCCGATGTACCTTTTGTAATACTTGCTTCCCATGGCAAAAGGGATTGTCGGAGCACATACTGAAAGAGCATGGAACTCAGCTTGAAAATGGAAAACTCCAATGTAAACTATGCAATGTCACATTTGCTGCTATGAGAGGTCTGAGAAAACACGCACATATTCATGCTAGGACCAAAGAAAGTGGCTTCGGATGTAATTATTGCAAGGTGTCCTTCAAACGAAGCTACAGCTATACGACCCATCTAAAAACACGAATGCATTTGGAGAATTCAGGAGAAATTAATGATGCAACTAATTTAGGTAACAAGTCCAGCCAGTAATGAACGCCTTTTTTCTAACATCACAAATGAATGCAAGTTTGGTTTTGATATTATGATTTTTTTCATTTCGTTAGGATCAGATGCGCCGCGAATGTCTAGTGTTTTCCTGATGCCTGACCCAAAAGGCAACATGTGCTCATTTTGTGATGAAAGTTTCGACTCGAAGAAAACGAGGAATGATCATATACTCGAGCTACATGGGACTTTACAAGAAGACAAAGTAAAAGTTGCTTGCAACGTTTGTAAACAAGTCTGTTCCAATCTCTCTAAACTCCATCGGCATGCATTGACGCACACGGACAAAAGGGACTATGCCTGTCCACATTGTGAAAAATGTTTCAAGTATCACGACGATATGCTAAAGCATGGTAGACGAGTGCATCCAAGGGAGTATTATGGATCAGTGAACAGAGAGAATACTGCAGCCTGCTCATTCTGCAACAAATTATTGAACGCCAAAAGTGACAAAATCAAACATGCTCTAAAACAACATGGAAGACTGGCCGGAAAAGGACGAATTCAGTGCCGAATTTGTAAGAAAATTTTCCTCACTGGAAATCTTTTCGTAAATCATGGCTACCAGCATTCTAAATCCGGAGCAGGAAATAAAACTGGAACGAAACAAAAGTCGACTGCTTCTAAATCCGACGTAAATCTCCATGGTACTATACAGTGTCAAAAATGTGGAGTAAAATTCCAAACTGTTGCTACTTATAAAGAGCATAAAACTTTGAATCGCTGCAAGGCTATGACGTTCCCATGCAACATATGCGAAAAGGTTTTCTATCTTATTGGCTCTCGTGATCGACATCGTTCAGTGTTTCACCCCAGTGTTCCAGGAGTGAGTAGTATCGGTACTAAACGAAACCCATTTGGAGGGAAACGAATCCTCAAGTGCGAACAATGTGACAAAACACTATCCACCTACCGACAATATCAACGCCACAAAGCTACACATTCTGAGCTGCGACCTTTTGTTTGTGCTTTATGTGACAAAGCATTCAAAATCAAAGCATATCTACACGACCACATAAAAACTAAATCCCACTTGCAAAAAGTGGAAGAAAATAACGGAGTGGACATACAAATTGAAGGAGCGGAATCCAAATGTAAATCATGTGCTAATGTGTATCCTACATATTTAGAACTTTTTGAGCATACCTGTAAAGAGCATGCAGAGGAACGGCCATTTAAGTGTGAAAAATGTTGGAGAAACTACAAGTCGAAAAATAAATTGCTCAGACACATCATGTCCTTTCATGACAAGATTGACCGTGAAACTAAAAAGCCCAAGCAAACTGAATTCGATTGTCCACATTGTGAAAAAACGTTCAAAAGGAAAGCTACACTGGATGACCACATTAACTACCATATTACAAGCAGACCATTCCTTTGCAGTGAATGTGGTGCTTCTTTCAAGTACAGGCAGTCATATAGCCGTCATCTGAAAGATATGCACACGAATACTGGACAACATCCTTGTGAGCATTGTGGCAAGGTGTTCAAACGGAAAACGAATTTAGTGCAACATTTAAATTCTAAGATGCATAATGGGCCTGGTGGGTATGTTTCCAAGAAGCGGAAAGATACGACTACGATTCCGGCAAGTCCTAATAAACGAAGTCGACTTAAAAAAATGGATGTCACATTTCGTTCAATGGAAGACATGTTGACCGGTGGTCGAACTGTGAATGACCATCATCTGACGACTATTGATGTTCCTGAAGGTGCTACTATTGTGTATCAAACTGATGATGGATCATTCCATGCTCCAGACTCGGCTTCAACGTCCTCTTCAGTTCCAGGGGGTAACAGTCTGTCAGTGGCATATAATCCAAATACTTCTAGTACCTTGGGACATCAAGAACCTCCAGTTTTCAACCAGCCTCAGTTCATATCAAGTTTATTTCTGCACACTGCAGCACATACTGGGATGGCTTCTAATTATGTGACTCCAGAGGAGCAGCAGCAGCAGCATATTGGTATGCATCATGGTAGAGAAGCATTTCCTCATGCATATTATCAGCATCAGGCTGGGTCCGGCCAAAATAGCCATCATTCTCATCATCATTCCCATCATTAGTGTTGCATTTAATGTAATATTTTTATTTTTTTGCATTTGAGTGTAACTTTAATTATTACTTTTTAAGTATTCTTATCTACTTAATATTTAGAAAAATGTATTCTATTATATATATTTCTATACGACTAGAAATTTTCCGTGATTGAATTCTACTCATTTTATTTTGATGATGAAATAATTTCTGTTAATTATTAGACGAATAGAAAGCTCGCATGTTTGATTTAAATCTAAATGTGAGAAGTTGAAAAAAATAAATAGCTGATAGCTGAAAGGGATATAATGGCTTTCGTCAAAATTGTGTACTCACTTGCATTGAATAATTTATTCTGCGCTGAATAATACAAACTTGCATATTCAAAATGAACATATTAAACTTGGAATGTGCACAGATAGATTTTCTTGGGATGGAAAACTGGAAATTTGCATCAGAGAAAGCTACTATGTACGTAATACGTATACTAAATATAACTTGACCTTATGGCTCATAGGACGTGTTTTGAAGAATTTAATGTTTCTTTGCATGTTTGCTTGAATTTGAATTCTTTGTAACCCTGGATGTTGTGGGCATAGGAAGGCTTTGGTCCATAACAGAGTCATTTGGATTCTCAATTGTGACCGTTACAGGAGAACCGTAAAACTTCATGAATTCAATTTCCGTGTGACGACTTTTAGACATATTTTCAGGAATAAAAATCTGAAAGTTTGTAACTAGTTCAAACTGATTCGATTTAAATTCTATTGCATGTTCACCAGCTAGATCTTTCTCTGTTAGACTGTAATTTAAAGAAAAAGGAAATCAAATATAGTAATTTTTAATTTTTACATGCTTGTAATCGCACAATTTGAAATTCGCTTATTGTCAAGAATTCACACTCACAATATTTCTTGAGTGGGTTCCATAGTGCTCAACGAAGAAAAATCCAAAACTTTAGGTTGATTCACAAATATCCTCATACTTTTAGGTCCATTTTGCATCGGAGCTCGTACTTTGAATGCTTGCAACTAAGTTTATTTCATCATTATATTATGGTTAAAAAAGAATGTTTTCTCTACTACCCATCATTTCCTTCACTATACCTTCATTTTTTGAGATAAGGAGTACACCAGGTTAATTCTTCCAATGCCTTTGCCAGCCACCAGCTTTTTCCCGTCCAAAAATGAATGGAATGGAGTTGGAGTCAGGTCACAAATGCAATGACAATTATGTCTATCCAAGAACTCTGTGATTTCGCCAAGTCTACCAACGGTGGTGATAATCGATGGTCCAGGTGGTAGCAATGAAGGGTAGTGATTTGGATCACCTGTAGTAGACTTACGGAGATTCAGCTCATTGCGACGAATTTTAACCTCAAGTTCTTGAGGAGAGGCACCCTACAATCACGTGAAAGAAAAATTGATTTGAATGCAGTCCATTTACAGTATGTACATATGTTGTCCAATTCTTTAAATTACTTTGACACGGTCGATTATCATTTTATTTAGGTAAAGAACAAACAATGGGACAGACGTCACATCATGTCTCATAGCTGTGCGATCACATTTGTCAGCATCAACCTATGGCCGAACATATTTATGTAGAAGCATAGTAGAAACAAAGTTTTTGTTTTTTTCTTAAATGCGATTTTGATTTTGGGTTACTTTGAGAAACAACACTTTTGGAAACTTCTCTGCCATGTTCTGTATGTGACCCTCCATACTTCGACATGGGGCACACCAAGTTGTTGAAAAATCGACAACAATCAATCCATCTCCTCCGTCTTGCATTTGTGCATCGAAATCATCATCGTCTAATACATTTCTCAGATTATTCGACGATCTCCCCCCCACCCCGTGTTGTTTCCCGTAGTCAATTAAGGGCATTTTCAAACCTAAGGGTCACCTATGTAATTAACCTTAAATTTTGTCAATAATTTTGTTGCTCGTGACTTTATTCTTATAATGTAAGTACTCATAAATCAAGGGGGATAATTTAGTGTTTGTCGAACAAAGTTTTTAGTAAACTTGTTGAAATAAAGATAAACAAATCATGGTAACATTTCTATAACTTTTGTGCTTGTGAAATTGCCCTTCCCTATGCAAAACTTTTGGCTATAGCACCTTCATTTCTGTACACCCGCATTTTACTGAAGTTTCAGATACATCTTATTCAAATGTAAGGGCTAATTGAATCCGTAAAAATGTGTTGATTGTCGTCTCATTTTACCAAAAACAGTTCCTGCAACAGTGTTTAGTAATTTCTAACATGGCGTGAATTATTGAAATGGACTCATGGCGTCCAACCTGACAGTTTGGCGTCCTTTGAGATTTTTTCAAGTGAGCATCTTCTTTCACTGTCACATAACCGAAAAAGGCGCGAAAGCACTCAAATTGGGGAAAGCGAAAAAAATAAGAGATTGAAGAAAAAGGTCAGAGACTGGAATAGTAAAGTAAATATTGAGTATTGTTTTAAGCTACTGTTTGAAAAACTGCAGTATTTATTAAAAACTGTTTTTAAAGGTAAAAGTGAAAACACACGATCATCATGAAAAGAAAAGCAAAAGCTATGGCCATGAGTGCTGGAAGAAATGCACCATCTCCAGTTCACAATCAGCCTCAACAAGGAAATGATATGGCCGCAACTATGAGATGGATGGAATTTCCAACAAATGCGAAAGAAATCTTGACCAAAATTGGTTAGTTAGATTGTCCATAAAGATTGACATATATGTAGACGCTACTATATTTAATGTGTTGTCTTCTCCTGCTTCTTGCAGATCAAATGTACTACTCTTGTAAAACTTCGAATATACCATGGAATCCAGCTGCCCTCACAGAACTGGTCTTACAATACGTTTATAACGTTTATGATGTTCGAGACATCAGTAGATCAGTAAGTTTAATGTGTAGTTTAATGTCTTAAGTAGCCATAGTTTGGGATGAACTCATGAATTTAATCGGGATTTGTTTTCTATAGAGATTGACCACTGTACAAAAACTTCAGTTGGCGGATATGATTCTGAGCTATCTATCGTATATTCAAAACGAAGTAGATCGTCAAGCTATGTTCAACACATTATTTTATAAGAAAGAGTTTTATCGTAAGTTATAATTGATTACGTTTGGTTATAAATATAAATAAATATAATTGAATTCGTACCTGATTTACATTTATATTTTTCTATAGCAGTATTATTTTCGAAATTATTTTACAGATGGGGAGATGCCACTGTTAATAATGAGCCTGGTGACTTCTTTAGCAGTAGCTTCGAAAAATTCTTTGGTTCTTAAATGTATCGCTCTTTGGATGGCTGTAAGTAGCAGGAATTCAATTTTTTGTTGAATAACATGATTACTTTTATGCTTATGCTTTAAAAAAGACATCATTCTCTATTATTAATGTCGATTGAATTTATAAATAGGATGCTGGTGCAGATAGTCAAGCATACATTGCAACTGACATAATCAAAGATTTAATTAGTGATGAGCATCCTGAAAAATACAATGATTTACCTCAGACAGCGTTCCTGTTTTGTTCTCTTTTATTAATTGCCATTGGAAAAGCGTACAGAACTAGAAGTAAGCGGACAAAAGCTGTGAATAATCCGTAAAGCAATTCTTCGGACTATATTTACTTCAATGTATTGTTTACGGCTAAACTTTTTTGTATGCAGATCCGTCCCCAAGATTAGTTAAACAAGTAATCACATGGATAGAAACTTGTCCAAGCGTTTGTTTCATTCCGCCTCAATCTGCTATTTTTGGTAATAACAGTGCAAGCTACTGTACACCTATTGTAACGAGTATACTACAAATATGATGATAAGAAATCGAGTTTTTTCTAGGTTTTAACCTAAATTTTACGTTTCATTCTAGAAATATTCCGTTGGTGCATGAACAGCGATGAGGACCAGTCAAGGTTGCAATTTACATTGCTCAATGCTATTGATAAAGCTGGAAAAGGTGTTCAACTGCAGGTGATCCCTCATATACTCACTCTGATCCATGAACTCAGAATGAAAATGGAGAGGGTCATTGCTAATGAGAATAATGGAGCCAGTTTGTTACCATATTCATGCGTGGAAAAAAGTTCTTGTAGATTGTTTCAACTCATTCAAATTCTTATCTCTGCTGAATGCCTGGAACCAAATGAACTTGGTAAGCAAAACATTTGTATTTGCAAATAAAATCTTCTTCTTTCATGTCATTCATGTCTTTTATTGGCTATTGATTTGCAGGGCCAATTTTTGATAATTTTGAGCATGCCAGACTTCCGTATTCCGAGTCATATCAAATTATGAAAGCATTCTATACTAAATGATTCGCCATTTTGTGAACAACTATATTTTTGTAAATATTCCATGATTAATAGTTGTAACCACTTACCACTTTTATTTTAGTCACATGATTCTTGTGTAACCTGACTGGTGTAATAAATAAAGTATTATTCAATTTTGCGAAGGAATGCTCTTACTTATGTATGTAAAACTTAAACTAAACTTATGAAATGTTCTAGAATTTCCTGAATCCATCAAGTTTTCTATATCAATCAGCTTTTTTATCCTCATTTGGGTATAGTTGACAATTTAGACAAAACTCATCAGCACTTATCCAGCAACTTGCCTTATTCAAGCCACATATATGTGAGAATTGATAGACCTAGAAAGCTCATGAAGTAAAAAATTAGCCTACCAATGGTTCATAATCTCATTTGCAAGATCTTGGATCCTTTATTCAGATTATCCCTAATGAACTTCTCCACACAGCAATAATACGAACCCGAAATAGCTGGTCCTGTAAAGTAGCATTTATTTTGTCTCAAAATAACGTAAGTTTGTTATACCGCAATTTATGCGATAAACCCTTTAAAATATTTTCAACAACTTACAATTAAAAAATCAACAATACGAGAAAATCATTATAGTGCAAAATAAATAATCTAATTTTATATTTACTCATCAGTTTTCTTCTCCAAATAGGTCATCCAGTACAAGGCTTTTAAAATAATTTTAATAACGTTCAGTGACTATTACTTCCCAGACTCACCTATCTCCTGACCAATACCGGTCATCCCACTGAATATGCACTATGATTCCATTCAGTGCCCTTTTTCCTTGACCAAAAGGTATAAATAGACCCCAATTTTTAAAAACTCGTGGAGTCTGTCTAGCATATCCCTGGTCGGCTCGTTACTCTCTCCGATTTTCTAATTTATTCGCATAAAGTAGTCAAAATGCGTAAGTCAAATCATCGACATCGGAACAAATCTCGGGCAGCAATGCTCCTAATGATTGCTGCATGCTTTGCAGCAAGCATTCCATTTTCTCAATCTAATCCTTTGCAAAGTAAGTCTACTACTATAAATAAACCATTTTATTGCAAAACTAGATTAAAAACAACAAAATCTGAATTATTTTCCATCTTCTATCTAAACATTACTTTTTATAGTGTAATTACAATTACTTATTGTTCTTTTTTTTCTTTTCAGCATACGAGCAAAGTTATCCGTCATATTCACCATCATCATACTCATCATACCCTTCGTACGATCCTGCTCCGTCTTACGAGAGCTATCCATCTTACAATCCATCATCGTACGAGTCAGATTCCTATTATCCGGCACCAGCACCATATCCTTCGTATGAAAGCCCAGAGTATTATGGCCGGTCATATTCTGCTCCAGAACCTTCTTACGCTCCAGCCTACCCAGCTCCAGCTTACCAGGCTCCAGCTTACAAACAACCTCAGTATTACAGCAAAAAGGAGTACTCCACAGAATACGACTATTACAATGCCATCACTTTTCAGAATTTAAATGTGTCCATTCATTGTGGAGTTCTACCTGCCACTAATGATGAGTTGTACGGTATTTTAGACGAGAATACGGGATCTGTTGATATTTCTCCATTCGGAAAATATCCATGGATTGTAATCATCGTGGACGATTATAATGTAAGTTTGCTGGAAAAGACAAATATTGTTGTTGTATTTTATGTCTACAGATCACGTCTATGTTTTCAAAGTCACTCAATTATTCTGTCATTTGTTTCAGAACTTTGTGTGCTCAGGAGCCCTCGTACAGTACAACTTTGTATTGACAGCTGCCTCTTGTATCCAAGGCCCTCTCCAGAAATATCGATTGCGACTTGGAGACTGGGACTTGAAATCTGATTATAACGAGTATGAAACCTACAGGAATTTGGAAACCCGAGTTTGTGCATCTTACCCAATTA
>Ga0210040_10004334_pt1 | contig 18610 bp, 17 predicted proteins | sample CryGeyCG12114_NA_FD_185462 | JGI IMG/M metagenome (GOLD analysis project Ga0210040, IMG submission 185462) | Groundwater microbial communities from aquifer - Crystal Geyser CG19_WC_8/21/14_NA (SPAdes) (version 2) | ecosystem: Environmental > Aquatic > Deep subsurface > Groundwater | place: USA...
CGGTGGGGCGCGGTCGGTGCGACGCGGCCAGGGGCCCGGTGCGGGCCGGCGGCCGGTGCGGCTGCGCTCGCCGCCATCATGCCAGCAGCGGCGCGCCGCAGCGTCCGCGACCGGCCGCGCCGCTCAGCCCTCCGGCGCCTCCTCCGCCGGCGCGGCAGGACCCCGCCCCGCCGGTCGGGGTGGCGCCGGGTGCGAGGGCTGTCCCGTGGGGTCCTCCCCGCGGGACAGGGAGTCCCACGCGTCGAAGGCCGCACCCCGCTGACGGGCGCGCCGGGCCGTGGGGTCCTCGCCCGGCGGTCCTCCCGTCGCGGGGTCTGCGGGCGACGGGCCGCCGGCCGCGTGCGCGTCCACCCCCGGCTCCCCGCCCGCGCCCCGCCCGCCGTCCTCCTCCCCGGTCCCACGGGCCGCCGGCTCGACCGGCGACTCGTAACGGCGCCCCGAGCTCCAGGCGCGGGAGGCCACGGCTCCCGCCGCGGCGAGAGCCGCCAGCAGGAGGCCGAGGAGGGCCGCCACCCAGGGCCAGGCCGTCGCCGTGGCCGTCGCGTCCCGCGGCCGGACCGAGGCCGCCGTCACCCCGAGCGCCCGGCCGACCTCGGCCGCCGTCGCCGACAGGGGGTCCGCCAGGACGGCGCCCGCGCCCGCGACGACGCCGGCCCCCGCCAGGGCGACGACCCCGAGGGCGACCGCCGAGCCGGCGCGCCGGGTCGTGCTCGCCGCACCGGCGCCGGCGAGGGCGACCAGTCCGAGGGCCGGCACGAGGGGGGCCGCAGCACCGCCCGTGGCCTCCACGACACCCGCCCCCGCCAGGGCTGCCTCGACGACCGCGCGCGTCCACACCACCGCGCCGGAGACGACGACCAGCGCGCCGAGCACGAGCAGGCCGAGGACGGTGCGCCCGCGCGGCAGCCGCGGTCGCCGGTCGCTGCCGCTCCGGCCCGCGCCGCCCGGCGCCCCGCCGTCGGTCCCGTGCGCGCGCCGGCCGGGGACGCCGCTCACCGCGCGGGGTCCGCCGGGTCGGCGTCGGGCGCCCGGAGCGTGCAGGCGGCCGCGAGGGCCCGCAGGACCGCGGCGGCCTTGGCGCGGCACTCGGCGTCCTCGTTCTCCGGCACGGAGTCCGCGACGACCCCCGCGCCGGCCTGGACGTGCGCGGTCCCGCCGGAGAGGACGGCCGTGCGGATGGCGATGGCCATGTCGAGGTCACCGGCGAAGTCCAGGTAGCCGACCACGCCGCCGTACACCCCGCGGCGCACCGGCTCGAGCGCGTCGATGAGCTCCATGGCCCGGGGCTTGGGAGCCCCCGAGAGCGTCCCCGCGGGGAAGGCCGCCCGCAGCACCTGCATCGCCGTCGTGCCCGGCCGCGCGTCGCCGAGCACCGTGGACACCAGGTGCATGACGTGGCTGTAGCGCTCCACGGCCATGAACTCGACGACGTCGACGGTGCCGGGGGCGCACACCCGCGCGAGGTCGTTGCGGGAGAGGTCGACGAGCATGAGGTGCTCCGAGCGCTCCTTGGCGTCGTCGAGCAGCTCCTCGGCCAGGCGGACGTCGTCCTCCGGCTTCGCCCCGCGCGGCCTCGTCCCGGCGATCGGGTGGGCCATGACCCGCCCGGACTCCACCTTCACCAGCGCCTCCGGGCTCGAGCCGACCACGTCGACGCGGCTCCCGTCCGGTCGCTGGCCGCGGAACAGGTACATGTACGGGCTCGGGTTGGACGCGCGCAGGCACCGGTAGACGTCGAGGGCGTCGGCCGGGCAGTCCACCTCGAACCTCTGGGACAGCACGACCTGGAAGACCTCGCCGTCGACGATGGCCTCCTTGCCGCGCCGCACGGCCTCCAGGTAGTCCTCGCGACGGGTGCGCTCGCGCGGCGCCGGCGGCTCGTGCTCGACGCCGTCGTGGACGGCGACCGTGGAGGGCGCCGGGGCGGCGAGCTCGGCGACCATCCGGTCCAGCCGGGCGACGGCGTCGGCCCGCGCCTCGTCGACGCGCTCGTCGGTGCCGTCCTGGTTGACGGCGTTGGCCACGAGCAGCAGCGTCCCGTCGCTGTGGTCCAGGACGGCGACGTCGGTCGCCAGCGCCATCATCACGGCGGGCGCGCCGAGCTCGTCGGGCGTGCGCACCGGCAGGCGCTCCCACGCCCGGACGACGTCGTAGCCGAGGACGCCGACCATCCCGCCGGTCAGCGGCGGCAGGCCGGGCAGGCGGGGGGTGTGCAGGGCCTCCATCACGGCGGCCAGCACGTCGGTCGGCTCCCCCGACGTCGGCACGCCCGCCGGGGGCTCGCCGACCCACAGCGAGGCGCCGTCGCCGCCCAGGAGCATCGCCCCCGACCGCGCCCCCACGATCGACCAGCGCGACCACCTCCCGCCCTCGGCCGACTCCAGCAGGAAGGAGCCGGGCGCGTCGCCGGAGAGCTTGCGGTACAGGCCCACCGGGGTCTCGCCGTCGGCGAGGACGCGGCGCACGACGGGGATGACCCGGCGGTCGCGCGCCAGCTCGCGGAAGACCTCGAGCGACGGCCAGGTGCTGCCCAGCCGACCGTCGGGACCGGCGCTCACGCCCGTCCCCCCGCCGCGCCGGCCACGGCGTCCACGGCACCGAGGTCGCGTCCGTCGAAGCACGTGCGCGTCCCCGTGTGGCACGCGACCCCGACCTGGTCGACGCGCACGAGCAGCGCGTCGCCGTCGCAGTCGAGGCTCACCGAGCGCACGTGCTGGACGTGCCCGGACGTGTCGCCCTTGCGCCACAGCTCACCCCGGCTGCGGCTCCAGTAGGTGGCGCGCCCGGTGCCCAGCGTCTGCGCGAGGGCCTCGTCGTCCATCCACGCGAGCATGAGCACCTCCCCGGTGTCGTGCTGCTGCACCACCGCGGCGACCAGGCCGTCGGCCGTGCGGCGCAGGCGGGCGGCCACGGCCGGGTCCAGCGCGGAGGCGGGGGGCGTCGTCGAGCTCACGCCGCGATCCTCCCACTGCACCGCGACCGCCCCGCTGCGCTCCCACCGACCCGCTGCGCTCCCACCGGCCCGCTGCGCTGCGACCGAGCCGCTGCGCTGCGGTCCTCCTGCTGCGCGGCGATCCTCCTGCGACTCGGCCGCCCGGTCGGCTCAGCCCACGGGGTCGAGCTGTGCCGCCCAGGCCCGGTGCAGCTCGGTGTAGTGCCCGCCGGCCCCGACGAGCTCGGCGTGCCGACCGGTCTCGGTCACGCGCCCGCCCGCCACCACGACGACCAGGTCGGCGCGCTCGGCCGTCGACATCCGGTGCGCGATGGTGACGGACGTGCGCCCGGCCATCAGCCGCTCGAGCGCCGCACCGATGGCGACGTCCAGGGCGGGGTCGACGGCGGAGGTCGCCTCGTCGAGGACGAGGACGTCGGGGTCGGCCAGGCGCGCCCGCGCCAGCGCGACGAGCTGGCGCTCCCCCGCCGACAGGGTCTCCCCGCGCTGGCCGACCCGCGTGTCCAGCCCGTCGGGCAGCCCGTCCGCCCAGGCCCCGAGGCCGAGCTCGTCGAGGGCGCGGCGCACGTCCTGCCGCGAGCTGCCCTCGCGACCGAGCGCCACGTTGTCGGCGATGGTCCCCTCGAAGAGGAAGCCCTCCTGCGGCACCATCGCGACGCGCCGCCGCAGGCTGGCCGCGCGCACCTCCCGCAGGTCGGCCCCGCCGACCAGGACGCGCCCGGTGTCGGGGTCCTGCAGCCGCGTGAGGAGCTTCGCCAGCGTCGTCTTGCCCGAGCCCGTGCGGCCGACCACGGCCACCCGCGTTCCGGCGGGCACGTCGAGGTCGACGTCCGTGAGCGCGGGCGGGCCGCCGGGGTAGGCGTAGCCCACCCCGTCCACGCGCAGGTGCAGCGGGCCGTCGGGGAGGTCCCGGCCGTCCTCGCCCGGGTCGGCGAGGTCGACCGGGGTGTCCAGCAGGGCCAGCACCCGGCGCCAGCCGGCGACGGCGTTCTGGAGCTCGTTGAGCACCTCGGTGAGGCTCTGCACCGGGCCGGTGAACAGCTGCACCAGCAGCAGCACGGCCGTCAGGTCACCGAGCGAGAGGTCGCCGTCGAGGCCCAGGAGCGCGCCCACGACGACGACCGCCGCCACGACCAGCCCCGAGGCCAGCACCCCCGTCGAGAAGCTCGTGGCCACCAGCGTCTGGGCCCGGACCTGCGCCTGGCGCTGGTCCTCCACGGCGGCGTCGACCCGCTCGCGGGTGCGCCCCTCCGCGCCGTACGCGCGGATGGTGTCGGCGCCGACGACGGTCTCGGAGATGCCGCCGAGCACCCGCCCCACCCGGGCGCGCACCTCGGTGAAGGCCGCGGACACCCGCGGCTGCATCCAGCGGCCGAACAGCACCACCGGGGCGAAGCAGGCGAGCACCAGGAGCATGAGCTGCCAGGAGGTCACCCCGATGAGGACGGTGACGACGAGCAGCTGGCCCACGGAGAGCACGAGCAGCAGACCGCCGAACTGCAGGAACGTCGAGATGGTGTCGACGTCGCTCGTCACGCGGGAGACGAGCGAGCCGCGCTGCTCCGAGCCCTGGGTGAGGGCGGACAGGTCGTGCACGCGGCGGAACGCCGTCGTCCGCAGCTCGGCCAGGCCCGCCTCGGTGGCCGTGAACAGGCGGCGGTTGACCAGGTAGGACACGACCGCGGTCGCGAGGACGACGGCCGCCCCGACCAGCGCGATGCGCCAGACCAGCCCGGGGTCGGGCCCCTGCGGGCCGTTGATGCCGAGGTCGATGGTGCGCTGGGCCGCCAGCGGCACCACGACGCGCCCGGCCGTCGCCAGGACCCCGAGGGCGAGCGTCCCGAGCAGGCCCCGGCGCATGAGCGGCGACAGGGCGAGCCCGCGGCGGACCGTCGCGACGACGCCGTCGCCGGCCTCGCGGGCGATGCGGGTGCCGCCCCGCGCGCCCTGCGCGGGAGGCGTGCCGCCCGCCTGCGCGGACGGCTGCGCGGACGGCGTCGGCGGCGGCGGCGTGCGGCCGCTCATCGGGCGCTACCGGCGGCGGCCGGGCGCCGTCCGGCGGGCGCCGGTCCGTCGTCGTCGTCGGGGCGGGCGGCGGCCAGCGCCGCCTCCTCGTAGGCGGTCACGAGGTGGCGGTAGCCGGGCTGGCGCTCCAGCAGCTCGGCGTGGGTGCCCTCGTCGACCACGCGGCCGCCGTCCATCCACGCGACGCGGTCGGCGAGGGCGATGGTGGCGCGGCGGTAGGCGACGAGCAGGACGGTCGGCTGCGGGGCCCCGGGTGCGGGCGGGCGCCGCAGCGCGGAGAGGATCTGCGCCTCGACGGCCGGGTCGACGGCCGACGTCGCGTCGTCGAGCACGAGCAGGCGCGGGCTGCGCACCAGCGCCCGCGCCAGGGCGAGGCGCTGGCGCTGGCCGCCCGACAGCGTGGTGCCGCGCTCCCCCACGCGCGTCTCGAGCCCGTCGGGCAGGGCGTCGACGAACTCGGCGGTCTGCGAGGTCTCGAGCGCGGCCCGCAGCCGGTCCTCGTCCACGTCGGCCCCGAGGGTGATGTTGCCGCGGACGGTGTCGTCGAAGATGAACGTCCCCTGCGGCACCAGGGCGACCTCGGCCGGCAGGGTGCCCTCGGCGAGCTCGCGGACGTCGACCCCGCCCAGCCGCACGACGCCGGCGTCCGGGTCCACGAGCCGCACCGCGAGGGACGCCAGCGTGGACTTCCCCGCGCCGGTCGGCCCCACCAGGGCGGTCGTCGACCCCGCCGGGACGTCGAGGTCGACGCCCGCCAGCGCGGGCACGCGGACCTCCTCCACCGCCTCGGCACCGGCTTCCTCGTCGAGGTCCTCGTCCACGCTGCGCACGTGGGCGAGCGCGACGCCGCGCATGCTCAGCGAGAGCCCGCCGCCCGGCAGCTCCTGCTGCTCCCAGCGCGTGCGCCCGGTGGCCTCCAGCACCGAGCGCACGCGCCCGAAGCCGACGGCGGAGCGCGGCAGCTCGGCGAGCACCCAGCCGAAGGCGCGCACGGGCGCCGCGAGGATGGTCAGCAGGTACACGACCTGGACGATGTCCCCGACCTGGACCTCGCCCGTGGCCGCGCGCGCGGCGCCCACGGCGAGGACGGCGAGGCTGGCCAGGCTCGGCAGCGCCTCGACGACGGGGTCGAAGGCGCCCCGCGTGCGGCCGACGTCGACGTTGGCGCCGCGCAGGCGCTGCGCCGCGCCGCCGAAGCGCTCGGTCTCCAGCCCCTCACGGCCCAGGGTCTTGACGACCACGGCGCCGTCGAAGCTCTCGTGCGCCATGGCGGCCACCTCCCCGCGCAGCGCCTGCGCCCGCACGACCCGCGGCGACATGGCCTTCTGGTAGGCGATGTTCGCCGCGGCCATGGCCGGGATGGTCAGCAGGCCGACGGCGGCGAGCACGGGGTCGGCCGCCACCATCGCGACGGAGGCGACCGCCGCCATGACGAGGACCCCCAGGGCCATCGGCAGCGGCTGGAAGATCTGGAAGCTGGCCTCGACGTCGGAGCTGGCGTTCGACAGCAGCTGGCCCGCCGGGTGCCGGTGGTGCCAGGAGATCGGCAGCCGCAGGTACTGGTGCGCCAGGCGGCGCCGGTAGCGGGCCTGGAGGTTGGCGAACACGCGCCCGGCGATCATCCTGCGCAGCGCGACGGCGACCGCCGTCACCACGGCGACGCCGGCGAGGGCGAGCCCCGCGGAGGCGATCTCGCGGCCCCCCACCCCGGCGTCCCCGGCGAAGAGCGGCACGAGGACGCCGTCCGTCGTGCGCCCGAGCAACCACCCCGCGGCGGCGGTGCCCGCGCCGTAGACCGCCGAGACGAGCACGGCGAGCCCGAGCACCAGCGGCTCGTCCCGCGCCCCGCGCACCACCACGCGCAGGCCCCGCCGGGTCGCGCTCTCCGCACGGCGCCCGCGCCGCGGCTCGCGCCGGGGTCGCGGCGCCGGGTCCTCGGGACCGCGGCCGCCCGGGCGGGACCGGGGGTGCGCGCCCCCGGCGTCCGCCGCCGTGCGCGCGCCGGCGGGTCCGGCGCCGGGCGTGGAGGACCGGTCCGCCGGGAGGCCGGCCGGGCCGTCGGTCTGGGAACGGCCCCCGCGAGGGGGCGTGGGTCGGGTCGGGGTGGGACGGCGGTGCACGGGCGTCCTCTCACGGCTGGCCCACCGGTGTGGACGGACCTCACCCTGCCACGACCCTCCGACGAGCGACGCGGCGGCGCCCCTGCGCGGCGGCGACCCGGGCGAGCGGCCCGGTGCGGGGTCCGGGGGCACGATGGGGCCATGAACGCCTCCGCGTCCGAGCGCGCCGCCCTGGCCACCGAGCTGCTCCGGCGCGGGCCGGACGCCCCCACGCTGTGCGAGGGCTGGCGCGCCCGGGACCTCGCCGCCCACCTCGTCGTGCGCGAGCGCCGCCCCGACGCGGCCCTGGGCGTGGTGCTCCCCCCGCTGGCGGGCTACGGCGAGCGGGTGCGCGCGGCGGTCGCGGAGCGTCCGTTCGAGGAGCTCGTGGCGGACTTCGCCGACGGCCCGCCGCGGCTGTCGCCCTTCGCGCTGCCGGGCGTGGACGGCGCCGTCAACACCGGCGAGCACTTCGTGCACTGCGAGGACCTGCGCCGCGCGGGCGAGGGGCCCGAGGCGCCGCGGGACCTGCCGGCGGACGTGCGGCGGGCGCTCTGGGCGGGGCTGCGCGGCCGGGGGCGGCTGCTCTACCGCAGGGCCCCCGTCGGCGTCGTCCTGGAGACGCCCGAGGGGCGCGTCGTCGTGCGCCGGGCGCCCGAGGGAGCCGGGGAGGTCGTCCTGCGCGGCGCCGTCGGCGAGGTGCTGCTCCACAGCTTCGGCCGGGAGTCGGTCGCCCAGGTGGAGCTCGACGGCGCGCCAGAGGCGGTCCGCGCGCTGGCGGGCGTCCGCCGCGCCGTCTGAGGGCGCGAGGTGCAGGAGCCGGGGGGAGCGGCCTCAGCCGCGGGGTGCGGGCCCGAGGTCCTTGGCGCCGCGGGTGGCGGCCCCCTCCCCCGCGTGGACGGCGGCGCCCGCGCGGCGCACGGGGTGGCCGGCGGCGGCCAGCGCGTCCTTGACCTGCCCGACCCGCAGGACCCCGAAGTGGAAGACCGACGCGGCGAGGACGGCGTCGGCACCGGCGTCGACGGCGGGGGCGAAGTCCTCGAGCCGCCCGGCGCCGCCGCTGGCGATGACGGGGACGCCCACCTCGCCCCGGACCGCGCGCAGCATCGCCAGGTCGAAGCCGTCGGTGGTGCCGTCGGCGTCGACGGAGTTGAGCAGGATCTCCCCGGCCCCCAGCCGGGCGGCCTCGGCCGCCCAGGCGACCGCGTCGACGCCGGTGCCGCGGCGCCCGCCGTGCGTGGTGACCTCGAAGCCCGAGGGGGGGCGCTCGCTGCCGGAGGTGCCGGGCGGGCAGCGCCGGGCGTCCACCGACAGCACGAGCACCTGGGCCCCGAAGCGGTCGGCGATCTCGGCGACGAGCCGGGGGCGTGCGACGGCGGCGGTGTTGACGCCGACCTTGTCGGCGCCGGCGCGCAGCAGCCGGTCGACGTCCGCGACGGCGCGCACGCCCCCGCCGACCGTCAGCGGGACGAACACCTGCTCGGCCGTGCGCGCGACGACGTCGTAGGTGGTGGCCCGCTCGTCCGTGCTCGCCGTGACGTCGAGGAAGACGAGCTCGTCCGCGCCGTCGTCGCCGTACTGGCGCGCGAGCTCGACCGGGTCGCCCGCGTCGCGCAGCCCGGCGAAGCGGACGCCCTTGACGACGCGCCCGGCGTCCACGTCGAGGCAGGGGACGACGCGGACGGCCAGGCTCACGGCGGCCAGCCTAGGCAGTGCGGTCCCTGGGCCCCTCCCCCCGCCCCGGGGCCCGAGCGGACGGCGGCCGGGGCGCGGCGCCGGCTCGTCGTCGTCGAGGGGCGCAGCGGGGCGGGCAAGTCCCTGCTCGCCGACGCCCTCGCCCGCGGTCTGCGCGCCCCGGTCCTGAGCATGGACGACCTCTACCCGGGGTGGGACGGCCTGGCCGCCGGGTCCGAGCGGCTCGCCCGGGACGTGCTGCCCGGGTGGCGCAGCGGGCGAGCGGTGCGGGTGCGTCGCTGGGACTGGGCGCTGGACCGCTGGTCGGGCGCCGCGGAGGGCGCCGACGACGCGGCGGACGACGTCGTGGTGCCGGCGTGCCCGCTGCTGGTGCTCGAGGGCGTCGGCGCCGGCGTGCTCGGTGCGGTGGCGGCTCCGGACGTCCTCGTCTGGGTGGAGGCGCCCGACGACGTGCGCCGCCGGCGAGCCCTGGCCCGTGACGGCGAGACCTACGCCCCGCACTGGGAGCGCTGGGCCGAGCAGGAGGCGGAGCACCTCGCCGCCTGCGACCCGCGCTCCCGCGCGGACGTCGTCGTCCGCACGGCCTGACCCCCGCCGCGACGCCTGAGCTCGCCGCGACGCCTGACTCCCGCCGCGACGCCTGAGCCCGCCGCAGCGGCGGGGGTCGGTCGTCACCACGTCCCGGTCCGAGCCCGCACTCCCCCGCGCCGGTCGAGCCACCGCCCTGGCCGCCGTCGTGCTGGCCGTGGTGGTCGTGGTCGTGGCCGTGGTCGTCGTCGCGGTGGTCCTCGCCCGGGGCGCCCTGGGACCATCAGCGCGTGCCGAGCAGCCGTGCGAGCGACGTCCTCGACCTCCAGCGCGTCTGGCAGCTGCGCGCGGCCGTCCGCGGCCGCCGCTCGGCGCGCGAGCGGCTGGCCCGGCTGCGCCGCCGGGGGCCGAACATCGTCCAGTGCGCGCTGGCGGCGGCCGCCGCCTGGGCCATCGCGCACCTGCTCCTCGGTCACGAGACGCCCTTCTTCGCCCCGGTGGCCGCGGTCGTCGCGCTCGGGCAGTCCTACGAGGGGCGGTTGCGCCGCACCGGCGAGGTGGTCGTCGGTGTGGCCCTCGGCATCGGCGTGGGCGACCTGCTCGTCACCTGGCTCGGCAGCGGGGTCTGGCAGATCGCCGTCGTCGTCGGGCTGTCGATGGCGCTCGCGGTGCTCCTCGACGCGGGCCAGCTGCTCGTCACGCAGGCGGGCGTGCAGGCCAGCATCGTCACGTCCCTCGCGGCACCCGCCGCCGACGGGCTGGACCGCTGGGTGGACGCCCTGGTGGGCGGTGCGGTCGCCCTCGTCGTGGCCGCCCTCCTGCCCACCGCCCCCCTGATGCGGCCGCGCCGGCTCGCGGCGGCGGCGACGGGCGAGGTGGCCGTGCTCCTCGCCGAGGGGGCGCGGGCCGCGAAGGAGGCGGACGGCGACCGGGCCCAGGCCGCGCTGGACCGGGCCCGCGCGGGTCAGCGGGCCTTCGAGGACCTGCGCCCGGCCGCCCAGGAGGCTCTGGAGGGCCTGCGCCTGTCCCCGTTCCGGCACCGCCACCGGCCGGGCCTGGAGGTGGTGCGCGACCTGTCCGTCCCCCTGGACCGGGCGATGCGCAACGTGCGCGTGCTGCTGCGCCGGCTGGCCGTCGCGGAGCAGCGCGGCGAGCCCCTGCCGCCGGAGCTGTGGACGCTGCTCGAGGAGCTGGCGACGGGCGCGCGCCTGCTCTCGGAGGCCGTGGACGCCGGGCGGCGCGACGACGACCTCCAGCACGAGCTCGTCGACCTCGGGCGGCGCGCCGGCGTCCTCGGCACCCAGCGCCTCGGCCTGTCGGGCGCCGTCTGCGTGGGCCAGCTGCGCAGCACCGTCGTCGACCTGCTGCAGGTCGGCGGATGGACGACGGACCAGGCGCTGGACGCCGTCCCCCCGGTCGACTGACGCCGGTCGACCGACGCGGGCGACCTCACGCCGGGCCGCCGGGAGGCTCGGCCCGCAGGGGTCAGCCCCCGTCGCGGGGGCCGTGCAGCGCGACGAGGGTGGCCAGGCGGCGCGCCTCGGCCTCCGCGAGGGCGCCGTCGGCGCGCTGGACGGCCATGACGGCGAGGACGTCACCGTCGGCGAGGTCCAGCTGCACCCAGGGCTGGCCCCCACCGAAGCGGACGGCGACGACCTCGGCCCACTCCAGGCGCCGGGAGAGGAAGAGGTTGCGGACCTCGAGGCCCTGCTCGTCGACGAGGACCCGCACCATCGCCTGGCGCGCCATGAACGCCGCCACGAGCACTCCCACGGCGACGAAGCCGGCGCGGTCCGCCGTCGCCATGTCGGGCAGGACGAGCGCGAGGACGACCCCGCCGAGCAGGGCGAGGGCGCCGATCACGGCCGCGACGACGCGGGCCCGCCGGGGCGCGAAGGGGCGGTGCAGGCGCGCCCGCTCGCCACGTCGGTCGGAGTCGGCCACGGTCAGATCCGGCAGGCGTGGATCGTCGTCACGAGGATGGCGCGGGCGCCGATCTCGTAGAGCCCGTCCATCACGGCGTTGACCTCCGCGCGCCGGACCATCGACCGGACGGCGACGTAGCTGGCGTCGCGCAGCGGCGAGACCGTGGGCGACTCGAGCCCGGGCGTGAGCGCCGAGGCGGCGTCGAGGAGGTCGACGTGCACGTCGTAGTCGACCATCACGTACTCGCGCGCCACGAGGACGCCCTGGACCCGGCGCGCGAGCACCTCCAGCCCGGCCGGCGCGGGGACCCCGCGGCGCCGCACGAGGACGGCCTGCGACTCCAGGATCGGGTCGCCGAAGACCTCCAGGCCGGCGGCGCGCAGCGTCGAGCCGGTCTCCACGACGTCGGCGATGACGTCGGCGACCCCCAGGGCGACGGAGATCTCCACGGCGCCGTCGAGGCGCACCACGGGCGCGTCGACGCCGAGGGCGGCCAGGTGGGCGCGCACGAGCCCGTCGTAGCTCGTGGCCACCCGGCGCCCCGCGAGGCCCGCGGCGTCGGCGGGCGCCTCCCCCGCGCGGGCGGCGAACCGGAAGGTCGAGGAGGCGAAGCCGAGCTCCAGCACCTCCTCGGCGTCGGCCCGGGAGTCCAGCAGCAGGTCGCGGCCCGTGATGCCGGCGTCCAGCGTGCCGGCGCCCACGTACACCGCGATGTCCCGCGGCCGCAGGAAGTACAGCTCGACGTCGTTCACCGGGTCGTGGAGCACGAGCTCTCGGCCGGTGCGGCGCTCGGCGTAGCCGGCCTCGCGCAGGAGGGCGGCGGCGGGCTCGGCGAGCGAGCCCTTGTTCGGGACGGCGATGCGCAGCACGAGCGGTGCTCCTCGGGAGGACGGCGGGCGGACGGGCGGCGGGCTCGGAGCCCGGGGCGAGGCGTGCTCAGAGGTGGGCGTAGACGTCCTCGAGCGTCAGGCCGCGGGCGAGCAGCAGCACCTGCAGGTGGTACAGGAGCTGGGAGACCTCCTCGGCCGTGCGCTCGTCGCTCTCGTGCTCGGCGGCCATCCAGACCTCTGCGGCCTCCTCGACGACCTTCTTGCCGATGGCGTGGACGCCGGCGTCCAGCTCGGCGACCGTGCGCGAGCCCGCAGGGCGCTGCTCGGCCTTCGTCGCGAGCTCGGCGAACAGGTCCTCGAAGGTCTTCACGGGGCCCCAGGCTAGGGCGTCGGCCGGGGCGCCGGGTCGGGGCTCGACGCCGGGCGCCTCAGCCCAGCGCGGTGATCGCCGGGTCCTTCGGGCCGCCGGCGCCGGTGGCGGTGGTCCGCTCGCGCCGGTGCGCGCGGACCCACGTCCTCGCGCCCCAGACGACGAAGCCCGCGTAGACCAGGTAGAGGACCGCCGAGGGGTAGTAGCCGGCGGCCACCAGCAGGGGGACCCCGACGACGTCGACGCCCAGCCAGACGAACCAGAAGTCGATCCAGCCGCGCGCCATCCCGTAGGTCGCGAGCAGCGAGCCGGTGAAGATCCAGGCGTCGGGGTAGGGGCCGAAGGACTCGAGCCGGGCGAAGACCTGCGCCAGGCCGAGCGTGCCGACGACCATCACGGCGAGCAGGAGCGCCCGCTCGCGGCCGGTGGCCCACCGCGGCTCGACGGCCGGTGCCCCGGCGCCGCCCTCCCGGCGCGTGCGGCTCCAGCGGACCCAGCCGTAGACGCTCACGATCAGGAAGAAGACCTGCCGCCCGGCCTGGCCGTAGAGGTCGACGGCCTGCGGCGTCGCGAAGACGCCCCCGAGGAAGACGGTGAAGAGCAGCGCGTTGCCCACGACGCCGACGGGCCAGGCCCACACGCGCCGGCGCATGCCGCCGACGGCCGAGGCGAGCCCGAACAGGTTGCCGACCACCTCGCGCCAGAGCAGGGGCACGCCGCCCACGACGACCGCCGCGTCCAGGAAGGACGCCAGGGCGTCCGCGGGGCCGCTCATCCGGCGGACGCCGGCGAGCCGTCGACGAGCGCCGCGCGGGCCCGCGCCCGCAGGTCGTCGACGGCGGCTGCGGCGTCCTCCTGGCCGTAGACGGCCGAGCCGGCCACGAACACGTCCGCGCCGGCTGCCGCCGCGCGCCCGACGGTCTCGGCGCTGACGCCGCCGTCCACCTGCACGGCGACCCGCAGGTCCCGGGAGGAGATGGCCTCGCGGAGCCGGCGGACCTTCGGCAGCACCACGTCGAGGAACGGCTGCCCGCCGAAGCCCGGCTCGACCGTCATGACGAGGACCATGTCGACCTCCCCGAGCAGGTCGAACCACGGCTCGACGGGGGTCGCCGGGTTCAGCGCCACACCCGCCCGGGCGCCGAGGCGGCGCAGCTCGCGCGCCAGGCGGACGGGCGCCGACGCGGCCTCGGCGTGGAAGGTGACGCCCTGCGCCCCCGCCTCGGCGTACGCGGGCGCCCACCGGTCGGGCGCCTCGACCATGAGGTGGCAGTCCAGGGGCAGCGCGCTCACCTGCGCGAGCCGCTCGACCACGGGCAGCCCGAGCGTCAGGTTCGGCACGAAGTGGTTGTCCATGACGTCGACGTGCACCGCGTCCGCGGTGGAGATCCGGCGCACCTCCGCCGCCAGGTCGGTGAAGTCGGCCGACAGGATGCTCGGGTGGACCCGCAGGTTCCGGTCCGTCGTGCGACCGACGGCGTGGCCCCGGGCGTCCTGCACCTGGGCCTCCTGCGTCTGGGCGTCGTGCTGTCGGGCGTCCGTCACCGGGCGAGCCTACGAGCCCCGGCTGCGGCCCACGTGCCCGAGCGCAGGTGGCAGGCCCTCGTCGCCCTCTTCCGCGACGAGGGACTGCCACCCGCCGCCGACGGCGTGGTCAGGCGGTCCGGCGCAGCAGGGCCACGAACATCGCGTCGGTGCCGTGGGCGTGCGGCCACAGCTGAGCCGTGCGACCGGCCCCGGCGCCCGCCGCGGGCGCCGTCCCCGGCACGGGCGCCCCGGCCGCCGCGTCCACGGCGGCCGGGGCGTCGAGCAGCTCGACACCACCGCGGCGCAGGGCGTCCCGGACGACCGCGACCGTCTCCGCGGGGTGCGGCGAGCAGGTCACGTAGGCGACGACGCCGCCGACGCGGACCGCGGCCAGCGCCGAGGCCAGCAGGTCGCGCTGCAGGGGGCCCAGACCGGCGAGGTCCGAGGGCTGCCGGCGCCAGCGCGCCTCGGGGCGGCGACGCAGCGCGCCCAGCCCGGTGCACGGGGCGTCGACGAGGACCCGGTCGTAGGCGCCGGGCTCGTCCTCCCCGACCGACCGCCCGTCCCCGGTGCGCACCTCCACGGCTGGGCCGCGCGCCAGCGCCTGCTCCACCAGCCGCGCCCGGTGCTCGCTCGCCTCGACGGCGACCAGCGAGGCGCCCCGCCCCGCCCCGACGGCGGAGAGCATCGCGGCCTTGCCGCCCGGGCCCGCGCAGAGGTCGAGCCAGCGCTCGTCGCGCCCCTCGAGCGGGGCCGCGGCGAGGGCGAGGGCGGCCAGCTGGCTGCCCTCGTCCTGCACGCGCGCCCGTCCGTCCCGCACCGCGGGCAGCGCGCCGGGGTCCCCCTCCTCGAGCCGGACCGCCTGCGGCGACCACGCCCCCGCGGTGCTGCGCAGGACCGCGGCGCGGGCGGCCTCGACGAGCTCGTCGGGGGTGGACAGGCCCGGGCGCGCCGCGAGGACGACCTCCGGTGCGGCGTTGTCCGCGCTCAGCAGCGCCTCGAGCTCGCCGACGTCGCGGCCGTGGGCGACGAGCGCCTCCCGCAGCGCGCGCACGATCCACCCGGGGTGGCTGTGCAGCACGGCGAGGTGCTCGGCGGCGTCGCTCTCGGCGTCCGGGACGACCTCGGCGGCCCACGCGTCGCGGTCGCGCTGGGCGACGCGGCGCAGCACCGCGTTGGCGAAGCCGCCGGGGCCCGGGCCGACGCGCGTGCGGACGAGTCCGACCGTCTGGCTCACGGCCGCGTGCGGCGGCACGCGCGTCGCGAGGATCTGGTGGACGCCCATCCTCAGCGCGTCCAGCAGCGGCGGGTCCACCTGCTCGAGCGACCGGTCGGTGCAGGCCGCCAGGACGGCGTCGTAGAAGCCGCGGCCGCGCAGCGTCCCGTAGGCCAGCTCGGTGGCCAGGGAGGCCTCCCGCGCGTCCAGGCGGTGGCGGCGCAGCAGCGAGGGCAGGACGAGGTTGGCGTAGGCGTCCTCCTCGCGGACGGCCACCAGGACGTCGAAGGCGACCTCCCGCGCGGGCCCCCCGCCGCGCGAGCGCTGGGACGGCTTCTGCGTGGACCAGCGCTGGCGGTCCGGCCCGCTGCGCGGCTGCTCGCCGTGACCACCACCGTCCCCGTCGGAGCCGGGCGCACCGGAGCGCGGACCGGCTGAGCGCGGACCGCTCGCGCGCGGACCGCTCGCGCGCGGACCGCCCGTGGTCGGACCGCCCGTGGTGGAACCGCCCGACCGCGGACCACCGGCGCGGGGGCCACCGCTGCCGCTGCCCCCCGAGCCGGGTCGGTCCGGGCGTCCGCCGGCGGAGGAGCCCGGCGCGCCGTCGCGGCGCGGGCCTCGCGCCGACGGGCCGCGGTCGGCACCGCCGCGGGCGTCGTCGCCTCCCCGGGCGTCACCCCGCCCCGCACCGCCCCGACCGGCACCACCGCGGGACGGGCCTCCGGGGCTGCTCGGGCGACCGCCGCCGGTGCCGCTCCCCCGACCGCCCCCCCGGCCGCTCCCGCGTCCTCCGCGCCCCGGACCCGCTCCGGCCCCGCGGCCGCTCCCGTCGTCGTCGCTCACGCGCTCTCTCCCAGCACCTCGTCGGCGGCGGGGCGGACGCCCCGCGCCCAGTCCTGCGCCGCCATGACCCGCTTGCCGGCGGGCTGCACGTCGCCCAGGAGGACCGGCGTCGTCCCCGTGCCCACCAGCACGCCCGCCCGGGTGGCGCGCAGCACCCCCGGTGCGGGCGCGTCCGCCTCGTCCCCGGCCGGCTCGACCGGTCCCAGCCGGAACCGCTCACCGCGGAAGGTGGTCCAGGCGCCGGGGGCCGGGGTGCAGCCCCGCACCCGGCGGTCCACCGCCTCGGCGGGGTCCTCCCAGCGCACGCGAGCGTCCTCGGGCCGGAGCTTGGGGGCGAGCGCCACGCCGTCGTCCGGCTGCGGGACCGGGTGCGAGGCACCGGCCTCCAGCTCGTCGAGCACCCGCACCAGGAGGTCGGCCCCCGCCGGGGCCAGGCGCTCGAGCAGGTCCCCCGCGGTGTCGCGCGCCCCGACCGGCTCGACCAGCGAGCCGAGCACCGGTCCGGTGTCGAGGCCCTCCTCGAGCTGGAAGGCGCAGGAGCCCGTCTCGGCGTCGCCGGCGATCACGGCGTGCTGCACGGGCGCGGCGCCGCGCCATCGCGGCAGCAGGCTGAAGTGGAGGTTGACCCAGCCGAGCCGGGGCACGTCGAGGGCCCGGCGCGGCACCAGGGCGCCGTAGGCGACGACGGGGACGCAGTCCGGCGCCAGCCCGGCGAGCTCCGCGAGGAAGCCCTCGTCGCCGGGCCGCTCGGGCGCCAGCACCGGCAGGCCCGCCTCGAGGGCGAGCTCCTTGACCGGGCTGGTGACGGCACGGCGACCACGGCCGGCGCGGGCGTCGGGGCGCGTGAGGACGGCGACCACGTCGTGGGAGGACGCGAGGAGGGCGCGCAGGGAGGGGACGGCCGGCGCGGGCGTGCCGGCGAGGACGAGACGCACGGGTCAGGTCGCCCGGCCGAAGGTGGCGTGCGGGCTCGTGCGCACGACCGGCGCCGGTTCTCCCGCCGCCCAGGCGGCCTCGCGGATGGCCCGCATGGCGATCTTGCGCTCCTCGCGCTCCATCCGGTCGATGAACAGGATGCCGTCGAGGTGGTCGGTCTCGTGCTGGATGGCGCGGGCCAGGAGCTCGCTGCCGCGCAGGACGACGTCCTCCCCGTGGCTGTCCTGGCCGTGCGCGACGACGTGCAGGCTCCGGCGCGTGCTCGCGAAGACCCCGGGGAAGCTCAGGCACCCCTCGTCCCCCTCCTGGCACTCCTGCGACAGCTCCAGGCGGGGGTTGACCAGGTGCCCCACGACCCCGTCGACGTGGTAGGTGAAGACCCGCAGCCCGACGCCGATCTGCGGTGCGGCCAGGCCGGCCCCGCGCTGCTCGAGCATCGTGTGCTCGAGGTCGGTCACGAGGCGCTGGAGCTCGCGGTCGAAGTCGACGACCTCGGCCGCGCGCTGGCGCAGGACCGGGTCGCCGAACAGGCGGACGGGCTGGACGGCCACGGGGAGCGCCCTTCGCGGGGTGGGAGGTGGAGGGGGAGAGCGGGCCGATCGTACGGCCGCCGTGGGGGCCCGACGGCTCACCAGCCCTCGAGCGGGTCCAGGGGGTCGACGACGACGCGGACGGCGGGCTCCTTGCGCGCCGACGTCGTCGCGCGCGCCGCCCGCAGGGCGTCGGCCAGCGCCGCGGCGCGGTCCGGGGCCACGCGCAGCAGCGCCTGCACCGGCCGCTCGCCGACGCCGTCCGGCCCGGACCCGGCCCTCCCCGCGGACGAGCCGGCGTCGCCGGCCGGGGCGACGCGCCCGCCCGGTGCGCCCGGCAGCGCGTCGTCGACCGCGCGCGGCCGCCGGGACAGCGGCGCGCGCCCGCGGGCGCGCTCCTCGCCCGGAGGGCGGTCCCGGGCCCGCGACCGCTCCGGGGCGCCGCCCCGGTCGCCGGCGCCCTCCCCGCCGGGGCTCCGGCCCACCCACGCGCGCTCCGCCAGCGGGGCCGGGCCGAGCACCGAGGTGCCCGGCGGCAGGTCCGCGACGGCCAGCAGCGCGCGGACGCCGGCCGCGGGGCCGCTCACGCGCGCCACCGCCACGGCGGGCGGCAGGGCCAGCTCGGCGCGCTCGGTGAGCTCGCGCTCGGCGTGGCCGCCGGGGTCCCAGCGGACCAGGGCCTGCAGCGGGGCCAGCCCGGCCTCCCCGACCGCCAGGACGCGCCCGCCGTCCCCCGCGGGGCGCACCAGGCAGGCCGCCTGCAGCCAGCGGCGCAGCGCCTCCTCGGCCGAGCGCAGGTCGGCGCGCGTCAGCAGGGCCCACGTGTCCAGCAGCAGCGCGGCGCTGTAGCCGCCCTCGGCCACCGGTTCGGCGCCCGGCGTGGCGACGACGAGCGCCGGGGCGGCCGGCACCGAGGCGAGCACGTCGGCGGCTCCGCCGGAGCGGCGCACCGTCGTCCCGGGCAGGGCGCGCCCGAGCTCCTCGGCGGTGCGGCCCGACCCGACGACGAGGGACCGCAGGGCGCGGCCCCCGCAGTGGGCGCACGCCCAGGCGGGCGCGCCCGTCGCGCACCAGCGGCACACCGGAGCGCTGGCGCCCCCCGGCTCGTCGGGCTGGGGCAGGGCCAGCGGCC
>Ga0210040_10004335_pt1 | contig 18607 bp, 10 predicted proteins | sample CryGeyCG12114_NA_FD_185462 | JGI IMG/M metagenome (GOLD analysis project Ga0210040, IMG submission 185462) | Groundwater microbial communities from aquifer - Crystal Geyser CG19_WC_8/21/14_NA (SPAdes) (version 2) | ecosystem: Environmental > Aquatic > Deep subsurface > Groundwater | place: USA...
CTTGTCAGCTAGGCCAAAGGCCTAACACCTTTTGTGCAAGCTTCGGATATCTTGTTTGTAACGTTAATCGCGGTCTTAACGAGGTGTCGCTTTGCGGCGTCGAGCGGGTTAAAAGTAATTTGAGACCAGTATGCTTGCAGGATATCGACTGCGCTTTGGGACCCTGAGCTCTCTCAAATTGCGATTCCGATAGCCGACTTGGCTATGTCGCGATACTCCTACGATCCACTGAAACCTTCAGATCTATGAAGTGAAGATAGCAGTCCGGACTAGAAACTCACGGCTTGCGCTTTTCACGCTCACCTAATCATTCTAGGTTCAGCCGTCCATGCGGGCACGCAGGGTGCTCGCAGACAGCTCTGTACGGGACGTGATGTTGGTAGGTCTTGGGGTGCCCAGTCAACGGTCAGCTGCCACCCTGGCAACTACAATGCAGGACACGTACAGCTTGTGGGGAGAGAAGCACAACCACGGTTGTATCGAAGGCCACTCGTTTCAAGCATGAACGCAGAGATATATCTCCATCCCTTTGCTCCCCAGAATCAGGAACGCAAGTTGTGCGCATGTACGGAATTCAGGAGCAAGATTCATGACTGTGAACGGCCTAGGTTCTGAAAGCTACCTACGGGCTAGGTCCTCATCCTCTATGCATCTGGTGAACAAAGAACTTGACAACCCAGCCAACGGTACAGCAACCCTCGACTCCCGTGGCGCCCGCGGACGTGGCAGGCCCTTGATATGTGATGTTCTAGACTACGTCTGATGTTGGGTCTCAAGCTGCTTGTACAGCCAACCTACAGCCTCGCATGAGCCACCGCTGATAGCATGTGCTGGTGCTATATGTAGGGGCTCTGCGCCTTGCCTTGGTTCCAGGGAGTCTAGGCTAGGCTCATCACCACACCACACCGGAGGTGCTTTCAGCTGACCTACGGTAATTCTAGCTAGGGTCCTGATGTACAGTAAGACACGTCGTTTCAGCGTAATATACGCAAAGGAGGTACGTACTGAAAGTGCGTCAGAGCAAGGAGGCACGTACTGAAAGTGCGTCAGAGAGCTTGCATGTCTAGATCACGACGTCAAAGCGTACTCAAATATACGAGTACAGTACTCGCGAAGGACTGGCATAGATTGGCACAGGAATTGGTTGCATGGATTCAAAGTCTTCTTGCGGGATAGCTCACTGCAGTGGCTTGCGAGGACGGAGGATGAGGATTTGAGGCTCATGGAGAATACTATTATCTATCAACGTATCGTCAAGAAGGTAATGGTCGTGGTGTCGTGTGCTTGATGTGTCTCAACCGTTGCACTGCCATTCCATTGTTCAGCAGGCTTTTCTATGGAAAGAAATTTTGTCGCTAATCTGTCGTATGAGCCAGCAAGAGTTTCCTCAGTAGAACTTGCAAGTCATTGAACAATCGTTAGCATCACCCATAGGTCATGTCTCCTGCAGTCATCCACGCCTCATATATCATCGCTATCATGAATCATAACAGTCGTCCTCATGGTCATTGCAGCCACCAGCGCCAACATCACTCTAAGCTCCGCCAATATTGCCTATTCTTCTCAATGTCAGCCCTCCTGTCCCATCCCATTCTCTGGTCCTCCTCGTACATTCTGTTCATCTCAGTCAACCGGTACTGTACAGCATGTCTCTCCTTGACCCTGTTGCGAAACATCTCAAAACTGATTCGGCCATTGACAACGTCTGTGAACATCCTCCTCATCCTTTCACTGTAGATTTGACAGCTTACAGGATGTGTGCCGACGCCATTGCTAGAGCTGGAAGAAGAGGAATTCGAGCCTCGGAATGCTGAGTGAGGCACTAGTTTTGTGACCTTCGAGATATCCCGGGCGAGCGGCTTATCGTGCTGTGGCCAAACGACTTCTTCATAGCATGCTTCACAGATAGTGAACTCAGGTAATTCATTCATGAAATGCCACGCGCGGTTTGGCAGTAACCTGTCTCTGGCACACTCTGGGTGCCTCATGATTCTGCGAACGTAGTCGACGAAAGGCTGCAGGTGCCTAGGATTGTCGCTTCGTCTCTCTCTACACTTTGTAGCAATTTGGTCGAGGATCTCCACGAATGTGTTGAAGTGCTTACTGCCTGGATGAAGCGCGCAGACCTTCTCCTGGTTTAGGTCTTCTCGCTCGAACATGGCTGGATAGTCCCTGTAGGACGGAAGATTGGGAAATATTTGGTCCACGGATCCCACGCATGCGTGACACGCGAAGAAATCAGGTACTGCTCGACCTGTGGCTGGATCAATGAGTTTGAACCACCGTCGGATATCAGGTCTAGAGCCTTGACACGGTTGAGCCCCTGGGGGGAGGAAATTGGCCTTCATAACAAAGGACAGATCACGTTTGTTTTGCTTCAGCGACTGAACGAACGCTATGCGGACCCAGGGCTTGGAAAGCGAGCAGACAGTAGACCTGTCGTATGGCTTCTCGAGGCCTCGCACAAGAAGGGGGCGATAGCGCGTAGTAGAAAGCGCTTGCGTGCATGACGGACAGATGTCGAGGTTTGGGATGTCCCTGATTGTGCACCAGTCCCTGAGGCCCCGTGTAGGTTGTGATCGAGGACATTCAGGCAACGCAAAGTCGCTTACTCTTGATGTTAGTTCTTGTGGTGTAGTGGCTGACTGGGATCTGTACATTGGCGGAGGAGCATGGTGTTGAATGGCTGGCGCCGTAGGTAGTGGACCACCAAAATGTGCATCCGATGTTCTATAATGTTGATCATAGCCAGTCCAAGTGGCGTTCCTCTGTGGAGCAGGGGTAGCAACAGGCGCGGACAGCTCAATCGTTGGAAGTCCGTCTCGCGTGCTCGGACGCTTTGGCTGCGGCACAGGAGGATAGGTGACTCTCGTCATGGCTGGCTCAGCATACGCGAACGTATCAGAGCGCTGTGACCTCTCTCGCTGAGGAGATGGTGCTCTGGATCTAGGCCTCACGCCAAGGCCGTTACTTGAGCAAGCAAAGGTGGTCTCGATTGCATTCGACGCTGATCTGGTGACAGGAGGGCTGGTTTTTGAAGCCAAGACAGCGGCGGCAGATGTTGCCTGCGAAAGTAAGGAAGTGTGCGCCTTGAGTTCCCTGAATTGAGATTCGTCTACAGACGGTGCTCGTGAATGTTGTGGTGTGCGACGAGGCGATGATGATGGCGATTCATAATATTCTTGTCGACTAGGACGTTCGGTCCTTGGCGTGCGAGGTGGGCTCGTAGGCGGCGACAACAGTACTGTGTCGTCAACGGAGGAACGCGGTGTATGTCTTGGTTGCTTCATACCATTCTCATGGAATGCTTGACTGAAATAGTCCTCCATGTGGTTTGGTGTTGTTACCGTGGGAGGGGTCATAGGGCTCCGCCCATCCCTGACATGATACACACGCTTCGTGGCATCGTCATCTGACCAACCGGGCTTTTTCTGGGAAACGATATAACCTGGTGTCTCCTCCAATCGCGGCCTGTCACGTTTAACAGATGATCGACGTCGTACGGGCCGCTCATCGGAGCTGGATTTCTTTGTGCTCCCATGCCGTTCGCTCCTGACCGACTCATCCGTTGAAGAAGAATAAGGTGAATCCCGGACCCTGGACCTGGAGGCAGCTCTCGGAGGCCGGCTTCTGGACCTATGAGCCTTTCTGGGCATATCTTTACCTGAGCTATCCCGGTCTGCCCTGGCATGTCTCCGGCGATTGTACAAGTTCGATGAGTCAGCATAAGCCCTGTCCTCAGACGACTGTTGTACACTCGATCGCGGTGCAACGTCGAACGATGTTTTAGACGGCTCCTGTTGCTGTGCTGCTGGTCCTTGATGTGCTTGCGCGAACCGAAGAGCCTTCTGCCTCTGTTCAGGATCGGGGAGACTTTCACTAGCTCTCCGTTCTGCAGGCCTCCCTTGTTGCTGCGTGGTATTTTGCATTGTGGTCGGAGAGGCTGTTGCGTGTGTTGGGGATAGGAAGGCATTAGGCGAGTGTCTGGTGGTGGGGTCAACCCGAAAGGTACCGGCCTGGCGAGTATAGGAGTACGGGGACGGTGCTCGTCTAACACCGGCTTTCATCCTCTGAAGTTCCCCTGCCGCATCGGTATGGATTCTAGATATGGTGGGTCGTGATTGGCGCGTTCCTTCCAGGCGCGTGGTAGATTTTGAGCGAGAGGTCGGGATGCCTTCGTCCTTGTCGGTGTTGACGTTGGAGATAGTGGGACGGCCCCGAGCCTCATTGTCCGATGGCGGTGGTGTAGGCAGACCTGTTTCATCTCGAAACACGGCAGATAGGTGAGGATGGTCTGCTCGCTTAGAGGTTGCGGGTTTCCTGGACGACTTGCTAGCTTCCTTGACCGGGGTTTCTGTATTGGTATCAGAGTCAACAATGACAGGGAGCTGATCAACGTCTCCTCGACTGGGTACCGATTGGTCGTCGCTATCGAGTGCTGCTGTCCTGTCTTTGAAGCCATATTCCTTTGCTAAAGATGTTGCTTCATCCTCCACCATGGGAGACGGTGGCCACTGACCCATATTACTTCATGTATCTAGCAGTTATAGCTTCTCGTGATCAAAGAAATGACTATCCCCAAGCTTTACGCGAGAGGTGTGCTTTTAAGTTGTCTTCCGGTGCGCTCCTGCTAAATGTTGTGGTATGGGATTCAGAAACAAGCAGAAGGCTAGGCCAGGGTATTGCGAAGGTCTGCCCAACTTGTTGCGCGTTCGAGCCGGTCAACAACCCAGGTGAGTGTGTGAATTTTGGGGTGATACAGGTGAGGGAGGATGTAGAGTTTCCGTAGTCCAAATCAAAATTCAAGGTCAAGGGTCGATCGCATGCTTGCCTGCATGAGTTGCAGAACAGTCGAGGGCTTGAGGCGTTCGAGGGAGGGTTGGTATGGTGATGGGGTGCTATGAACACAACCGCCACGGCACAGGGCGAGGACCTGCTCAGTCAGTAGGAAGCATAGTAGCTGCTCAACGATAAGGGTACAATCAAGTACAGCAGACACGGATGGAGAGAAGACACGACGTGCAAGACCACAACTTGAAGCCTGCTTCCTGGGTGTTAGCTGCAACTCTTGCCGCCTTCCCGAGTACACGTCTACTCATTCGGTGATTTGTGCATCGAAATCACCAGAATTTTATGCTGGTGAGCAGTTAGCAACGCATCGGGCCTTAGCGAACAACGGTCGAGTTCTTCGAGGTGGAAAATACGGAGCATGAGGAAGTGGGCTCAGGTTGGGAAACTTGCGGTCAGGTTCAAACCCGGCTCTTCATTGGCCCACCAGATACGAGGTCTGGGGCACTAGCGCAAAGAAATTCGCCTAAAACGCCGCAGCCGTCCTCGAGCTGGTCCTTCTGCATTCCTTTACGTTCTTGACTCCAGATCACATCGTTACGCATCATGATACTCGAAATTCTCTGACTATCTGCACTACGTTGATGCCCCCCCGTGTTCGTCTCATGAGACATTGGGAGCAAGGCGAAACAGAGCTCCTCGTTGCGACCTGACGCCTTGCTTAAGCGTGACTGTATTGTACTTATCGGAAGGATCTTTATCGTCCGTGGGAGCTCCTCTTTCTCGAATGCTTGGACTGTGGTGGCTTATGCGTCTCTCATGCATGGCAACGGATACTGACACGCAAACGCCTCCACCGCCAAAGATATGCCCACACTGAGGATGACAGTATTACCTTCCCACACCTGGCCGTAGGCAGCTGACCTTATCGTTCCACGATATGGTGTAAAGGCTCTTCAGGAAATGCTTAGAATAAATGCCCAGCTCAAACGATCGTGGATGACCAAATTGCGAGCACTTGGTGCGTTCGAATTTCGAGAACGTGAAAATTGAACTGCAGTGCCTCGAGACACTAAACGAGATCCACCGGATCCTCAGGCACCTGACCATTCAGAACTGGGGAGGTCCTGGATCACCTCAATGTCATGCATAAGTGATCAGCTAGCGTACCTGCCCTTACGATTGATCGAGCCAATGGCTTCCCGAGCCGTCGAGTCAATACTTCTGATGACGTTACTGCCCAAGCCCAGTCTTGTTCAGAATATGTTGAAGACAACGAGACGGCCGGTGTACAGCTGCAGTCTACCTACGACGAGGGTTAGTCAAGGTACATTGGGAGAAATGCCGAATCTTGTCGCCGCAGGCGATATGACGGGTGCTGGTGGCACAGGAGCTGAATGCGTAACACGAATTATGCCAACGCACTGTCAGGAGAAAATGTCAGCAGTCCTGCCGCCTTCTTCATGAAGAGCAGTCGTTGCGTATGAAAGTTGCCATGTGCACGCAAATGGCTCAAATAGGCGAAGCATGGAGCCGCATGTCAAATGGGATGGTGTTTATTGATCGATAGTTGGGACACAAACGGGAAATGAATCCACCGTCCTCCAAGGTCTCAGCATTACGATGGATTGTGTTTGCTATTGTGGTCTGTAGTCCTTAAGGGATATGAGCCGCTTCCCCGTAGGTGGTCGAGGACGGAGTGCGGTTGACCGACTTCCTGGGAATGGCCCATCAACGACAGTATGCGTGGAGGACGCGCAAGCGGGAGTCACCAATTGATGTAGGGAGTCTGTTTCGAATGTGCGACAGTCTCGGCCAGTCGTCGACCATGATGGTGGGTTGCTCCCAAGATGCGCGAAGCAAGGCGCTTCATGCCGTCTGCCTAGGCGTTCCTTGGTGGAACATTCCAGCTTGATTGTCATGCACAGATTTCTTTTGCGAGTCGGCTGCTGGCAGAGGCATGAACAGGAGCATCGGTAGCAGAAACCGCGACGTGACAGTCAGTCGACAAGATGCAGCAGGTGCCGCGAAGCTCCTTACGCTCAGCTTGTTGCTCATTTCGTGCGGCCGCAGTTGGCGACGGTACGTCTTTCAAAGTCCATGTTCAACGCTTATGCAACAATTGACTTGAAAACATGCACCTGGCCTGTCCGTGTCCAGTTCGGCTCGTCAACCATTGGCATGAACTTCACAAGGAAGCGTCGTAAGCACGGCCGAGCTTTGCGGTGAGATCGTGGCTGCTTGTCTTGACCGAAGGTAGAATGTTGAAGCGATGAGACATTGTATTCTGAGATGGCTAAATTCGTAAGAATTTTCGAGCTGTGCGTCAAGCTTCGCGGGGAGAGATTCTCTGCTCGGCCTGGTAGGTCAGAGAACAGTTTTTGAAGCAATACAGTCGGCGCGATTCACGCTTAGTGCTGAGAAAGAAACCGGGTCCCTTTCCATGACAAGCTGCTCTTGCCCTAGTGAACTGCGACTATCGGTTGATTGCAAAATTTTGTGCGAAAAGGGATCTCCTTTTTCCACTGCTGTTGTAAGACGGTCATTCCACTGTCAACCGCGGAATGAACGTTTGCAAGCTATACCGACGACGATTTCATGGACGAACAGGACGCTGCCAGAGATAGTCTTGCTTCTGGTACGTGGTGGCCGAAGTATGAGACAGAACGCAAAGTAATCAGCCAGCTGGCCCCCTGCTTGTAAGTTATCAGTTCATCGTCGCCGGGAGCACCCCAGCACCTCTAAAGCTCGATGAAACGTGCAACTCGCGCAGCTTGTCCATCGATGGCATGAAGACGACACCAGCCGCCGGTGACGAGCGGGAATACATGCTGGCCGCCATAGGCAAGCTCAACCTTGGCAGGTCGAGCGGCCAAGCTGAGCTTTTACCGGCAACTTGGTTTCGAAGTTCTCCAACGCATGCTCGGACCCCTAAACCTTGGGGTTACCTAGGTACCTAGGTAAGTACCGGCATGATCTCCATACGCGACGGTTGAGCGCGACGAGTTTCGATTACCGTCGCCGATGAAATTGCTCTCCAAGTCTGATTATGAATACGTCCCGCTGATTATTAGTAAGTTTATTATCTTACCTTGTCACAGTCGAGAAAGCTCGTAGTATACGGTCGCAACAACAAAAGTCTTCTCCACATCCGAACCTCTCATGTCCATTGCCCCGATCTCTCTGCGAGCACTGTCATCGAAGACTACGACAACAGCTCGTCTCTCGGCAGTCGCAGCTCAATTCATACCTGCTCGTGCTTCGCAGTTCTCTGCTGTCCGCAAAATGTCTTCTGTTCCATCGACCATGAAGGCGGTCGTTTGTGACAAAACCGGAGGCCCAGAAGTCCTCCGATATACGGAAGATCAGACAGTACCCAAACCTGGCGAGTCAGAGGTTCTTGTCAAGAACAAGTACGGTGGCATCAATTATATTGATACATACTTCCGGACTGGTCTGTATCCAGCTCCCAGTTGGCCGCTGGTACTTGGCCAGGAAGCGGTTGGAACGGTCGCAGCTGTAGGTGGCTCGAACGCGCAAGGCCTGAAAGAGGGCGATGAGGTGGTATGGATGAAGCAGGGCAAGTGGTCGGTCCAATCTCCAACGATGAAGCTAACAGGTTCCCAGGTTCATACGCCGAGTACACCTCAGTCTCTGCCGATAGGGTTGTAAAACTCCCAAGCGGCTTGTCCGAGGAGGACGTCCTAGGCAGCTTTCTTATGGGCATGACAGCACTCTCCTTGGTCAAGGAGGCGTACGAAGTGAAGAAAGGAGACACAATACTGGTCCACGCCGCAGCAGGTGGTGTAGGTCTGCTCATGGGACAAATACTGAAGGACCTTGGCGCTACTGCTATTGGGACGGCCAGCACCAAAGATAAGTGTGACCGTGCGAAGGAGCATGGTTATGCGCACATGATCAACTACAAAGACATACCAGACTGGGTTGCTGAGGTCAAGAAAATTGCCCCCGAAGGTGTCAACTGTGTCTACGATTCTGTTGGTAAGACTACTTGGGAGGGTTCCCTTGAGGCTGTCAAGCGGAAAGGATCCGTTATTTACTTTGGAAATGCTTCGGGGCCTCTGCCGCCGATGAACATCGCGGTCTTAGCCAAGAAGAACACAAAGATCATGAGGGCAACGCTGATGCAGTATGTTGTGACGAGGGATGAGCTCGAATACTACTCGAACCTCTTGTTCGACTACTTGAGGGATGGGAAGCTGAAGGTCAACATCCACAAGGTCTATGATCTGACGGATGTGCAACAGGCACATAAAGATCTTGAAGGTCGATTGACCTCTGGTAAGCTGTTGATCAAAACATCTTAAATGGTGTGGGCAAAGCTCTCGTAAGCACAGCACTCCTGGCACTAGGTGAACGCTCTTGGGCAAGAGCGACCCGTAGCTTCTTGAGTGACGTCATGGGCAATACATAGCAAGTGGTGCTACCTCTGACCACTCCAATTCATCTCTTGTGGTCTCCTACCGCTGGACGCATCTGTTGTATAGATGTGCATTTTTGTTATGCCACGTGCCATGGAACGTAGACAGTGCTTGTCCGTGCCTGGGTAGGCTATTCTGCACAAAATGTCTGGCCTCGCTCGACGACTGGTCATCTTCGCAACCATAGAAGGACTAGTCCTGCAAGCACAAGGCCATTCGGAACATTACAAGTCTCTCCTCATTGACTACAGGTCCCAAAATATAACCGCAAAGAGCACTCAGCACGATGACCATGACTCGGTCCGCTTGGAAGCACATGGTCTTATAGGTAAATCATCCCTCATTACACTACCAGGCGAGAAGGTCTAATGCTCAGTAGGCTTCATCAACATTGCCACCTCGTCCTATCTTATAGCGATCACCAAACGTGAAGAAGTAGCTCGGATATTTGACAAGCCTGTCTACCTGGTGACCGATATTGCATTGCTGCCGTTGGGTTCTCAACATGAGGCAGATGAGGCCATTAAGGATGCTGCTGACTCCTCAGAAACTGCTTCGGATGATTCTGACACTAGTGTTGGCGATGCCGAGAATGAACACTCCGACCAGGCCAAGGCTGCTCAACTAGCGGATACGCCATCGGATGAGACTGGACCTTATCAAGGCAAGAACGCAAGCAGCACAAGTGTCGCAGAAGATGTTGCCACGAGGAACGTTTCCTTCGGGAAGTTCGCCTCCCAGTGGCTATCGCGTCAAAAATGGCCAGCTTCGAGGTCGTCTGCAGGGCCGCCCGATACCGAGTCTAGTGAATCGAAACCGGCGTCAAAGGACGACGATCTTCTCGAGGATTTAGCGGTAGCAGAAAACAACAAGCGTACTGATACGCATGATGACCCTAAGGCACGGGGCACTCCCCAGGGACCCAAGTACAGTACGACCACCAAACTGCTACCTCGAATTTTGAGAACTACAAAGATGATATTTACCTCAGGGAGCTACTTCTTTTCCTATGATATCGACTTGACGAAGCGTGTTCAGGACTTAAGCCCATCTGGCCAACCTCTGAACCACAAGAATCTTGACCCACTGGTAAGTGGCCGGGAATGGCAGACGGATGCATGCTGACAATCACGTTAGTACTTCTGGAATCGGCAGCTAGGAGCAAAACTGCTCGAAAGCAATAACAATAATTTCCTTACTCCCATCTTACAAGGATTTGTTGGCCAAAGGGCGTTCACCCTTTCGAAAAGCTCGTCCCGCAATACCAAGGCAGAGGTAACAGCAGTTACTGCCGACGTGAATGAGCTGCAGCAACCTTCAGACAAGGACAATACTGGGCAAGCGTTCCTACTGACCTTGATATCTAGGCGGTCCACGAAGAGGGCTGGACTCCGATACTTGCGACGAGGCATAGACGACGACGGCAATGTCGCCAACTTTGCAGAAACTGAACAGATTCTGTCGGCTGCTGACTGGAGCACATCTGTCCCAACTAGATCCTTCGTCCAAGCACGCGGCTCAATTCCAGCCTACTTTTCGCAATCACCATATCAGCTGAAACCGACAGTGGTTTTCCATAACTCGTCACAAGCCAACCAAAAGGCATTTGAGAAGCATTTCCAAAGCTTAAAGCAGCGATATGGATCGATACAGGCCGCGAACCTGGTCAATCAACATGGGAGTGAACAGCCAATTGGCGAGGCTTATGAGAAGATGTATAAAACGTTGAAGGACGAGCAGAAGGCGGATGCCGTGTTTTACGAATGGTTCGACTTCCATTCTGAGTGTCGTGGCATGAAATTTGAGAACGTCTCGCGGCTAGTCGACAAGCTCGATGAATTCCTGCGGTCCTCAGGTGAAACGATATTGCAAGGCGGTGCAGTGAAGTCTCGGCAGACGGGCGTGATAAGAACGAACTGCATGGACTGTCTCGATCGCACGAATGTAGCACAATCAGCTTTCGCACAGCACAAACTCCAAGCGTCGCTCGAAGACGAGGGCTATTCCATCGACTTTGTCAAGGACCTAAGCACGAATTGGTTCAACACTCTTTGGGCCGACAATGGCGATGCTATATCAAGACAGTACGCATCCACTGCAGCACTGAAGGGGGATTACACACGCACTCGGAAGCGCAACTGGAGAGGTGCTATGAATGACTTCGGTCTGACAATCAGCAGATACTACAGCAACATGGTGAATGACTTTTTCTCTCAAGCTGTGATCGACGTGCTGCTTGGCAATATAAGCTGGAAGGTGTTTGAAGATTTTGAGAGCAAAATGATGAGTACGGACCCGGGTATCTCGGTGCAGTCGGGTCGCGAAGCGGCCATCGAGACATGTTCTAAGATTGTGATCCAAGAACCGGATAAGGAGGACCTGATCCATGCCTGGACTATGCTTGTGCCAAACCAGGAGGACACACTGCGAACGATGCCGTTTGAGGAGGCTGTGGTGTTGCTCACTGATGTAGCACTATACTGCTGCAAAATGGATTGGAGTATGGAGAAAATCGCACGCTACGAGAAAGTCGAGCTGAGAAATGTGAAGAAGATCCGATGGGGTGTGTATGTGAACAGTACCTTCACTGAGAGGCAGATGATCGAGGACATCAACCAAGGTCTAGTGGTCTACTACACGCCTGGCAAAGGAGACGTTGTGCGAGTAAATAGCAGATCGCTACATAATTATCATGTACCTGAGGAGGGCGAGCGTCCAGGTGTTGATGGAGGTACAGGACTTTTGTCCTGGATGGCTGCCTCTGTGACGAGACAGGCGCAGGGCAGGATGATGGCTCTGAAGGTGGTGCCTCCTAGCGATGATGACGAACTGGCAGGCTCGAAGGGCGGCAGTCCGAGCCAGGTTGCTGAAGGCATCGCGGATGAGATTCGACGAGCCATTGTTGGTAGTACCATGTTTGGCGAGCAAAGAGGAGAAGAGCTAGTCGAGCATGGCGACGTTATCGGTGTTGACGAGGCAAAGAGAAGGACGGGGTATCTGGAGCAGGTCAGTCACTCTTTGAGGAGGCTTGTCTGGGCATGAGATGGCCCGGTTCAATGTATCACTGGCGTTACTATCGGACATCTGGCCATGAGGTAGTCTTTCCAAGATAACCTCTCCTGCAAAGGCATTCGTCGGCGTAAGATAATGTTAGTGGTAATATGCTGTAGACAGCAGCGCTGAAGTGGCCGTCCACTGCAACCCCACGCGGCGATTAGGTGTGGAGCCGAAACTTCTGCAACATCAACAGGGCAAGAAATAATTACACTAATTACGGTGGCATGCTTTCACGCCCAACCTCGAAAAAGTGCTGGAAGGAATTAATTATCTGATGGACGTTACGGTTTTCTATTGCCAGTGATATGAAGTTCATGCGCTGACGACCTTTTCCGCTTATTGATTTACTGCTGGCTACACCGCACTTCCCTCTCCACGACGTTCATCATACACTCTGCGACTGCATCGCCGAACCCACCGTCAACGACCCTGCCCCGTTCGACGTAGCAGCAAATCCACTTTACCTGCCGTCATACTGGCCGAGAATCGCTCTTCGTCCGTTGCAACGAGCGGGGCCCTGCGACAACAACGACAACGTTGACGACGGCTCGGACGCTCGCGCAGCCGACGGCCCCATTGGCGCGACTCGAATGCTACGCTGGCCAGTACAGGCGCACCTAGACGACGATGTCGTGGCAACCGCAAGAAGCTGGCCTACAGCAGTTGTCAGAAGTGTTGAAAGATTCTCTTAATGGTGCAGACCCAGTCAAGCAGAAACAAGCAGAAGTCGTAAGCGTGACGGAATCCAAGGACCATACTCTGGCTCCCACCTTCGAGGCTGACTATCCTTGCAGACACTCGCACAAGCAGCGAATTCCCAAGACTTTGCCTACTACCTGACCTACATCTTCAGCGACACTCAGCTTGGCAACACCTTCCTCGTCAGATACGCTGCTGCTATCCAGCTCAAAAACCATATAAAGCTCTCCTACTCATCCCTGTCCAAGGAGCAGATTTCCTTGATCAAACAGTCAACCTTACAGACCCTTCGAGACTCGAACCCCCGCCTCAGAAGTTTTGCTGGCACAATAATAACAGAAATAGTACAGCAAGGCGGCATACTGCAATGGACCGAGGTACTGCAAGAGCTGCTGTCTCTGGTCGACAGCACTGCTAGTGATGCGACCCCCGACGTGCAGGAAGCCGCTATGGCTGCCCTTGCGAAGGTGTGTGAGGACAACAGAAAGCTTCTCGACAAGGAATACTCGGGCCAGCGTCCAACTGCTGTCATAATCCCGAAGCTACTCGACTTTGCAGGCCATTCCAACCCGAAAATTCGCGTGTTGGCAATCGCCACCTTGAGATCCTTCATCCTGCAGAAGAGTCAGGTACTGTTTGCGAACATCGACCAATATCTTCAGAAGATCTTTCAGCTTGCCACAGATGAAGACATCCAGGTTCGAAGGACGGTGTGCCAAAGTCTTGTGCAGTTGGTCGAGCTCAGGCCGGACATGCTAGCCCCTCATATGAACGATCTGGTCGAATATATCTTGGCGCAGCAGCAGTCTTCTGGAGACACTGAGCTTGCACTCGACGCCGCAGAGTTTTGGCTAGGCGTTGGCGAGCAAGACCAGCTACGAGGTTTGATGGGGCCGTATCTGGAACGAGTCATCCCTGTTTTGCTTGCAGGTATGGTGTATGGCGAAGAGGACGTACAACGACTCGGTGGCGACGAGGCCAATGCGGATCAAGAAGACCGTGTCGAGGACATCAAGCCGCAATTTGCTCAATCAAAAGCTGGACGCGGTGCCGTACACCAAGTCAATGGTGAGAATGGCGAAAGCGCGCCCCAGAACCAGCAAAAAATTGAGAATATGAGTGACGGCGAAATCGAAGACGATGAAGACGAAGATGACTGGGACGATGACGACCCGGAAGATGCCTGGAGTCTTCGAAAATGTTCCGCCGCAGCGCTGGATGTGTTCGCAGTGAACTACCACGGTGCAGTCTTCAACATCATTCTGCCTTACCTGAGGGAAAACTTACCACATGCGCTGTGGCCGAAACGGGAAGCGGCTGTACTAGCTCTCGGTGCAATTGCAGACGGCTGCTTGCCAGTCGTTGCGCCGCATCTTCCTGAGCTCGTTCCTTACCTCATACAATCTCTGTCCGACGAAGAGCCTGTCGTTCGCCAGATCACCTGCTGGTGCCTATCTCGCTATACCGAGTGGGCTGCTCACTTGCCAGATCAAGCCGACGTTCAGAAGTACTTTGAACCAATGATGCAGGGCCTGCTGGAACGTATGCTAGACAAGAACAAGAAGGTGCAAGAAGCGGGAGCATCGTCTTTTGCGAGTCTCGAGGAAAAGGCCGGACCTAAGTTAAGGCCATATGTCGAGCCGATCCTGCAGCGCTTCGTCCTCTGCTTCGAGCGGTATAAAGACAAGAACATGTACATTTTGTACGACTGCTTGCAAACACTAGCCGACAATGTCCAATCAGAAATGGCGAGACCTGAGCTTGTGAATCTGCTCATGCCTACTCTGATCAACAGATGGAATAAGATTGACGATCAGTCCCGAGAAATGTTCCCACTTCTCGGCTGCTTGAGTTATATCTCGATGGCATACGGCAACAGCTTCGCACAGTTCGCAGATCCAATCTTTGATCGGTGCATCAAGCTGATATACTCGTGCCTGCAACAACACATGGCATTCACCACAGGTCAATCTGTGGATAAACCCGACAAAGACTTTATTGTTACCGCGCTCGACCTCCTCTCCGCCGTCATACAGGCCATAGATCCATCAAAGTCCTCTCAATTGGTCCAGAACACGGACCCAAATTTTTATGATCTGCTCTCCTTCTGCATGGAGGACCCGACAGAGGATGTTCGGCAGTCAGCTTATGCACTCCTTGGCGACTGTGCCATCAAGCTTTTCCCAACGCTGGAGCCTAATCTCCCGAAGTTGATGCCGATCCTCATTCGACAGCTTGACCTCGATCAAATCCGTGACGAGGACCCAGATACTGCATTCAATGTTGTCGTCAATGTCTGCTGGTCTGCTGGCGAGATTGCGGCTCGGGCAGGTTCCAAGTTCCAGCCATTTATTGAATCGCTTTTCCAGGGGCTGATTGATATCGTCAAGAACGAGGAGTGCCCAGACGCAGCCAACGAGAACGCGGCCATCACTCTCGGGCGCATGGGACTAGCGTGTCCCGAACAAATGGCAGCGCATCTGCCGGAGGTTGCTGGCCCATTTCTAGAAAGTATGAGCAAAGTTGCGAGCAGTGGGGAGAAGGCAAGCGCATTCCTAGGGTTCAACAACCTGATCCAGAGGAATCCTAAGTCCATGGAAGGTTCGCTGCTAGAATACTTCACCGCTGTTGCGCAGTTCCCCTACAAGCAGAACGACAGCGAGTTCGCCGAAGTCAAACAGAGTTTCGCTCTAGTCATTCAAGGATATCATCAGCTCATCCCCGACTTCGCCTCCTTCCTTGCAACTCTTCCCCCGAATGTGCAACAAAAATTGAGGAATGCATATTCAATTTGAAGCACAAAGACGCGCAATTCTCGAAGCATGGTCTGGCAAGCGTTCAGCGATATACAAAAACCTTGTTTGGCAACAGCATAGCGGATCCGGTCACGGTGACAGTAGGTAGTATTTAGATAGCGTGTTTCCCCTTATTTGAGCGTCCGGTTGGCGCACGCGCCACTAGCATAGCATGACGAGACGAAGATCAGAGTAGTGAAGGCGTAAGTGTCTTCTCTAGTTATTGAGACGAAGCAAGAACGTCCGACAAATATTCCAAGGGACGCGGGGCAGATCACAAGACCGGTAGCGAAAGGCAATATCATGAATAGCTTCGCACTACAATGGTTTACGCCAGCGACCTTGGCAAGCACATGGTTACTACAGTTCGACGTATCCAAACCATGTGTACCCCAGCATGCGGTTGCTTGGCGTCACTCCACGTTTTGTATCTTCTTGTGTCATGACTGAAGGACTCGCTAAGACTGCTTTTGGAATTTTACTTCGCTCATCGGCCTCGTGATCAGAGATGAAAGTGCACAAGTGCAAAGCGGGAACATGGGACTTGGAACATTTGAACCGAGAGGCCATCTTTCTGCAGATGTAGCGTTCCGATCGCAACCAATGGCTTGCTGACAACCACCGCCACATTTGGACTTGAGCACAATTCGGTAGGCGCATGGAAGCTAGCTCAGATCGAAATCCCCACAAGTGTAAGGCTGGCTGAAGCAGAACGACTACGTTCCTGACGAGTCGTGAGCCTCAGTCAGTATTCCACAGCCGAATACTTGAGTTGAGAGTCTATCTAGCTGCAACACCAACACGATACTAGAGTATACCTTGCGGTGTGTTTATCCGAAGTCGTACATAAAATATACTGTACAGAGGATGACCTGTTAGACTAGCTCGAGCGAGACGGAGGCGCACGGGGCGTAGCAATAGATCGTTCGCTTTGCGATCTTGGCTAGGTTCAGGTCAGGAAATCTGAGGCTCTCAACTGCCGACTCCCGACTCGCGTTGATTTCTTCAGAACGTTGCTACCGTTCAGAAATCCCTTGGACGAAGATCGGCCTTGAGTTCGACTCCATCAGATCAGCTTTCCGATTAGAAGAGGAAAGAAGCCTGTAACCTGAACAATTCCACACATTCCTTCAAATATTACTGGGTACTAATGCTAAGCAGTCTGTTAGAACGGCCCCGAAATACGCAACTGCTAGCCTTTCTTGTTGTATTGAACGGACACATCTCTTCGAATGATGCCAATGTACTACGGGTTGCTCATTGCTGCAGGAGGACCCACCACAAGTACATGTCAAGCAGACTCGCTTAACGGCACTCGCTAGCACTTCCCGCTAACCATTATTGGCACGGGAACTTCTGTCTCTCGGATGTTGTTTCCCATGTACCTTCTCCGTCTGCTGCAACACGTTCAGCTGAAGCTGTATCGAGTTGGCCAGCTGAAAGATCGAGAGGGCAAGTGGTTCCGGTGACATTTATCTTGGTTGGACCTTCGGGAGAATCAGAGAACGGGAAAGTCGGTCGTGCGTCAAAGTGCGATCCTTAGATGCTTGTCACTTCGGCTTCCGCACTACTGTGATTTCGCTAACTTAGCCCAATCATCAATTCCGCCAGCCAAAGCACCTCATGACATCCTCCTCCTCCCTTTCAGCTGACGATCTCACTATGAGCCGTTATCGAACCGTTTCTCGCTCATAAGCTTTTGGGCAACCATATACACAATATTTACCACTATTAAGCTTTGAACGCGACATCAGCCCGGCTGCCGCGCATCCTACCAGCCTGCTTGAAACGCTTGTGGTAAGTTGCCGCTTGGTGTCTTCCTCAAAGTCGATACAACTGTGTTTTCTGCTTTAGGTATGGCTGAATAAAACACAACTAAAATTAGTTGAGAACCGATGGCTTTTCGCCAACAACAAGCCATCACTTGAAGGCTTTTCCCACCGCAGCACCAGTAATCACCAATCACACGTTCCCTGATTAGCGGAGCAAACCATTGCGTTTCCTTTTCAAGACTTACGCACGCTTTTCTGGACATGTTTCTGTGTGGTAGCTTGGAAACGGTCAGGCGCAGAATTAGTCCTCTTCACGGAATAGGCCTGCCGACCCGGAAGCATTTGTTCGCCATGTTCGTTTCGCCGACCCTGTTAGAGAGATCCGCTTCCCGACCTCCATTCACTTTCACATTTTCGGCGCTGCGACCCAAGCATGCTCAAGGCACAAGGCGCCTCTGTTGAGCTTATCCTTGGCAGCTCTGCATTGCTCAGCCCGCATGACACATGGTGACAAACCTCCACTGGAATTTCTTTCACACCAGGGGAGGCGAAGCTCACGCTCTATCAGTTGCTCGCGATCGCGGTGTTTCGACCCCTCCAAGATCTTTACGTCCTAAACAGAAAGAGGTAAATCCGCTTTGCAGCCGCACCTGAGATCTTATTATGTCAGAAGTTCTAGCTGAGTGTTGCTTCAGATCTTGTACAGCTACCGAGTCTCGCCTGTGGTCAAGGCCTCTGTACCTGATTTTAAAGACTTGCTGACCGCAGGCATTCGCGCAAGGCAGGTTCCAGAATCGCTCTCTTGGAATCATTGCTATAACCCCATTGCCTGTCCGCTGGACTCATTAACAGGAAAATACTGCCAGGCTCGCCACCTTTATTTCAGCGTCGCATTAGCACACAGAGCCTCACTCCTGTACAAGGTTTGGGACCCGCTTGACCAGGATAGTAATACGAGGTTCATCTGGATCAACAAGGTGGTTGTCTCCACATACACGGACACGGAGTCAAGTAGAGCTGAACCAAGGCCAGCGATTGTGAACTTTGATATCCC
>Ga0210040_10004336_pt1 | contig 18606 bp, 13 predicted proteins | sample CryGeyCG12114_NA_FD_185462 | JGI IMG/M metagenome (GOLD analysis project Ga0210040, IMG submission 185462) | Groundwater microbial communities from aquifer - Crystal Geyser CG19_WC_8/21/14_NA (SPAdes) (version 2) | ecosystem: Environmental > Aquatic > Deep subsurface > Groundwater | place: USA...
TCTCCCAGTCGAGGCAGAGACCGCGGAGACCTCGGATGACCTTGTCGCGATGCTGGCAGGCGCTGAGCATGATCCCGCGTTGGCGGCGGCGCTGGCGACCGATCTGACCCCGTTCATGACCGCGGTGGCCACCGCGCTGCCGCCCGAGCCGGACGATCTGCGTCATATCGCCGCTGCCGGCGAATGGCATCGCGTCGCCGCGGCGGCGGCCTCGGGCTTGCGCGCGCAACTGGGGCGGGCTGGCTGATGCGGTTCCGGCAGCTGTCGCTCGAAAGGTACGGCCGGTTCGACGGCTGCGACCTGGATTTCCGCGCCGGCGCGCCCGATCTCCATATCGTCTACGGCGTCAACGAGGCGGGCAAGACGACGAGCATGGCCGCGGTTGCGGACCTGCTATTCGGGTTCGAGCCGCGATCGCGCTACAATTTCCTGTTCGACTATCCGATGCTGCGGATCGGCGCGGTGCTGGAAGAGGACGATCGCGTCCTGGCCGTTCGCCGTCGCAAGGCCAACGCGGGATCGCTCGTCGATGCGGACGACAATCCAATGGACGACGGTCCCCTGGTTGCGATGTTGCACGGCCAGACGCGGGATGGGTTCCGCCTCGCCTTCAGCCTCGATCATCTGCGCCTGCGCGAGGGTGGGCGCGCCATCGCGCAGGCGCGCGACGATGTCGGGCAGACGCTGTTCGCCGCCGGATCGGGGATGACCGGGATCGTCTCGGCGCTTGCGGCGATCGAGGAGGAAGCCGGCACCATCTGGGGGCCAAAGAAGTCACAGAAGCGCAGCTACACGCAGGCCGAAAGCGCGTACGATGCCAGTCGCGCGCAAGTGCGCGACCGACAGATCAAGCCCAAGGCCTGGACCGACGCGCAAACGGCGTTGCACGAGGCGGAAAGCGCGCGCGATACGTCCTTGGCGGAGCGCGACGCGCTCGTAGCGGAACAGCGCCAGCTCGAACGGCTGCGGCGCATCGGTCCGGCCATGCGCCGTCGCGCGGAATTGCTCGCGGGACTTGCAGTCATCGGCGACGCGCCCGCGCTGCCGCCGGCGCGCGAGGATCGCATCCTCGCCGCGCTGACGGTGATGAACGATGCCGAACGCGCGAGTGTTACGGCCGTCGCGCTGCTGGGCGATGTCGCGGCCCGTATCGAGGCGCTCGTGCACGATCCCGCGATGCTGGCCGAAGCCGAAGCCGTCGATGCCTTGTTCAAGCGCAGCGGCGAGATGGTCAAGGCGGCTGGCGACGCCGACCGGCTGACCATCGAACGTCGGATCAAGGAGGCGCGCGTCGCCGAGTTGCGTCGCGACCTCGGTGTGGCGCAGCAGGATCTGCCGCCGCGCCTTGCGATCACACGCCTGCGCGAACTGGCCCGCAAGCATGGCGAGGCGCTGGCGGCACTGCGCTCCATTGGCGAGGCAGAGGAGGCATTGACCGCCAAGCTCGCACCCCTCGAACGGCGGTTGGCCGATGCCGAGCTCACGACGGGGCTGGCCGAGCTGGTGGTCGCGACCGATGCCGCGCGGCGCCTTGGAGACGATGTTGATGTCCGATGCGCTGACGCAATTGCGGCGGCCGATGCAGCTGTCAAACGGGCGGCGGATGCGCGCGTGCGTCTCACGCCCTGGTCGGGCGATGCCGATGCGCTGGCGCACATCGCAGGGATCGACGAGGCGGAACTTGCCGAGGCCGAGGCCGATCTGACGCTCCATCGTCATGCCGTCCGAATTTCGACGGAAGAAGAGCAGCGTCTGGCGGAGGAAGGCGCGCGTCTGGAGCTCGATCGGGAAGCGCTCGCCGACAGCGGCGAGGCGGTCGCGGCGACCGAGCTGGACGCTGCGCGCGCACGTCGCGATGCGCAGTGGTACGAGTTACGCGACGGGCTGCGCGGTATCGCGCCGCTGGTCGATCCGCTCGGATCCAGCGAGGCGTATGAGCGGGCCGTGATCGGTGCGGACGATCTGGCGGACCAGCGTTTCACCCTGGCCGAAGGCTCGGGCCAGTTGGGGTTGCTCGATCAACAGGCGGCCGCGCTGCGGCTGCGCCGAGCGCAGGCCCGGGCTCGGCGGGATGCCGCCAGTGAAGCGGAAAGCGGAGCGCTGACCCGTTGGCAGGCACGTGCCACATCGGGCGGGCTGCCGCCTTTTGAGCCGGCCCGTCTGCGCGCCTGGCTGGCCGACCGGACGGTGGCGCTAGACGCGCAAGCCGTAGCCGAGCGGCTGCAATCGCAGGCAGTAGGCGAAGCGACGCGACGCCGGGTCGTCCGGGACGGGCTGACGCGGCTCATGCCGGAACTGGCGCCCGTTGACGACGCCCTGGTCCCCGTACTGCGCGAGGCCGAACGGCGCGTGACGATCGGCGAGGCGCGCGACGCCGCATATCGTGCCGACCACACAGAAATGCGGCAGCTGACCGATGCGCTGGCGACGCATGCCCGCCAGGCTGGTCATCGCGGCGAGGAACGGGATCGTGCCGAACGCGAATGGCGGGACGCCGCATCAGCATCGGGGATGTCGCTTGCGATCGACGAGGGCGACGCGCGCTTGTCGATGATCGACGAACTGCGCGCCGTGGTCGATGAAGTGGCGGCGCTCGAAGGGCGGTTGCGCGGAATCGAGACTGACCGGGATCGCTTCGCCTCCGATCTCGCTGCGCTGTGGGCGAAGCTCGAACACAGCGGCGCGCCTCAGCTCGACGTCCTGCGCGCGCGACTGGACACCGCGCGGACGGGGGCGGGAACGCGGGCCACTCTCGAGACCGACCGCAAGCGGCGTGCTGACGAAGCGGAAGCGGCGCAAGCGGCGCGCGACGCAGCAGTCACCGGCCTTACACCGGTGCTCGTCGATCTTGGCGGGATCGCCGTGGAGGCGCTCGACGCGGTAGTGCAGGTGTCGCGCCAGATGCGCGGAGACCGCGAGGCATTGGCCGCGGCGGAGGCAGAAGCGATACGCGGCGGGGAGGGGTATGCGATCGAGGCGCTGGAAGCGCAATGGCAAGCGAGCGATCCCGAGGCGGTCGCCAACCGCGCCGATTCACTGGGCCCGCTGCTCGACGATGCGCAGCGCCGGGTCGCGACGGCGGCAGATGCGGTCGGCGAAGCCCGCCGCGCGTTCGCCGCGCTCGATACGGTTGAGGGCGATGCGGCAGGTGCCATCGCCGACGCCGAACAGGCGCGCGCCGAGATGGCGATGCAGGCCGAAAATTACCTCCTCAAGCGCGCGCAGGCGATCACGTTGCGCTGGGCGATCGAACGCTATCGACAGGAACGCCAGGATCCGCTGCTGCTGCGAGCGAGCGCGCTGTTCCGCCGGCTCACGCTGGGACGCTTCACGGAGCTCAGGATCGATCACGATGCAGCCGCGCCCCGCCTGCTCGGCGTACGCGACGGCGGTCGTCAGGCGATCGACGTCGAGGCGATGAGCGACGGCACCGCGGATCAGCTGTTCCTTGCCTTGCGACTGGCGGCTGCCGAACAGTCGGTCGCGGCGGGCGTTCGCCTGCCGTTCCTGGCGGATGATCTGTTCATCAACTTTGACGATGACCGCGCCCGTGCTGGGTTCGAGGTCCTGTCGGAGCTGGCGGCGACCACTCAGGTGCTTTTCTTCACGCATCACGCGCATCTGGTCGGCATCGCGCGAGACGTGACGGGTGCGGAACTCCACTCCGAATGCCTGCTGAGCTGAGCGATGGTCCTGCCGGGTGCGTAGACGATGGTCGCTCGATCAACTGAGTTAGCGATACCGTCATGCCCTCGGCACCGAAATCGTCCAATGATCCGAGTGCCCAGCTTTGTCCCCTGTGGGGCACCAGGCACTAGAGCGTGACCGGATCACGTTGAGGCGTAGCCGGAGTTGACGAGGTAGTTGCCGCATTCGTCCGGTGAGAAGCAGTTAAGGAGTGATCCGATCTGCCGCCATGTTGCCTCGATGGATCGCTCGTCGGCCTTTCTCAGGAGTGCCTTGAGCTTGGAGAACACCTGCTCGATTGGATTGAGGTCGGGGCTGTAAGGTGGGAGGAAGAGTAGGTGCGCCCCGGCTTGGCGGATCGCCTGGCGGACGGCCTTGCCCTTGTGGCTGCCCAGATTGTCGAGAACGACGACATCGCCGGGGATGAGCGTGGGGACCAGAGCCTGCGCGACATAGGCTGTGAACGTCTCGCCGTTGATCGGCTGGTCGAACACGATCGGTGCGGTGATCCGGTCGTGACGGAGTGCTGCGATGAAGGTCAGCGTGCGCCAGCGGCCATGCGGAACCTTGGCCACCAACCGCTCCCCGCGAAGGCTTCGCCCGTGCGTCCGGGTCATGTTTGTTTTCGCCCAGGTTTCGTCGATGAAGACGAGACGGCGTGGATCGAGCCTATGTTGATGGCGTCGCCAGCGTTCCCGCTTGCGGGCCACGTCCGGCCGGTCCTGTTCGGTGGCGTGCAGGCTTTTTTTTGAACGTCATTCCCGCCTGCCGATAGAAGCGCCAGACCGCATCGTAGCTGACCCGCACGCCGCGCGCGGCCAGTTCGGCAACGATTGCCCGCAACGTCAGGTCCGGCTTCTCGGCGATCCGCGCCAGCAGCCAGTCGCGCTCGTCCGCCAGCACCGCCCGCCGACTGCCGCCCATCGGACGGGCCGTTGCATCGCCCGTCGTGCGATGCCGATGCGACCAGCGCACCGCCGTCGCCACGCCGATCCCGAACCGCGCAGCGGCCTCCCGGCATGTCGCGCCCGAGGCTACACAGAAAACGACACGGTCTCGAAGATCCTGAGAATAAGGACGCGCCATCGCTGCTGGCCTCCTGTCCAGCCAGCAGCTTGAATCACACTTTCCGACCCCGTGGAATCCTGAATCCGTCAGGTGCGGTCAGGCTCTAATCTCAAGCCGTCTCATCCCGTCCCAGTAGGGGCGGGATTTGGCTTGTGCGCTGCTTGTTAGTCGGCTCAAGCTGTCTCATATCATCGCCATGCAGCGCCGTAGGGGACAGAGCCATCATCGACCTCATGCTGGCGCACGTGCCAAGCGGGGTGGAGGGTATCTACAATCGAGCCGCCTACATGCCGCGCCGGCGCGAGCTGGCGCAGGAGTGGGCCGACATGCTGGTGCAGGGGCTTGTCCCGATCGACGCGCTGCTGACGGGGCCGCGGCAACACGGCTGAACGGAGGTGCGCTGTGAGCGCGCCTCGTATGGCAGCTGCCAATCTCGCACGGCATCAGCGGTTCGTGATGCGCCGGGCTGTCGCGAACATGAGCGGCAACCCTCGTGGCAAGAGCCCCAAGGTTCGCCGGGACAGCTATCAGGCCGGCGAGCGCGAGAAGCGCGAGTGGCGCGCCCACAACGTGTTCGGCGCGGCCGAGCGCCGCGCGCGCATGAAGGCGATCGAGGCGTGGAACTATCAGCAGAAGAAGCCGGGGAAGCCGTGCGACCCGCTCGCCTATAACGACCTGCGCGTGCTCGACTTCCTGATGGGAACACGCACCTTCGAGGACGGCCAGTGCGATCCTGCGCTGCGCATAATCGCGAAAAGCTACGCATCTGCGTTCAAACCGTGGTGGGCGCGATCAAGCGCCTTGGCGAGGCCGGCCTGCCGAGAAGATGCGACGCACGCGGCCGAAGGAGAACCCCGAGCCGGACGGCCCGCAGATCGAGCAGATCTCCAATGCCTATTGGTTCAAGCTGCCCAAGGCGATCGCGATGGTCGTGCGCCAGCTGCTGATCAAGGGCGCGAAGCCGGCCGACCAGGAGCATCGCGAGCAGGAAGACGCCCGGCGCGTGCAGGAGATGATCGCCTCGCTGTCGGCCGAGGATCAGGCTCGCCTCCACGCTGGCGACATCAGCCCGCTCGCCCTGGCGCTGCGCGACGCCGCCCGCGCGATCGACGCTCGCGCCTCCGCGTCTTCCAGTAGCGCGATTCTACCGGGTCGAGAGTTCCCCGGTCGAGAAGGATAAAGGATAAAAGGAACGCCTTCGGCGTGCGCAGCTTGCAGTCCCACCAAGCCTTGAAGCCCCGATCCTCGCAGGATCAACGTCCAGCCACCGCTGGCGGACGGAGCGGCTTACGCCGCTCCGGGGCTCCCCGAGGGGGCACCATTTCCCGTCAAAGACGGCATCCGGTTTTCAACGCGAGAGAAACCGTCGGCCGCGCGGTTTTTCAAGACTGCTTTCGCACTGTCGAGGCATCCTACCTGGAATGCCAAGATCGGGGGTTGCCGTCGAGCACGTCTGCAATCGCATAACGATGACGGCCGAGTGCCACCCGTCGGCGGTCCAGATGGACGTGCAGTCGATGCCCCGTGTCGGATTCGGCGCCTTGTCCCTGAACTGGCGACCGAGCACGCTGTCGGCGTTAGGTGGCGGCCATGGTCCTCCGGTCGCAACGACGTTGGAACGAGCCTCCAGACGACTGGCCTGCATCAGCCGCTCGACCTAAGCAGCATCTCGCAACGGGCAGCTCAGAGTACCTGAGTCTGCAGATGCGCGCTGCGTGCTCACGTCCGAGAACGGTTGCGGCGAAGTTGTGAGTGTGCGCTACCTTGTGAGGACTGCATGGCCTGGCCTAAGGGCCGGCGATGTCGGTCGATCCATCCATCCTTTCTGGCCAGCTCGTCGAAATGCTCCTCGCGGCTTTTTTGATCGCGATAGGCATTGTCTATCGCCGTCCGGGACGCATTTCCCTCGTGGTTTCCCAACGCCTTCTCAAGCCACTCGCCCGGCGCCCGGCCTTGGCGATTGTCGTGGCTGGGCTCTTGCCGATCCTGCTTCGCCTGCTCCTCCTCACGGTCGATCCGGCGCCGATCCCGAGAGTCCCGGAAGAGCACAATATCCTCCTGCAGGCCGACACCTATGCGCATGGCCGTCTGGCCAATCCCGTCCATCCGTTGTCAGTGATCCTGCAATCTTATCAGGTGGTCGTCTGGCCTCACTACATGTCAGCAAGGCCGCCGCTCTCGGGCATATTTCAGTTCGCTGGCCAAGTGCTGACCGGATCGGCCTTCACGGGCAATCTGATCGGCATCGGGCTCGTTTCGGCCGCCTTCTGCTGGATGCTGTTCGGCTGGACCTCGCGGCGTTGGGCCGTCTTGGGCAGCGCTCTCGCGATCTTCCATTTCTGCCTTTTCGGCTACTGGATCAATTCCTACTGGGCTCCGAGCGTGACGGTGCTTGGCGGAGCATTGCTGCTAGGGCTGGTCCCGCGACTGGAGCGGCGACCCAGCTGGGGTCAGGCAGTTCTCTTTGTCATCGGCCTGGCGCTGCTTCTCGGGACGCGCCCCTACGAAGGACTCGTATATGCGGCGGCCATCGCCATCTGGGTCTTGCTCAGGGTGATGCAGCCGAGCCGGCGGGCTGCCTTGACGCCGCTGGTTCTTCGCTTCCTCCCGCCTGCCCTGGTTGGCTGCGTGCTGATCGTCGGAGGGCAGATTTGCTATAATCTTGCCACCACCGGTGGCCTCCTCACCATGCCGTACCAGATCTGGCGCGCTGCGCAGGCGACGGTACCGTCGTTCATGTGGGAACCGATCGTGGTGCGGCCGTTAACGTTCTACCATCCTGGAGCGCGCATCTTCGCGGAATGGGAGTACCTCTATGCCTCAAGTCTCAGAGGGAACAGTGCGCAGGCGTGGATCGCGGCGCTCGGGCGACACGCGTTTACCATGCGCGACGTCATCGGGTCGCTGATGTTGCTTCCCTTCTGTTGGTGGCGCGAGGGGTCGGAAATTCGGCCGCAGGCCAACTGGCTTCTCCCGCTAGTGGGACTGGCGTGGGTGATCCTCGCCAGTCTGCTTCGTAGCTCGAGTCTCTACGCCGTTCTCGTGGAAGCTGTGGTGATCGCGGCTCTGGCAGCACGCGGCTGGCGCCAGGAGGCGCGACTTCCCGCGTTGCTGGTGCTCGTGGGGCTCGTCGCGACGAGCTTCTCGAGCTTTTATATGACCATCTATCTCGCACCCTACGCGCCTGCCATGCTGCTTTTGACTGTGCTTGGGTTGAAGAACCTCTCCACCTGCGATCGAGTACGCGGCACGGGGGCGTCACTGGCAGGGCTGCTGATTGTTGCGATTCCGGGAATGACGTTGATCTCGACGGCGGCATTTGCAGTCGGCCACCCGCTTTACGCCAGGGCGGAGATGTCGAGGTACGACTTCCGTCCGGCCGTCCAACGGGAAAGCCTGGTGCGCTTGCTGAATCAGATCCCGGGCAAGCATCTGGTGCTGGTGCGCTACGATCAGCAACCGGACTGCGCATATGAGTTCGTGTGGAACGGCGCAGCGATTGACGACCAGAAGATCGTTTGGGGTCGCGAGCTCAAGCCGGAGTGGACCGCTTCGGCAGTGCATTATTATCCCGATCGAAAGGTATGGCTTCTGTATAGCCGGTTTCGGGGTAAGGCGTCGCTGGTTCCTTATCCGGTCAGCGATCTTCCCGCACCGGCGCCTCTGGACAGTCTCCCCATGCCGGACAAGGCAGCGGGACTGGACCTTGTCGGAGAACAGGTCAGCCGAGCGGTGCACGACTGAATGAGGTCCACCCATCGGAGGCCGCCATCCTGTTGCGTCTTCCAAGCTGATGTCAGGTAGGTTGTCGCGCACGTCGGCGGCGCGGCCATGCCGTTACGCCGACGCCTGCGGCAACTGGTAAAGAGGCCTGCTTTGGCCTATCGACGCGAGGACGAGCGAGCAATCGGCCTCCTGAACGGGGGAGCACAATTGTTTACAGGACGTGCTCTGGCTGTTAGCTGCCGGGTCGTTCCAACGAGTGGTTGGTAGCGTGTTGGCTGATAGCAGAAGGTCGCCTCGGTGGGGCTGCCGATCGGGGGCTTTCTGATGACCGAGCCACGCGCCGGGAACGATCCTTTGCGCATCTGGAGCCTCGTGGGTGCTGTTCGGGGGAGGGCGCGCACGGGGGCTCTGCTGCCACAGCTGATCAGTTTCGGCGTCATGGGTGCCGCGGCGGGCTTGGCCGATTACCTCGTGATGATCGGCGCCAAGGAAGGCTTCGGCGTCGAGGCGGTGGTGGCATCGTTGCTCGGCTATGCAGTCGGGACCTGCGTATCCTACATTCTCAACCGCCTGAACACCTTCGGGAGCGAGCGGGCGCATTCGGAAACCACGTGGCGGTTCATCGTGGTCAATGTCATCGGGTTCGGCCTCACGGCGGCGCTGATGTGGCTGCTCGTCCGCACGCTCGGAATCGGCTATATCGGTGCACGGCTGGTGACCACCGCACTGGTGTTCGTCCTGAATTTCATGTCCCATCGCCTGTGGACCTTCGCTTCGGGGCCGCACCATGCGTCTTGAGGCGTCACCCGGTCGGGTGCCGGAGGCTGCGACGGTGACCGGGCATGCGCGTCCGCTGCTCTGGCGCGCGCTGCTGCCCTTGGGGCTGGCGCTGATCACCATCTGTTACATGGTCAGTGCCGTGCAGGTCTCCGCTACTCGGCTGCTCTGGATTGACGAGGTGCTGGCTGTGATGTCGGCGCGGCTTCCCACCGCCGCTGACGTCCGAGATGCGCTTTGGAAAGGGTCGGAGTTCACGCCCTGGACCTTCAACCTGATCCTGCATCCCTTGCTTCGCGGTCTTGGGCCGGGCGACGGGCTGCTTCTTGCGCGGGTGCCTTCGATCGCGGCCGTGCTCGGCGCCGCGATCTGCATGTTCATGCTGGTTCGGCGGCACCTCGGGTCCGCGCCAGCGATGGTCGCCTTTGGCGTCGTCCTCGCTGGCGCTCTATTCGGGTACGCCGTGCAGGCGAGACCGTACGCGCTGCTGGCATTTGGGGCCGCACTGGCCATTCTGGCCTGGGATGGCATTGCCATTGGACGGCGCTCGTCGAACGGATGGCTGCTGGCGGCTGCGCTTGCGTTCAGCGTCTCGATGCACTTCTATGGTGTGTTGGTTCCGGCCGCCGTCGGGTTCATGGAGTTGCTATGGCTCGTGACCCGGCGCCGCGTTCGGGCTGCCGTATGGATCCCACTGGTGGTCGCGGGTGTCGTCCTGCTGTTCTGGGTGCCGCTGGCGCAGCATTATGGAACCTTCATCAAAAGCGACGTCGGTACTGCCGCTACCTACTATGCAAGGCCCCGGCTGAGCGCGGCGCGTGCCGTGCTGCTCACCATCCTAGCCGATGGACCGCCTGGCACGGTGTTGCTGCTTGCCGGCGCCGCCACGGCGGGGGCGCTGGCGCTGATCGGCAGGCGACCCGATGTGGCCGGTTTCGTCGACCGCTGGATTGGGGATGCGCCGACCCGCTCCAGGGACGTCGGGCTTGGTTCGCTCGAGATCATCATGCTCGCACTTGCCATGCTGCCGATCATCGGTTTTGCGCTCGCCGTGCTGGCAGTTGGATCCTTCCAGCCTCGCTACGTGATTCCCGCAGCGTTGCTCCCGCCTCTGCTCGCCGGATATCTTGCCGCGCGCGTGCGCCCCGTACGCGGCTTTGCGCTCGCATTCGCGGTGGTAATCGCAGCGATGCTGCTGATCAAGGGACGCGCGCTCAATGACGATCCAAGCAAGCGGGGCGAAGCGACGGCGCAAGTTCTCGCCGCCGTGGAGGCTCTGCCGGGTCGAGAGCCGATCGTGGTGGGGGACGGTACGCTGTTCGTGGAGCTCTACGAAGCAGCCGATCGAGCTACCCGGAGCCGGCTGCTTTTTCCCCTACCGCCGAGCGGCGTTGCAACCGAAGACACTACGGCGCTGCACCAGGTCGAGCGGCTCGCAACCTTTCTGCCCGGCTATCCTAACGTGCCCACGGGCAGTATCCTGACACGATATCCCCGCTTCTATCTCGTCTATCAACCGTCGCCCTTCGACGGGGTCGGTCCATGGCTGATTTCAAGCGGGCGCGTCGGCGCGCCTATCGACGCCACGGCAAGAATTTTTCTCGCTGGCAACTCGCAATCGGCCGCGGCTCGCTTAAACCGCCCTCTTTCAACCATCGGCACAGGACTGCTTCAGCGTGGACATTGAACTCAGTATCGTGATGCCGTGCCTCAACGAGGCCGAGACGCTGGAAACTTGCATCCGCAAGGCTCAGACCTTCCTCGCGAAAAGCGGCGTCAGCGGCGAAATCGTGATCGGTGACAACGGCTCGATTGATGGCTCGCAAGAGATCGCGCGTCGATTAGGCGCGCGCGTGATCGATGTGCCCGTGCGCGGCTACGGCGCGGCGCTTTATTGGGCCATCGCCGCGTCGCATGGCCGTTTCTGCATCATGGGCGACTCAGACGACAGCTACGATTTCCTCAACCTCGAGCCGTTCCTGAACGAGCTGCGCAGCGGTGCGGACCTCGTCATGGGCAACCGCTTCCGGGGCGGCATCGCAAAGGGTGCGATGCCGTGGAAGAACAGGTACATCGGCAATCCGGCGCTTTCCTCGATCGGGCGGCTCTTGTTCCGGTCGCCAGCCAAGGATTTCCACTGCGGCATCCGCGGATTTTCGAAGGACGCGTTCGAGCGGATGGACCTGCGGACCACGGGAATGGAGTTCGCGTCGGAGATGGTCATCAAAGCGACGCTCATGAAAATGCGCATCTCCGAGGTGCCAACCACGCTCAGCCCGGATGGCCGGTCGCGTCCGCCGCACCTGCGCCCGTTCCGCGACGGATGGCGTCACCTGCGATTCATGTTTCTGTTCAGCCCCAACTGGCTCTTCTTCTACCCCGGCCTGGTCCTGACTCTCGCAGGACTGCTGATCGGTGCGACGTTGCTGGCCGGGCCGATTTCGGTCAACGGCGTTCGCTTCGGCATCCACACTCTGATCTACTGCTCGACCGCGATCGAAATCGGTGTGCAGGCGGTGCTGTTCTCGCTTCTCTCACGCGCCTACGCCGTGCAGGAAGGACTGCTGCCGGCACGGGCCGGCATGGCGCGAGTCTTGGGGGCGATCACGCTTGAACGCGCGCTGTTGCTGGGGACGCTCCTGTTCCTGATCGGGCTTGGGCTGATGTTCTATGCCGTTGGCACGTGGGAGCACACCGGCTTCGGGGTACTTGAAGCCGACAACCTGACCCGGTGGGTCGTCTTGTCCTCGCTGACGCTTTCCATGGGGCTCCAGATCACGTTGGTCGGCTTGCTGCTCAGCACGCTCCGCCTCAGCGTACGTCCGCTGCTCAGCCCGGAAGCAATTCGCGAGTCATTGTCCCGCCCGCCGAGCGCCTGAGCCGTTTCGTCGATGTTCTATGTCGTCGGTTCGGGGCCAAGCGGCATCTCGGTGGCTCACGCGCTCGCCAGTGCCGGCCAGCCCGTGACCATTCTTGACAGCGGGCTGACACTGGAACGGGAGCGGCAGGACGCAGTTGCCGCCTTCGAAGGTCGCGAGCCGGACGAGTGGAACGCGGATGAGCTCGCGTATCTGACCGGGCCGCTGCTGCCGGCCGGCGACGTGCCACTCAAGCTCGCTTATGGCTCCGACTACCCATACCGCTCTCCCGCTGCGGCGCGCGCCATTCGTGGGGAGGGGGTGACCTACCAACCCTCCTACGCCGCAGGCGGCTTTAGCAACGTGTGGGGGAGCTCGATCTTGCCCTACCTTCAGCGCGATTTGATCGACTGGCCGATCACGGCCGATGAGTTGGCCGAGGGTTACGCCCGCGTACTTGAGTTCATGCCAATCGCAGCGGAGCACGACGAGCTGGAGGTCAGCTTCCCGCTTTTTTCCGAGCGGCCGGCATCCCTGCCGACAAGCCGCCAGGCGGCCATGCTGCTGCAAAACCTGCGAGCGAACCGACCGCAGCTTGCCGATGCCGGACTTGAATTCGGCAGGGCGAGGGTGGCTGTCGATGCCGCCGGCACGCGGACGGGTTCCGGCGGTTGCATGGCCTGCGGCCTGTGCCTGCACGGCTGCCCGCGAGGCTTGATCTACTCCAGCCAGCACACCCTGGCCGCGCTGCGTAAGCGACCCGAGGTGCGCTACATCGCAGGCGTCACCGTGCACCACGTCGAGGAACGTGACGACCGCGTTCTCCTCCGGGCGGAAAACGCAGACGGGCCGCTGACGTTCGAGGGGGAGCGGGCATTCCTGGGCGCCGGGCCTGTCAACACGACAGCCATCCTGATGCGTTCGCTGGGCATGTATGATGCAGAGGTGCTGTTACAGGACTCGCAATATTTCCTGTTTCCCGCATTCTCGCGACGTGGCGTCTCCGGGGTCACCCAGGAACCGCTACACACGCTTTGCCAAGCGTTCTTGGAGATCAGCGACGAGGCAGTCAGCCCGAACACGGTGCATTGTCAGGTGTATACCTACAATGCGATCCTGCGCGCGCTGCTCTTGAAGAAGCTTGGGCCGCTCGCTCGGGTGGCGCCGACTGACATGATCCTGGGGCGGATGTTCCTGTTCCAGAGCTATCTTCACTCGCGCCACTCCGGACGGATTGCGCTCAGGCTGAATCGGGCGGGCGGATCGGACGAGGTCCACATGACGCCCCGGCTGAGTAGCGAGACGGTGCCGGCGGTTCGGCGCGTGCTGCGAAAGCTCGCGGGCTTGTCGCGCGCAACCGGCGTGTTGCCCGTTGCAGCGCTTGCCGAGATCACGGAACCAGGCCGCGGTTTTCATACCGGCGGCAGTTTCCCAATGGCGCGAGCGCCGCGTCCGGGGCAGACGGACCGGCTCGGACGGCCCTTTGGCCTGAACCGCACGCATGCGGTGGACGCCACGGTCTTTTCCAGCATCGCCGCCACGACCATCACGTTCACCGTGATGGCCAATGCCTATCGAATAGGGCAGGAAGTCGCGCGGGGTGGGGAGTTGAGAGCATGAGCGGCACGGTCATCGCAATTACTGGAGCCACGGGTTATGTGGGCGGCGTGATGGCCGAAGCGCTTGCGCGCGACTTCGATGTGGTGCCCCTGGTCCGCGCGCCCCGAGGCGCCGGCGATCTGCGGTGGAGCTTTGAAAGCAACAGGTCCGACCTTGCGGACGAGCTACGTCGGCGCGGCGTTGGGCGAGTGCTTCACGCCGCGTGGGACATGAATTCGTCATCGCTCGATGAGCAGCGGCGGACCAGCGTCGCGGGTTCACGCGCGCTCCTCCAAGCGGCGAAGGAGGCGGGCGCCGGCTTCACCTTTGTATCGACCATCAGCGCATTCGCCGGTGCACGTTCCAGCTACGGTCGCGCCAAGCTGGAGGTGGAGGAGTCCACGCTGGCGGCGTGCGGCACCGTGCTTCGTTTAGGCCTCGTCTATGGGGATGCCGGGGAGCGCGGAGTGTTTGGCGGCCTGCGCGCCACGGTTCGTCGCGCCAAGTTCGTGCCACTGATCGGCCGGGGCGACGCACCTCAATATCTGCTTCATGAGAACACACTGGCGGACGTGGCTCGGCGCTCGGCGGACGGCGTGTGGGACGGATTCGGGCGGCCAATTACTGTAGCGGCGCCGGAGCCAATCCCGTTTCGCGACCTGCTGCGCCGCATCGCGCATGAGGAGGGACGCGATCCGGTGCTGGTGCCGGTTCCTTCACCCCTGCTTTACGCCGGGCTACGGCTGGCGGAGGCGCTTGGTATTCGAACCGGCTTCCGCAGCGACAGCGTGACCAGCTTTGTCCACCAGGACTCCTCGCCCGACTTCGGGGCGATGCGTGAACTGGGCATCGAGCCGCGGCAATTAGATTGAAGGGACCAGCCGGCGAAAAACCTGCCTTAGGTGCCCGCCTTCGACAGCGGCGATGCCGTGGTTGCGACCCGCGATGCAAGTGGACGGCGTCGCCTGCGCAGGATCGTCGCTCCTGAGCCGGACCATCGTATGACCGACCTCTCTCACCCGGACGCAGGGTCGGGCAGCGCACACCCTATGCGGTTCGCGCTCACTCGCCCGGTCCTGCGGCCATTGGCTTACGATAGTCGAGCGCGGGTTTGCGGTCGCCGAGCAGCGCCCGGTATGTGAAGCTCGGCCCGCGCAGGCGCAGCAATTCGGCCTTCGCTGCGGCCAGCGTTGCCGGACTGCGGAACAGCTCGGCTCCGGTCAGCGCGATGGTCTTGGCGGCAACGACGCCGCCCTTGGCGCCGATGCTCATGCCGGACGCTGCGACCGCTTGCCAGCTGTGCGCTGGAGTGCCGGGAACCCAGGTGGCGGTGCCGAGGCCGACAGTGGGCGAGACCCAGCTGATGTCGGAGACATCGCTCGATGCGGCGCCATCGCCGCGCCAGATCGGGGCCACCGATCGCACGCTGTCCAGCGGCTTTCGGGTTGGCAGCGTCTTCTGAATGGCGCTCGCCCACTGCAGCTCCGCCGGCGTCCACGTCACCCCGCCGACGCTTTGCAGGTTGCGGTCCATCACTTGCGCGAGCGTGTCGTTGCCGAGCATCGAGTAGACGCCGCCGGTCGCCTCGAACTCGACGGTCGTGCCGGTGGCGATGGCGGCGCCTTCGGCCGCCTTCTTCACGCGCTCCATCACCGACTTCACCACCTCCGGGTCGGTGTGGCGGACGTAATAGTAGCTCTCGGCGAAGTCGGGAACGACGTTCGGCGCCTCGCCCCCATTTGTGACGACATAGTGGATGCGCGTCGCCATCGGAATATGCTCGCGCAGGTAGTTGACCGCGACGTTCATCACCTCGACGCCGTCGAGCGCGGAGCGGCCCTTGTCCGGCGCGGCGGCGGCGTGCGCGCTCAACCCCTTGAAGCGGAACTTGCCAGAGATGTTCGCCAGGGTCTTGCCCGCGCTGACGCCATTGGCGTCGCCGGGGTGCCAGTGCAGCGTGGCGTCGACATCGTCGAACAGGCCGGCGCGCACCATGTAGACCTTGCCCGACCCGCCCTCTTCGGCGGGGGTGCCATAGACGCGAAGCTCGCCCGCGACCTTGTTGGCGACCATCCAGTCCTTGATCGAGAGCGCGGCGGTCACCGAAGCGGCGCCGAAGATGTTGTGTCCGCAGCCATGTCCGGCCGCCTTGCCGGCGATCGGCGCGAGCGAGGGATCGGCCGTCTGCGCGAGGCCCGGAAGCGCGTCATATTCGGCGAGAATCGCGATGACCGGTCCGGCGCCTTGCTTGAAGCTGGCAACGAACGCGGTCGGCATGTCGGCGACACCCGGCGTGATGGCGAAGCCGCCCTTCTTCAGTTCGGCCTCAAGCAGCGCCGAGCTCTTCGCCTCCTGATACCCGACTTCGGCCCAGTTCCAGATCGACTTGGCGGTGGAGGCGAGGACGGGCGCGCGCGTGTCGACGTCGGCCACGATCGCGGTGCGCTGCGCATCGGGCAGGTTCTGAGCGTGCGCCGCCAGCGGGAAGCACAGGGCAGTGAACAGCAGCGCGGCCTTGGTCATCATCACATCCTTCGTTCCGGTGCGGCGTTGAGGGTGCTCGTCACTTGACCCCGACGGCCGCGGCGTCGGGCCGGCGCGTGTCGGCGGCGCCGAGGAACCGGTCGCCCTCGACCATGATCGACTGGATGCTGCCCATCGTGTTCGACGGCCGCACCTTGTGCCCCCTGGCCTCGAGCAGCGGCACGATGTCGGGCGAGAAGCCTTCCTCGAGCTCGAGCGGCGCATCGCCGCCACCCTGGTTGATGCGCGGCCGCTCGGCGGCCTCGGCGACGTTGAGCTTATGGTCAATCACGTTGGACAGCAGCTGCACCATCGTGGCGATGATGTAGCCGCCACCGGGCGTTCCCGTCACCAGCCAGGGCTTCGCATCCTTGAACACGATCAGCGGGGTGATCGTCGAACCGACGCGCTTGTTCGGTCCGGGCAGCGTCGCCTTCCCCGCTTCGCCGCGTCGGCCCCAGGCGAGGTTGCCGAGCGAATTGTTGAGCAGGATGCCCGTTCCCGGAGCCACCACATGCGCGCCGTAGGAGGCCGACAGCGTGTAGGTGTTGCTGACCGCATTGCCCCATCGGTCGGCGACCGAGAAGTGCGTCGTGTCCTTGCTTTCGAACGGGTAGGGGTTGCCGTCCGCCACCTGCTTTGCGCCGAGCGAACGGTCGGGCGTGATGAGTGTCGCGCGCTGGGCGGCGAACGCCTTGCTGGCGAGGCCGCGCGTCGGCGTCGTCCAGTCGGGGCCGCCGCCGACGAGGCGACGGTCGGCCGACACGATCTTCATCGTCTCGGACAGGAGGTGGAGATTGGCGACGCTGCCCCATTTCGCCTCGGCGACGGGGAAGCGTTCGAGGATGTTCATCGCTTCGGCGACGTTCACGCCCGACGCCGTCGGCGGCATGTAGGCGATCGACAGCCCGCGGTAGCTCGACAGGATCGGAGCGGAGACGATCGCGCGATAGCCGGCGAGGTCGGCCGCATCGATCACGCCGCCGCCCGCCTTGATTCCCGCCGCGAGCTTCGCTGCGACAGGGCCGCTGTAGAAGCCGTCGCGCCCCTTCGCCGCCACGACCTTGAGCGTCGCGGCGAGGTCGGGGAACGCCAGCGTCTCACCCGCGGCATAGGCACCGCCGTCGCGCCTGAAGAACATCGACGTTGCTGCCGGATCGTCGGCCATCGCGGCCCTTTGATCCGCATTGGCCTTGGCCTCGTCGTCGGAGAGGACCACGCCCTTCTCCGCAAGCGCGATCGCGGGCGCGAGCAGCGTGCCCCACGGCAGCGAGCCGAAGCGGTGATGCGCCTCCCACAGCCCGGCGACGGTGCCGGGAATGGCGACGCCCTTCATCGAATAGCCCTTGGCGGGATCGAACTTGCCGCTCGCGTCGAGCAGCAGGTCGGGCGTGGTGTGGCGCGAGGCTTGTCCGTAGTAATCGATCGCGACATCCTGCGCGGGCCTGCCGTCCTTCGCTGCCATGTGGACGAGCATATAGCCGCCGCCGCCGATGTTCCCGGCGCGGGGGAGGGTGACTGCGAGCGCGAAGCCGGTGGCGACCGCCGCGTCGACCGCGTTGCCCCCCTTGCGCAGGATGTCGGCACCGACGCGTGCGGCGATGACGTTCTGGCTGACCACCATCCCGCCGCGCGCGACGCTTGGCTTGTGGATCGAGTCATAGGCGACGATGTCACCCCCGCTGCCGGTTGGCCGGGCGGGCGGCTCCTGCGCCGGCAGCGGAGCGGCGAGCGCGAGCAGCGCGAGGGCTGACAGGCGGCGCATCAGAACGACGCCTGGAAGTTCGCGTACCAGTAGCGCGAATAGGGGTTGTAGAGCGAGCCGAGATAGCCGTTCGAGCTGAGCGGCGGGGCCTCGTCGGTCAGATTTCGCACGCCGATGCGAAGCCGGTAGCGGCCTTCGCGATCGTTGCCGATCGACAGCTGACCATAGAGATTGAACGTCATCTGATCGTCGATCAGCCACGCCGCGCCCGCGGAATCGATCAGTCCCGTATCCTCCACATCGCCCGTATAGGAGGTGAAGGCGCCGATCTGGAACATCTTGTACTCCCAGGTGGCGGTGCCGGTCACCTTCCAGCGCGGCTTGCCGTTCTGCCGGACGAGGCTGCCCGCATCGGCGATGTTGGTGCCGGCGTTGATCGTGCCGGCCGAACGCGCGTCGATCAGCGCCTGGATTCCTGGCGACGGCTCAAGGTAGAACTTGTCGAGATAGGCCGCGTTCGCGGTGAAGCTGAACTGGCCGATGCCCGACTCGGGGAGCCGCCATGTCGCGCCGAGGTCAAGGCCGGCCGCCTCCTGCGGAAGCAGGTTGACGTACTGATCGTTGACGTAAAGCACGCGGCCTACCGGATCGATGCCCGATCCG
>Ga0210040_10004337_pt1 | contig 18606 bp, 6 predicted proteins | sample CryGeyCG12114_NA_FD_185462 | JGI IMG/M metagenome (GOLD analysis project Ga0210040, IMG submission 185462) | Groundwater microbial communities from aquifer - Crystal Geyser CG19_WC_8/21/14_NA (SPAdes) (version 2) | ecosystem: Environmental > Aquatic > Deep subsurface > Groundwater | place: USA...
TATTTCATACCAGCACTTCTAAAACTTACCATCTCTACGTCCATCCCAGTCATCACTAAAAGTAACCCTTAAGCTCCATACTCTGCGAGAGCATTTCTTATTTACCATCATACAACCTCGCACATTCCGAGTAGTTAACGCATCCAAATATTCACAAACCACACAAATTCAATCTTACTGGAACTGAAAACAGGATACTTCTTTCCTACTATCATTCTTTCTTTTAATGTGCCACATTTAGCACACACATTGATTCAGGAGGACATTAATTTCAAACCCATAGATTCAATGCTTGAAAGACCAAAGTGCCTTGACGAATGAGCCACCTAATATATTCCTACCTAGAAAAACACTTATAACTTTGGCTGCTTTAAACCACAAGCTTGAACTATGCCGGCTAATATAAATGCAGCTTGACTCCTTCTCCCAGCTGCTTCAAGAATAGACCACAAAATCACAAATGGACGAAGTAGGCTGCACTACGCGACTCCTGTTCACAGGAATATTAACATTTCCAGGCAAAGGTGGCTGCTTAGCATTGTGCAATAATGAAATGTTGCACACTTCAAACCACACAAACACAAACAAACAAGGAGACACATAAAGAAACCATCATCATAATAAGTTCTCTCTACGGAACTTGTGTGAGGTGCAATGAAATGAATATGAAAGGAAGTCCTTGTGCTTTGCTTATTCTCTCTCATCTCTCTATACACTGGCTCATTAATACGATGACTCTACCTTTAGTAGGCACTTAAGCAGCATGATGAGGGAGGAACCTGTCACTACGTTTCTCCAAAGAACAATTTCGCACTTCTCTCTTCCTCTCAAATGACAAGCGACATCATAAACTTTCTCACTGCTGGCGAAGGCATAAAGTTTTCTTAAAAGCTCCTCTAAATGTCACTTTGAAGATCACCATCAGCAAAAGAATAAAATTGTATTGAATACATGGAGAAAATAATCGAAATTTTAATTGCAATCTACATAAACTAATATTTTTGCCTGTACCCATCAACATAATGATGTGGTTCAAAGCAGAGTTTTCCTAGAATTTTTAGAGCTCTGTATTTGGAAGCTCAACTCCTTATAAAAACAATTTTTCATGAGACAGAGCACTGTCGTTAGTCGCATATACTTAAGCCAGATACCTACATAAAAGTTGATATAAAAGGATCTAACCATGGAATTTCCGGAGTATCTCGTGAAACCTTCAATCTACTCTTTTCACTATTTTTCTAACTTGTCTAGCGCACAGAGGAAAACATCAAGTCGAATTACGATGGAGTCCGTAAGCGGTAAACTTTAATGTTCCTCAAAGGAAATAAAATACGAGTCCCCTTTTCATGCTCCATGCTAGATACAGTATGCATAGTTATACGCTTGCATTCTATACTAATAGCAAATACCAAGGAGAGTTGATGGGACTGTTGGATGTGTTGAAGATTTTTGCTCCCCTCCATTTTTACTACCGACCGTCCGATACATATACTTTAATGTATATAAAAGAAACTTGACTTACCGCTTTGTGAGATGTTCAGTCGATTTGCCATGGTCATTCCTGGCGCACGGTTGTCAGAGTCGGAGTAGGATCCGTCCGATCCTTCCGATGACGAGTCAGGTCCTGACTCCATGCCATCATTCCGATGCTGTTGCAAGGGCACATGTTGAGATCGATTGTTGGATCGACTTGTACGATGCTGTTGGTGGTGATTATTTCTGCTTTTAGAGGAAGTTCCACCACTATTACTGGATTTTTTACTCACGTGAGGAGATGAGATTTGATGATGGGAGTTGTCTGGCTCGTAATAAATGCCATTAGATCTGTTTGTCCCTTGGTATCGATACATTTGGATGAGTTTTCTTGTTTGGTGTATCCCTCTACTAAAAGAGAACACCTCGACTTTGCAGAAAAGTTATCTGCAAATGATAAAATATGAATGATTTAATTAACTCTCAAGATGTTGTTTCATATTTTCAGTGCGCTTTGTTTTCTTAAATGAAAAACTTTTCAGATATATTACAATATTCATCAGTTTAAAGGGTGAATATCAGTTAATTAAATCCCCTCAGTCTTAACGATTGTCATTTTGTGTCTCCTGCTCTGTGTTATTATAAATCACCGGCTACTTTATGGTGGCTATTATAGATGCACAGGGTATTGTGTATCTGTAACTTCGTTTGGAAGACAACGTTAGGCGATTGCTGCATCATAAATAACACAATCACAGAGAATTAGGAAACGAGATGCAATGTCTGTTGAAACAGTAGCCAAGCAATATCCTTTAACGACATCAAAGTGAGATCTCTGTTTTTATTTTTATCTTTTGGGGAGCAAATTTCATGTTTTATTTCATCAAACTTTTTGCGGTATTTCAAAAGGCCTTTTTATCCACCCAGTCTCAACAGTACACAAACAATAAAGACTAACGGAATCCATAGAGACCAACATAGACTGGAAAAAAGTTTAGGAACGATTGTGAGCTCGGAGTTTATGAGCTCTAACAAAGTGCTATGCATAAGAAGAGGGTTGTAGCACACTTGCATATTACACAGCGCTTATGAGCACACTCAATAATTCACCTCAAGTTCCAGTCCAAAATAAGTTGACTTGAAGAAAGGTCGTGTGATCGTTGATGAAACTAAAGTATTCAGTGAGTTTGTTTTAACATTGTTTGCTAAATGTGGCACAACCTCTAGAGCCCTGTGTCGTATAGGGACGGGAAAGTAAACACTATTTGCTTGTTATGCATGCATGTGTACCGCAAAAACGAAAACAAAACAGAGAGCCTTTACATCACATCATTATACGATACTATTTCTCTGCACGGCATCGGACATGAATACATTAATGTGTACAGTGATCCCAACGCATATCTCTGATAATGTTCTTATTTTTGGCGCCACGTTATCACCCAGGATAAAATGCCAACTTTGCTACGATTTGAGTAGAAAGTAAGGGATTTTTATGCAAAATTTAAATTAAAACTGCTACAGTTGTTTTCTGAAATGACCGATTCGTGCCGCCGTTGATATCCGTCGACAGCTACGGCGCTCAAAAGCCACCGTCGTTCGCTCCTAAACAATGCACATGTCTAATTCGAGTGGCTTTGAATTTTAACTTAACTCAGACCTGCATGGGACAGAATTTTAGATCGCCAATCTAAATTTAACTTTGAAAACTATATCTTGAGCACCTTGCTAGAGGATCTGTGAGCTCACGGGTCTTAAATTCTGACTTGCGGGTCACATTCAGAGTTTTCAGGATTTTTCGATCTAGCGCTCTTTAATTCGCCACTTATCAACCGTTTTTGAAAACACCGGTTTCAAAAAATAGGTAAACTATTTCCCGTGAGTGATTTTTCTTTAGTTGTTTGATTTTTTTAAAGTAAGAAATATTTTTCATAAAATTCAAAGAATTGCAACAACTATTTGATCCCGAAAATTTTGTAAAAAACTGTTAGCGGCAACCTTGTATAAAATATAATAAGTAGAAGGGTGAGTGACTTTTTATCCAAGTTTCAAACCTTTCGTGAGTCGCGCTGTGCAACTGTCTTTGCTAATAAAAAATAAATATGCAAGCAACTAGCAGCATAGTAGGATGGTTTTTGAAGAGCTCAGAAGCTTCTATCACAACTTCACAACACAAGCTACAATTTAATCGTGAAAACGGAGTCAAGGATACTAGCAAATGTATTGTTATACAGTAAGCTGTATAAGTTTATTAGAATAGTGCGACGATAGGCGACAATTTCTGGCTAATCATATGTACTTAGGGGAGATCTAATATAGTAGATGAAAATATTAGACAGCGCATAGAATCCATCTCTATCAGATAAATTAAGGTCAACTAGGACGAAAGAAATGACCAAATTACAGTCAGCTTTTATTGCTTTACGGTATCCAATCTTTTCTGGCTGTACAATAGAAATTTATTGCAAAAAGGAAATGAAGCTAATCACTAGGGAAACTATAGGCGAGTGTATATGATGCTTTCAGGTCACTATTCCCCTGCATATCCTATACCTTATACTTTAACACGCAGTATCTCAAATACTTACCAAGCCTGATGAATATCTAACTTAAGTCATTTGGAAATTTTCCTGGTACGCCTATATAACGGCGTATAACAGCTCATATGAAAAAAAGAAAGAAAGTGAAAGAAAAGAAGCCAGGATTCATTAGAATTTATATCCGTGCATGTGTCAATCTATAACGTTGGAGAGTAGCCGTGCCTTCGGTATGTGTAGTGCCAGCATAGGAAAACTAATTTGCCAGGTACGACTACCCTGAGGAACGGTGAAATAAAAGAATTCTCCAGAAAGCTTACTGCATTACTTTCAACCATATCGAACCCTCTATACTATCGGTTAGGTAGATTTCACTTGAGTGGCTCAGTTTTGAGTCATCACTCACTGTGTGTTTCAGCAAAAGTATTTTGTTACGTTTCTGTTCTGATCCATCATTTCCTACTGCAGAGAATACAAACACGTAGTAAATTCGGCATACTAGACTGTACAGCACAAGAATGAATCACTTTTACTTACTTTTGGTTGAGCAATATATTCTAGTTAAGAACACACTCTCAAGAGTGAATTATGGTACTGCACAAAGGTGAATGCATGCTTAAGTATATTGATGGGTATTTTAGTAGTGAAAACTTATTTACATGTGTGCACCGAGGATCGGACACGATGAAAAAGGAAGTATGGAGAGGAATTACATGAAACGATCTACCCGTGACCCGTGTGATTGATTCACAGTAATTCAAAAAGACCAGTTACAGATAGATGACACCGAGTTCACAGACCAAAAAATTCGAACCTAAACGGGATTCCATGTTACATTCAGCTATTCACATATTCGCATTGAAAAAGTCGGAGTATATGTGTGGATGCATCGTAAGGCTAAAGGTAAAAGACTGTAAGTGAATCCAATTTATTTCGTCCAAAAACTTCTCACTTCCTTTAATCTGGACACGTCTAGAGGAGATGAATATATTGAGACGGTCTTAAGAAAATCGGATTTTCGACCGCGGAGGGAGAGAAAGGGAGGAAAACTCCTAGACGAATGGATAGCAGTGAAGGAAGATAAACGACGCCAGTACAGGCAACGATCTTTGAATTCTATCGTCAGTTTCACACCATCAGAAAAGTAAAAGATGTTGATGTTTGTGCAAGGCTATTTTTATCTAGAGGAAATTTCATCAGGTCTTCATGAATAATCTTTACCAGAAATCCTGCTGTATTTCCTCATGAAGTAGACTTCTAACCTTGAAACTTGTACAGCTCAGCCTAAAATAGTTGTAATCTGAACAGACTGCGACTGTGATGGCATATATTATGAAATGCAATTCTAGGAATTAAATTAAATCTTAATTTATTGGGCAATTAAAAAAATTTACTAGTCCTACTCAGAAAGAAACTTAAAACTTCAGCAAAGTTCATTTCAGTTTATGCTTGAACAATAAGCAAAACACAGTTAACACAGCATACATATTTAGTGAGCACTTTCCTGTGTCTAGCACTGAAACGTTGCATCAGAAGCAGGGAGAACATACATCAATTCACACAAAATTACGACCAGTTGGGTGATGCAACTTTGTTGTGCTTGGCAAACATGAGTTTCGGTACCACTAATTTTTAGAGTTCTACATTTCTACCAACATTATGCAGTTTCCGCATCTCGTCAATTGGTTCCAAATGGAACTTGTAGAAGATCAAATACTTCCGATACATGAGAACTAATAATGGCTTCCATGTATTTTATTCACAACCCCTATTCACTTCTTCTATGAGTGAATCAATAGTAACAGTGAGTATTGGACGTTAATAGTTGCAGTTTAAAAAAATGCCTGGTTTTTGCATTTTTGAAAAAATTGAAAATTATCTGACTGAAATAACGCTTGCATCTGGGTAAACCAATTGAAACCTTTGCGAGCTTTTGATTTTGCATTTTTACAAGTAAACCCCTTCATGTTTCCCCCTACTGTACAGGGGGAAATATATGCAACTTTTTCTGCAGCACAAGTAGATCCACTTAAGTTGGTACTTTAGTACCAAAAATAATATTGGATTCATGGCTCCAGAGTAAAGCTTTCAATGTTTTTATGATCATAATGGAATTTATTGATTGAATCATAAGCCCAAAACTTGACTATTCACGACATACACTTGTTCATACAATTCTTTGCAAATGATATCGGTATTGGTGCAACAAGGGTTCACCGAGCATATTTACCCGCAGTACTGTACTGCCACTCACTAGTGCGTTACACAAAATCAAGATTTACCAGTAGTAATGAATATAATGAAATGAATTATGATATCGTGGAATTCGAAATACCTTTTGCAACTTTAATTTAAAAACAATGATTGAGTTCCTTAACAAACTTTAGCATTTTCAACTTGTTTACTCAAGCACGAGCTATTGAACAATGCCTATATAATGATGATCAAGTGGTAAACAAATGGAGATAGAGAGATCCTAAGGACACATGTGATAATTTACCGTAGAGGAAGGTAAGAATCGTACTGAAGCACCAGGCTACGTTTCTATGACTTGCTACGGAATTAATTGCTTGTTTTTAGCTACATAACGGTTAATATAAAGTCAAGTATGATAAATTAATGTACCATCATTATGACAACATCAGATAAAATGTCGCGAACAAGGAAAATTAAGAACAAAAACCTGTTTCTCTACATTTAGTAAGTGCCGCAAGCAACCTGAAGACGACCAGAGAATGGCACTTTGCGTTTATTCTTTTCATGAGAAGAATGAAGTCTAGAACATCAAAAATACACATGCACCTAATCCCAACAGTCCATTGCAAGATTGGGAAATCGCCAGTAGTCATCTCACGTTTTTACTTTCTCCCTTCCATGTTTGCTGTTCTCAAAGATCCTCTGGGTTATTCCCAAGTAAACAAAAAGAATGGAGCTTGAGAACAAATCTTGGTCCGGTGAAAGATGCATTAGACCCACATGTAAGAGAGCTAGTACATCATTGATGGTTCCACACGGGTGCAACGACATTGGAACTTATATACCTTTCAGTCAGTAAATCCTCAGTGATCTCTTCAATACGCTTATTATCACGAACATTAGCCTATGAGCTGAGGTCGCACTATCAAACAAAGCTTCACAGCAGCCAAAGAAAAGAGGCATGATTGCTTCCCTAAATCTAACTTATCCAGGAGAAGAGAAAATATTATTTTTAACCTCTGCGTAGGAATTAATACCAGCCAATTGAAGCTTTCATACTCAAAGTGTATTAAATAGTCTTTTTGTTAAATTTTAGTTACATACGAATTGGATAATTCGAGTATATTCTTTCCTTGTTTGGTATTGGTGAATGTATACTCCTATAGAAATGAGGAAAAAACAGTCAAGGTTTATGTTGCCTACGATTTTCTATAGGTGACATGTAGATTCGGAAGTTTCACAGAAGAAGGATGTAACATGAGCATTTTAGAATTTGAGTGGAAGCAAAAAGCAAAGGAAAAGTCATCGAGAGTGAAGATTATGTGGATAATAAGAGTGAATTCATGTATGATTCTCATTGCCTCTCCGATTCTCTTCAAGAGAACTCAGGCGTCTAACCTTCCAACTATAAAAGCCAATAAAGCTGAAACAAGATTGAACTCGACAGATAGACACATGCGAATGTAGCCCGACATTGTATCAGAATCTGCTGTTCTCTCCACCCGCTTCATACCATTTTATCTTATTCCAGGGTAAACAAGAAAATATGTGGATTTCTCGGGGGGCTGAAGAATTCTGCTTGCACAACGGCAGCTTGAGTACAAGAGAACAAAAAAGATTGGCCTCCCTACGTGATTCTGGTCAAAATCAGTGTTTATTGAGAGATTTGGTTGCTACCATAGGACGAGAGCACCTTAAAGTCCCATGTGAGAGAAAGGTTTTCCTTTTCTTCTCCTCTACTCATGTTCTTGTGTTTGTACACCGATATTCAAACAATTTTATGTCCCTACACGAACAAACTTCAGGCTTAGATAAATTGTACAACGCTCACTCCTCTCTGAGTGCTAAGGGAAAGCAGTGGCCATAAATTTCTAGCCATAACTGCTTCGTGCACAAGTACCAAATACTCACGATATTTTCTTTATCAGGATCAAATACGATTCCAGCTTATTAACATAATGGTTTGCATTCATTCGTTGAATTCAATGAGTGTACATGCATAATTTTTTATACTCTCCAAACAAAATTGTGAGTTAAATGATCCATAAACTAGTGATTGAAGTCCGAATCATAGTACGTTGTTGTCTTTCTTATAATACATTGAGTGCCTTGACAAAATGTTTTTATTCAAGATAATGGGACCCTGTTTTCATCGAATTTTTACGTGCTATTTCCAATCCAAAAATCCCAAAAAATCGATCTCAATTGAATCCTATTTTTCTAGTGTTCCAAAAATTTCAATCCAGCTCAAGAAAAAATGATTTTGGCTGGTTTTGAAAAAAAACTGAGCGCAAATATATTTCGGACGTATATAGTCAGCTAAGCTTCGTAGCAAGTTCTTATTTTCTTTGCAACCAATTAAATTTTCCACAATTCCAGCTACTCTAATTGAATCATGAGACAAAGGATATTAATAAGTGTGCGCCCATTTATATTTTACTACGTAGGGTATGGGTGCACCTCGAAGCTATAAATTCGTCAAGAAAGACAGATCAAATTACTACTTACGCTGATTGTGTTTAACCCTTTTTAAAACGACACATTCATTTGCATTTCGACCCGGAAGTTCTACTCGAGACATTAGGTGTGTATATTTATAGTTTCGGACTGATGGATAACTATAAACATCATTATAACTTTTATTAATATATATTAAATGAAAGACGACTTCTAGGCATATGAACATGGTATTATTTTGACAAGGAATGTAAATCACTACTCAGGGGTGCGTCTGAACGGCTTCAATCGCATTTAACAAAGTCCGATCCAAGAAATGAAAGCTGTCAGTTAGAAAGACCTAACAATAATTGAGTTGAGCTCGACTGGGAAGAAATAAAATTCTACCCCATGACATATCTGACACGCAGTTTAAATGTAGTCGTTCGGTCAGGGTCAGGCATCCTCACACGTTGCCCATCTAATGGAAATGAATTTTTGTTTCCCATCTAATCCAACAAAGCTGAAAACACCTTAGAGAACATCTTTCCCTTCCTTGATATGGATTCCCACCAAAGTCACTTTATTATGTCACGTCTTCAATAAACGACTAGTCCGTTACTCGTGGTATGTTACCACTACCACCAGTAATCTTCCAAAATATTTTGCACTTCAAGTTTTTAATTTTTCTGATTGTCAACAAATTTTTAGTCTTGCTAAAGACCGCTTTGAATTTTCTTTTCCACTTATGTATGTCTGCAAGCCAGAAAAATATTGACAGCTAAAAGCAACAGCTCACTCAAAATATTTTTATATTCCCATCATAGTTTTATGGTTTTTTTAATGCTGAATAATAATGATAAACTCGGCGATAAACATCCTCTCTGTATGTAGTTAAATAAATTATAATTTCATGTAAAACAAGCAAGTTAAACAGCATAATATAGCATTTACAGCTTACTTTCGTTACTTTTTCAAATTGCATCCTAATCCTACTACCGTTGTTTTCATTACATATACATTGCACACAAATCTCACCTTGTCTTGAAGACAGGGAGAAACTGCACCCAAATTGCCTATTTGCTCTTTTTTGTGAATCATGCAGTAAAATCCCTTGATATTTTTTATTGATCTCCCCTCTGTGGAGTTTATATTCATCGTGTTTGTGGAAACACATCAGCTCTACAGTCTATGTTCCCTGATTGTGAGCAATAATAACAAGTGCATCACATCAGTTCCACTTTAAAGAAAAAGATGGATCAAAGAAAGAAAGTTTTTAGTATGGCTCGCAGAGTGCAAGTGAGTTCAGTCAGTCATAAAAGGTTATTTTTTATGTACAAGAAAGTTGGAGCGAGAAGCCAGCTCAAGTGTCTTCGTCTTTCGCTGATTTACAACTTCTTAAAACACGTTCTTTCATTCTTTTGCGTACACAGGGAGACACCCTTTAGTACATGAAATAGTAGGGAGATCGATAAGGCATAGAGGATGAAAGATCAATCGATGATTGTGCACACAAAAACGTTGTTGAGTGAATGCACCATATCCCTTTTTTATGCATGTGTTCTTGCGTACCTCGGTTCAATTGCCGACATATGCTAGGAGTCCTCAACCCTCGCAGTGTACAGTAAAAGTAGTAACTGCATTAACATTTTGCTTCTGTACATTTTTCCCTGCTCTTTGATCCAAGAAAGGAGGAAAACAAGAGTACAACAAGAAGACAAGACAAGGGAAAAGTAAGTCCGATTTCGGCATTTTTCACGAAAAATTCTACATGAACTTGCCATCGAAATTCCTGTACTTTTGGAAGTGAAACTGGCTCCACATAATGCAGTATAAGGCAAAACAGAATGTTATAAGGTATACTCTACACTGTACATCTGGGCGGCTGCAGTTAATCGCTCTCTGTCTTCAAAAGAGTGCTACAGCAAGTGCTCTTGTGTTGATAAATAGAGTACAGCTGACTGTTTACAAGAATGTCTTCTGATGTTGTTGTGAAAACCAGCATTCAGACAATAATTTCAAAACAATAAACAGTTGATAATTGCATCCCTGTATTCACCTTTAATTGACCCTGTCGTTAGAAAAATATGCTTTCGAGGCATTGAACCAAGGAACCAGCAGATATTACTAAACTAGCGTAAAAGTAGCAACCTACGTAAAGCACATTTCTTTCCAAATTAAATCTGTGTTTTATGTGAATCTCCTTATTCAGTTAAAACCAACACGGTCACACCGTATCTACCTATTCCTTTGAACAAATCGTTGGATTTTTATGACAACATGATCCTAAAATCAGCAACCATATACGCCTATCAGCCTATCGTACTTGCCCGTATTTCTGCTCAACAGCGTGGGAGCTTAATATTACACGGAGCGCAAAATCAAAATGTTAATAAAATATGTGTATAAGAAAATCTCTTCCACTTTTATTATATTATTATCGCAAGACAGAGAGAATTGTAAAATATCATCGCCCACACTTAGATGAGATGGTAGGAGCCTTCTCATACGACTATGGGCCATGGGAGACTTAATTTTCACTTATGCAAAGCCCATGGTCTAAAATGGAACAAAGTAAATTGCTACCACGAGCAATTTTGCCACAATAAAGACAATGTGCAAATACAATGGATCAGCAAGGAAGTGAGGAAGAAAGAGCAAACAAACAAAACTCAAATTAGACTCTTTCGTGTACACATTCCTACTGCAAGACCAGCACAACAAGTATAAATTCCTAGTTTTCAATTAAAACGAGACTAAAGCTATGTATTATAACAACAATATCACTAGTGGTTTATAATGCTATTACCCATTATCTATATGTATATTACACACAGGAGGAATGGTACTTGTATTTTGTTGACTAAAGGAGTGAGAGTTTGTTAGTTCTCATTTTACGTCGTCGTACGGGTTTCTTGAGCCTTTTGAAATCTCCAGTTACTAATAAGGCGAAATAAATGCTTGGCGACCAAGTCCTTTTGAGCTCAAGAGGCAACACCCATAAAGAATTACCGCACCATTCCCCTTTATTGCATAACACCAGGGCACTCACACTATCTTCGGTAAGCAGTAGTCGTAAACACAGAAACGTCGGTTAGTCTGTTTACAGTCGAAGCAAGCTTATTAGAATTGTCTATAAGTGCTTGTCATCTAATCTCACAATCATGAAATATTTCCATCCATCAGAAAACAAGACGCGCTTCCACAAAGAAAGCTTGACACAAAAGCGACAATTAGTAATCAATTAAGGGTATGCGTTCAATTTCTTTTTAATTGCTTCACCAACACAATATGTGTGCTCACACTAAAATTGAATACTAGAGTATGCATTACAAATTACTAGTGTCAATAGTCAGTAACTTTGCACATATAAGTCTACTAAAATTGGCTCATTTTTCATAACTACACTCCAATTGCTCGTAGGGAAAGTCATTACTATCTGCAGATTCCCTTTTATTGCTTCAATTGGAAACACTTCATTATCGGCTTATATGTTTACGAGAAGGTCGTGTCATTTTTATACACGTGTACAACTCTACTATCCATTTTTGCATATAAGTTTTGGAAACGTTTTTAGTTAGTCCTTTCCCATACATTAAATTAAAAATCCTATTAAGGCAGCTCCTGTTGTTCTTAAATGCCTAATGAAATCTTGAACTTTGCGTTTTCCCTCGTACTCATATTGTATTAAATTGTAGGCAGTAGTCTTTGAGCAGCAATAGTAAAATGGTTACACCCACTTCGTTCGTATTTCATATTGCAGCTCATTATGTGTGGTCAAGTCAACCTTTTTGTCGTGATTACCTCATTAGCTTTAGCTTCCTACATTAATAGATTATGAGCGGACGTGCTCATTAAATGTGTACGAGCTTTGGCTGTTTACGTTGTCGACTGAGCTTGGCCGACATGAACAAAGTAAACTGGAAATTTGATGGGAAGCAACAAAAAACTACTTTGGGTAGACTCCAACTTTATCAACTGAACAAGCATTCATCAACCATGAAGCATGGGATAACTTTAGTCAGCCTACGATAGAATATATTCTTCAAAAGGACGGGTTTTGTTTGTTTGCTGCGCACATGTGTTGCCCACTGAACACGCAATTCTCAAAACTATGAAAAATGACAGTTTAAATGGTAAAAATCAGATATTTTACCCTACAGGCATTATCTTTACGAACTTTGCATGATTAAATGCATAGTGTAAACTTTGTTCTCTATAAGTAAGTATTCTAAAAAGTCAACACAGTGGTATAGAAATAACGATTCATGAGTACAGTGATACATTTTGTGAACCAGGGATTATCTTTGATGTTCCTTGTAATAGCTGATCTGATTCACACTCTAACCTTACAACACCTTTGATCTTGTATCATATACGATTGTGTAAATAAGTAAATCAGTAAAGGGCTGTAATTTTTTTATACTCTAATGAATTTAGATCACACAAAGAAGACAAGCTAAACGAACTAACAAACTGCTGGATTTATCATTGGAAGGAAACAGGTGATGTCAATAAAAAGTAGTTGACAGACATTTTTTACCATTCACTGCTAACAACACTTCCTGTGGCAAACTACGACACTGACTGGCTACTGACATACATAATGGAAACATGGAGACACATGGAACTCTTTCAGTCACTGTAACTTACGAAAGAAAGAAGAACGAACATAACCATGTAGAGAATTCGTTATTGCGTGTCGCACGATACTGCAGAGAAATGAATAATGGAATGAGTAATTTATTCATTCATCACACAATATACGCTCATATAAAGACCAACTCTTGTCCATATCCTTTATGATACTGGAGTATAATACTAATCTAGTATAATAATAATAACATACGAGAATATTGCAGAGTCATTGCTCTCTTGGCTTTTAGACTGCTGATGATGGAATTTTAGTTTGCAATTTCACTCTTTTATTAAGATAGATAGTAACTGACAGAATGGAAAATCTACTCAACTGACGCACCCATTCTCATATCCATACACTCGGTAAATTGGTATAATCATGAATGCGCTCCTTCTGTACACCTTACACACAGCAAATGAAGTGATGAGTAAATCTAGCGACCAAATCTGATCTCCTTTTAGCATGTAGTTAGTCAAATGGAATCATAAGGGAGTCATAAGAATGGCACTTAAGAATAGGATTTTGCCGGAAAAGCTGACAATTTTCAAATAATAAAGCCCCATCCTCCTGAAATAGAGGGAACATAAAACGGATAAAACCTACAGAGAAAGGATGAAAAGTTTTCATTATTACCGCGATTAATTGTGTGAGGAACATTTGAAGAGCAATTGAGTACTCTCCAAATGGTGCTAAAAATCGAACATTCTTATGTCCCAATTTCTTGCTCTCCAACTCACGTCCATTTGCAAAATTTGAGCGCAGTAGATAATTCAAGTCATTATATAAGTTACTATATTGGCTAGAAACGAAAAAAAAATCCGGCAAATTTTCTCAAGCTCTCTAGTTCTTCTTATATTACGTCATTGAAGCCCATATTTATGATATGTCACTTGCATTCTCAAGTAGCGTTCCTGTTTAAATCATGATGAAATGCCGACTGCAATTCTTTTAAACTGAACCAACGACAACGATAGCTAATGTCAACACGGCAACTGTGTGCGCAGCATCTCTATAGCTATACCCAGATAAAGAATAAAGTTTTTAGTTCGTCAAGAGGCTTTCAAGAATTTCAGTCACATTCAGGAATGTACGCATTTATTCATTCGAATTCCAATCGTACAACTCTCTAGCGGAATAACACCTTATGAAAAAGGAGCAGAAATCAAGTTTCACACAGCTTTCTGTCGAATGGGGCTTGTTACTCTCTATATACATGCATACTACAAAGACTACACACTGTACAAATACAGAGGACGCATAATTTATCCCCATGTCTTTAAAGCCTGTTGAAATACAAGTGGTGAGCATAATGATGAAGATTTCAAGTTTATTGAGTGACTGGATTTTTTGAGCGCATCCAACGGAATGCACAAAACTAGCTTCCTCTTCCATCTCCTTTTATAGGAACGAAATGTTCGCGTAGGAAAACAAAACTGTCACTTATTACTTCCATCGTTATCAACTTTTACACTTTGGCCAATGTGAGAAGTGAGTGGGAAGACTGAATGATGCATTGCTGACACACTACACAGCTAGTTGGTTAGTTCTAGTCAGTAGCTACAGGGCTATACTTACTGCCTCGTGTTTAGGATTAGAGCAAAAGTTGTAAATAGTAGTAGTGGTTGAAGTGAGTAAGTGAGAAAGAGATGTTTTAAAAATAAAAAAATCTGTCAAAGATGTTATCGTAACTATTCTCTCGCTCACTCATTCGACTCACCCATTCTCATTACTGTCTCTATACAGCGACTAGAGATGAATATCTTTTCGAACCAGTCATTTTTTTAGCGCTCACTGGAGCAATTCTTTTGATTAGATGCAAATGTATGATCTTCATGTTCTGTCTATCTGCAGACTTTGATGATGATGATGTGGATGTCACCTTTCTGGGAACGTGCTTTCAACGCGTGTGATTCAATTTGATCATTTGATTTATTTTACTTCCCAACCAAATATATTTTACTCAGAGGAGGAGCAACCGAGTATTTTATTATCATACCATGATTATTTGGAAACGTAGAAGGACGTTAAGAGAGGTTGACTTGGGAGGCATTCTTGATCATACCATTGTTAGCAATAACTGGAACGAGACACTTCACACTTCTGAATTCAAAGTTGCCCTCCCTAAGTCAATTCCTTCTCTAGGGACGATGAAAATTAAATAAGACTTTGTGTGCCAGCAAATTAGATTGCCCATATTGTGACACGAATGAAGTCAATCCTGCCTTTTATAATCTAGTCTAGATCGTTAGGAGCGTAGTGTGAATGAATATACTGCAGTATGTTTAACCTGCTAAATCCAAGCAGAATGTTGACCGATAGTAAAAGTTTTCTGAAAAAAGTAGAAATTCAATGCGAGAAACCCTTATTTGAAGAAACCGACATAAAATACATTCTCAAAAAAATTGAACACGATACCAAAACATATTATGAGAATAAACTGTCTATAACTGTCTTACATTTCACACCTTTTTTATTTGTTTCGTGGAAAATATATTGTGCCATATGAGAACCTTTGAGAGCAGCATGTAAGAAAAAATATGGGAGCGGTAGCAGAGAAAACCGATAAAAGGAGACAAGAGATGTAAGTTTCCTATCACAAAAGACACTCTCTCAAGAGGCATCCAAAAGCGGATGTTTCCACACATAATATCCTTTTCTAAATGACTGACTTGTCATCCAAAACCATTCAGAAGTTATCCAGCCTTCAACACTGCGCATACCACTATGCTATGAAATATAGTAGTCATATCAAGAATAAACTTTAAGAACCCTCCCTTACACATCATTTTCATATTGGCTCACTTTCTTTAATCATACGCTAACGAACTTCACAAACCAAACCCAACGCCTCTTGAAGCCAGTCAGTCATACACCCAGGTACTCTACGTTACATAATGTACAGAAATACGGATTCGCGAAACCCGGATCAACAACAAAAGTAACCGTCTCGTCGACACCGTCAGATTATAGAAAATGGTATGCAAACATAAGGTCATATCGGCAAATCTCTATGGCATGCATGGAAACATAAAAATGTCTCAATATAATGGAAGGCACCAAGCTAACTCTTTACTTTCACGTCATTACGTATCCCATTATAAATTCCCACGTCAAACCTTTCATATGACAGGAACAAGAAATTCCATTATTAGAATGTCACAACAACCTTGATACAGATATGTTGTACATGCTCTTACGCATGATCATATCTGCATTATCGTCAGTGAGAAAGTGAACCCGTATGTTTTCTCAATATTTATACCCAAAAGTATGGGATCTATCCGAGAAGTGACTGACAGGATGCTACTAGGTCGATGACAACAACAACTAATGCACAAACTAAGCACGTACTAAACAGATATTTAATGCTGCATGCATACGCTCCACAAATCCAGAAGTATTACGCGCACGGCTGTTGCTAGCCTATTTACCCAACAGTAGAGTATGTAATACATATATATTATATAATATGAATTTTGAGGGATCTACATCACAACAACTGAGAAGAACTCTCTCTCTCTCTCCTTAGTTCTCTGACTTAATATAGCTTATCTGTAGCCTTCTTCTTCTGAGCTGAATTGCAAGCTATCAGTGAATGTCGGCCAACCAGGTGGTTGAGTCAGATCAGAAGCAATGTAACTTACTCGATGTCTATTGGAAATAAGAGGATATATAGCAGTCGGAAACTAAAGTAAGACTATAAAGTATCTTTAAACGGCATATTAGCTCCTGGTATGAGTTAGGGAATAACACAACAATATCTAGCACATATTGTATTGCAGAAAATCGATGGGTTGGGTTCCATCCAAATAGATAGTATTAAAATTCTCGTTATAGTATTTATTCAATTTTGTGCTATGGTGATGAAAGTGGGTTGCCGCACTTTCTAGGTTCCGGGAAAATTAACTCAAAATTTATCAGATTATGGTGTAAAGTAAAGTCTTAAGACTTGTTTTGAAGTTTTATGCACGGACAGAGAAGATTCCTAGAATAAAAACTTTGTAGCTGCATGAAATGAATAGAGAACATGCCATTGCAGTCAATTAGGTACAATTTTTGAAATTAAAAGATGCCCAAATTAAGTCAAAAAGGAAGTATTCAAGCAACAACTATTTGAGCTGCACTACCATGCCAGAGATGCTATAAGGTTTAACGCAAAACAGCAATATTTTGATGGGCAATTTTTGTAGACAACAACTGAGATACGATTACAGCAAAATTATTAAAAAAACAATGTGTTTAAAACATGGGCATGAAAAGAACAAGCAAACTGCTGCTGTTCTGTGTAGTCAAGTTCTTCCGCTTCAGTAGTCTGAATGGCTTGCCAAAATGGAAGCAGATTCATTTACTTAGTTCTATAGTTTTTCTCTTTCTATATCTGAAGAAAATATGAAAGCAGACACCGAGACCGGAGTCGTTGCGACTGTTGCGAATAAAATGAAATTGTTTTGTTTTTTCGCAGCATGTCTTTCTTGACATAACGATGCATACAGTTACACACAAAAAAATAAAAAAATCAGAGTCATACTGTTTTGCCATGTAGCAAGCTGCATTGGTTTAATTTAAACAAATTTGGAAAACTAATGCTGAGAAAAATGAATGTTTGATGCTCATATAATCTAATTACGTAATCAGATAAAGAAGCCAGTTTGGCTTCAAATGACTAGCGTTAATTTCAATTTTTGCACTTGATAAAAATTACTAGATTTGATTTAACCTTGATTTCAAATTTAAGACTCCATAATTAATTTAACTATCAAACATTTAATTTTATTAGCATGAGTATTCTACATGAATGCTGCAAGGCGTTATTGCGCTTTAATTACGTTGCCCATACTAAAATAAGACAGCTATTTTTGTTCTGGAATTTTACTGCAAAGTGGGGTGGTATGTGGGAAAATATACAGATTATGAGAATATCAGTCGATTTCCAACAATAACGATTGCCAATGCCAAAGCTTCTAATCTGATTAATATCCCTTTCCGTTAATTACACTAAAGCCAACAGCTAATTACTTTTTGTGGTGATGGATTGATGGCTCCCAGATAACAGTATTTTATGACATAAGAGGCTCATATTGTGCGTGGAGAGCAATAATTGTTTAAGTTCCAGTGGATGGCCCTAATCCTAAACTCAAAACAATTTACTGCTTAAACTAGCAAGCAACAAAATATATAAAAGCCCAAGAGTCAATAATATTGCTTGGAACTCGACGACATTACAGCCAAACAAACATAACGATTAACGGGTAACCGGAACGAAAATTGGAGCTCCATTCAAGTCCTGTGCTTATCCTGACTATTTTAGTGAAAAGGCATGTCATT
>Ga0210040_10004339_pt1 | contig 18597 bp, 22 predicted proteins | sample CryGeyCG12114_NA_FD_185462 | JGI IMG/M metagenome (GOLD analysis project Ga0210040, IMG submission 185462) | Groundwater microbial communities from aquifer - Crystal Geyser CG19_WC_8/21/14_NA (SPAdes) (version 2) | ecosystem: Environmental > Aquatic > Deep subsurface > Groundwater | place: USA...
TAGATATAAAATTTTGAATTTACGTCGAAGGTGTTTAAAAAAAAATAAAAATGGGGAACACATTGGTTGCATACGCCCCATCGCTTATCCGACCTGTGGAGCATTATTTAACAGATTTGCCAGAATTTGTTTTTGACACGAAGTAAGTAAATGATTTTAGCGTCAGCCAACTGTTTAGAATTTTTTTTTCAATCCATTTTGTTTTTGTGCAGTTTGGGGTCAACTCGGTTCCTGAAAGTATGTCGAGCCAAAGTGGACAATGTGCTTTGTGTAGTAAAAGTTTTCGTGATACACGAACATACATTGCCTATACAAGAATACTGTAAAAAGATTATGAACATTCGGAGCTGCCTGAATTCTTCACCTTCCCCAAATTGCCTTCCCTTCGTTAAAGCCATTGTAAGGATTAAGAAAATGTATCCATGAGTTTAAAAGCTAAATGATGAATTATTATTGTTCTTAACTATCTTTAATGCTTTTTGGTTAGTCCACCGAACGAACAGTAATTCTAATAAGACGATATGTGAAATACTCATTATATGATCGCATGTCTACTCGACCATTTATCCAATGGCCTGAAAAATTATGGATAGCTTTTCAATTACTTTGTGGGCTGGCTCAAATACATAAGCATGGGTTGAGTCACGGGGATTTAAAACTAGAAAATATTTTGATTACTCCAGGTAAGTTTTGTTTTTATGATCCGTTATATGTTAATTACATTTCTCATTATTTTGAAAACGTGTGCAAATGTGCATTGAGATTGAGCTGGTTTTTTAATTTTTAGGCCTTCGACTTCTTATATGTGACTTTGCCCCGTTCAAACCTGTATACTTACCGCGCAATAACCCTGCAGCAATTTTTGACTTTTTTTTCGACACTGCGGGGCGTCGATGTTGTTACGTAGCACCAGAAAGATTTCATGATGACAAAAGTGGGCTTGGAGCAGATAACTTATTGAATCAAGAGGATGAATTGAAACAATTTTTACTAAATTCAATGGACATATTTTCTGCTGGGTAAGTTGCTTTTACTGAAATACTCAAAGCGTAGCCGCACTTTAAGAAAGTATATTAATTTATTTCATTTCAATCTTATGAATTTAGCTGCTGTCTTATTGAACTATTCACTGAGGGCAAAGTTCCTTTCGATTTATCTCAGCTACTTTCATTCTGTGCTGGAAATTACGATCCTTCGTCAATTATAAAAGAAATAGACGATCCAAAAGCCCAAGAACTAGTTGCCCATATGATTCAAAGAGATCCAACCTTACGATGCTCAGCTGATGAGTATTTGGATAAATTCCGGGATGTACTATTTCCTGAAGTTTTTTACTCCACTTTGCAGTCGTATTTTGATATTTTGGCTTTACAGCCATTGTCCAAACCGGATTCCCGGATGTACAGCTTGTGGCAAGATATTAGGTGTGATTTGATTTTGATTCCTTTATATCATATATATGTAGTTTTATCAAAATCAAACCAAAAATTGCATTTTTAACTCTCATCTTTTTCAGAAATCTCCCAAATAACACTGCATTGAGTTTAATTTTCACATCTTTAGTAACAGCTGAAGTTCGAGGATTAGAAACTATTTCAGCAAAATTATATGCACTCGAAAGTTTACATACCCTTTCTACAAAATTAAGTGATGATGCTCTTTTGGAACGAGTCATTCCATATTTAGTATTCATGTTACAAGACAAATATCCACGTGTACGAGCCGAAGCTTTGTCGGTACTAGTTGATTGTCTTGATCTTGTCAAATCAGTCCCACCATCTGACCACAACATTTTTTCTGGGTATATATTTCCTGCGCTTGAGAAATTGGATCGAAATGTCGCTGTGAGAATTGCCTTGGCTCAAAATATTGCTAGACTGGCTACCATTTCTCTCAGGTGAGCAACAATGCAAATTGCTAAATTTTAATATTATATTTGCATTTTTTTCAGTTGTTTGGGTATTGCTTACTTTTTATGTAACATACATCCATCCAGGTATTTGGAAGGTTCATTTTTGCAAAGTGGAGACACACTGGATACTCAGCATCCCCAGTTTGTGTCTGAATTTCATTCACAAAAGGAAACTATTGGCTCTCTACTCTCCATAATCTTAACAGATTCAGATGCTGTAGTCAAACGTGTTCTAGTCTCAACCAAAAATTCATTGGAATCACTTTGCGTATACTTTGGACGGTCTAAAGCTCATGATATTCTTCTGTCTCATCTAATCACATTTTTGAATGACAAGGATGATTTTCAATTACGAATCGCATTTTTTCAATGTGTTCCGGCCGTAGCAAGTTTCATTGGATGGCAAGCTGCTCCATTGCTAATTCCATTGTTGAAACAAGGTATTATTGCCAAATATTTGTTGTGTCAGCATTGCAATAATTTCATTTGCATTTGCAATGTTTGTATGAAATATGTGTTTTCATTTGTAGGTTTATGGGACGTAGAAGAATTTGTTACAAGAGAATCCTTGTTGACAATAAAAAGCTTAGCCGAGATAAATTTTTTTGGACATCGATTCCTCCTAGATTTATTGGAAGAAACGCTTCCATTTGTTATACATCCAAATCTCTGGCTCCGAAATGCTTGCGTCGGAGTGATCCGAAGTATTAAAGATAATTTATCTCAAGTAGATGTTCATTGTCATGTGATTCCTCGACTCAGAGCTTATTTGAATCTTTCTTCTCCAGCCATTTGGGCTGTCAACGAAATATCCATATTGAGCAAAGTCAGAAAACCGTTGGAGAGACAAGTATACGAAAGTTGCGCGAGAGCTAAAGGTGTTCTTTTGAACGCTGTGATCGATTACTTGAAAAGTAATGATGCCATCAGGGGTAAGGAGCCCGATTCTGTGGAAGTTCGCAATGTAAGTATTTTGTGTTACTTTGTTTGGTAGAACTTCTTTGTATTTGTAAAATTTGTTGCTTGATATTTTCCAGTGCATAATCCGATTACGAGCCGAAGGCCTTACTACTCCTTTGGACCCAGTTTACATTTTATTCCTTCAAAAACACGTGTTAAAAGTGAATACTCAGCGAAGTCTTCGTCTCACTTCTAATATGGATTCTACAATGGTTACAAATGGGAGTCAAAACTATGGAGCTTCCAATTCGTCAAATAATCGAAATAAGGGATTTACTTCTGAATACAATCAAGCACCGTTCCATCCTCATTTGCTTATAATGTCCACTCCACCTATAAAAGAGATCCATTTCGGGGTTTCTTCAGCTTCGTCGAATATATATACAAGTCCTCCCTCACTGAATGTTGGAACGTTTACAGAACGACCCAGGGGAATGTTAGTTGCTCATTTACACGAGCACAGAAATTCTGTGATGAAGATTTGTCCATTGACTGCCACCAAAGGACTTTTTGCATCCGGGTCAAGAGATGAAGTCCGAATTTGGGATGCGGGTAGAATGGAAGGCAAAAATATTGCAAATCGGTCTCGATGTAATATTAAATTGCCTGGTGACAGACCTGTTGTGAGTAACGTCAGCTATACTCCCGGGGCTAATATCATTGGGGTCACGGACGATCAGAATTTGTATGGATTCGGGTAAAATTTTGTTACACTAATTAGTTGAATATTAATAGTGGTTTTGTATGAGTTCTGAGTTGTGGCAAAAAATATTTTGCATAGATTGGACAATTTGACTGCAAAACTGTCGTTCACAGTCCCTATAAATTCACTGAAACATGATGATGTTGGATATCCTGTAGCATTGGAGTCAAGTTCACCATATTTATTTGTTGTGGCTGCAGAAATGGTTTGTTTTTATGAAAATTTTAACTATAGGTAGTAATTGTAAATGTTGTTATTTTAACTCGACGTATATATTTCTGTTGTTTGTATTCAGGGTGCCTTGATTGGATTTGATACTCGGACACCTACAAGAGAAGTTTTTCGGATGCAGTCTAATTTAAAATCTGGTAAAAAAATAGTTCGATATTTTTATTCTATTTCTATATTATTGAAATTCGTTCTCTTATTAACTGATATTTTTATGTAAATGTAGGACTTATAACCACGTTATGTTGCGATTCGGACCAAAACTGGATGTGCAGTGGAACTTCCAAAGGAATTCTAACGTGCTGGGATTTACGCTTTTCAATTCCAGTCAATACTATAAAAACTGATTCATGTGTTCGAAAACTGAAAACTTCCCCGTATCATTCTTGGGGTGTGTTTGCCTCTTCTCGAGCTCAAAATGAAGTTTCTTTGTGGAATTTGGAAACAGGTGATATTGGAATCTCCAACTGTACTGAATACAACAGTATTAAAATTTATTTTATCATTTCTAATTCATACATTTTTCTCCAGGGGGTCGCCATTTATCCCTGTGGGCAAGTGCAATGCCACCATTTTCCAAACCAAGTGAAACCGCGCGCGTTACTTCCTCTACTCATGGAATCGCTTTTGTCCCTACCCTTAATTCCGTGATAACGGCTGGCAGTGATATGTGCGTCCGTTGGTGGGATTTGAACTGTGGGCCCGATTCGTCGATTCTAATCTCTCCAGATAAAGCGGACGCAACATTGAGTAATGGTGGAAATCAAAATGTTCCTCAATCACAGAATAGAAATAATGGAGAATTCCGATTCCGATTGATCGAAGGAGTGGAAGTGATACATGATTTATCTGCTGGGTCCAACAATCCTACTAGGCCTAATGTTGCCAATAATAATATGGCTGATGGGCCAGGCACTTCCTCAGGACCAGCTTTACATAGTAACAGCTCTGCTACATGTTTGGGTAATGCACATCATAATATTATTACTGACGTAGCCACTGTGGCTACTCCGAATCAAAGTTTCATTTTGACTTCGTCTTCAGATGGAGTTATCAAAGTTTGGAAGTAAGGGTGGTTTTATGTATAATATAATGTTTTTCATATTAATACTGCAGCATCTAAATATGCACAGATATACACAGAAAGTTTATATCGCCTGCCACTCGGCTGATCGTAACCGAGTCGTTAATTATTAGATTTTACATACTTTTTCAATTTACTCATTTGCTGAGGACTATGGATTATATGCACAACGAAGTGCATGCATATGTGTAATGTAAAAAAAGTCGCAAAGAATGAATCACCGATACTTTTCCCCATATGATATTAACAATAACAATTATTGTATGCATATTCCGTGTGAGATAGTACCTGGAAACCTGGATTAAAGGGATTAATAAACCAAAGTTATTTTTTAAGTCCTTTAATGAGAGTCAACGGAATTATATTTTACTCGTACAAAAATGTATGTTCTTACAAAGCTAAATGATTTACAAGCATACTGTCAGTGTCAACAAGTAAAAAAAAGCCAAAATATCCATTACCAACTCTGATTGAAGTATCTACCATTGTTATTTGACGAAGAATAACTTTGAGGGGTTTCCAGAAGCCCTCTGCCACCATTATTACCACTACTAGAGCCTTGATTACTCCTCAATTGTGGAACCGGCAAGGGTTTTAAAACAGCGCCACGAGGAACACGTGTACTCCCCGGCATATTTGGGGGCACAGGTCGAGGAGCCGGAAGTGGAGGAATAGGTCTCATATCATTCATCATTCGTCTCACTTTTCGTCTCTGATTCTTAGACAATCCTTCCAACGCTGGATCCACAGGAGTTGGTCGGTAAAATCGTTTGTCTTTGCTTGGTGGTACGTAAGTAGACGGATCCCGTAGACCTGGGACAGGATATGCTTGCCCTTGTTCTATTGGAATTGTCGAAGGTCGCACAAACCTAGAACTCCCATGTGAGGATCGAGGCACGCTATATGGAGCAGGGTACGGATTTCCTGCTCGTGGTGGTGGTGGCCTAGACAGGATGCAACAGTATTATAATTGATTAATTGCTGGTGGTTATATAGCAGGTTATACAAGAAAATTATGCCATTATACCTTGGGCCTGTTGACGTGGCGATAGTCATAGAATAATTCGAATATCTGTCATCTGAATACCCATCATTGGGTTGTCTACTGTTCGAATATCCATTATGGGATTGTCCTCTATTAGCATACGCAGCATTAGAATATCCATCACTTGAGCGACTAGAGTATTCATTATTTGAATGTCTGTCATCAGAGTATCCATCAGCCGCAATATTATCATTCGAATACGATTCATAAGCCTGATTTCTATCGTTTCTGACATCAGAATATTCACCATAGCCTCTCTTATCAGAACGAACCCATTCATCTTGCTCGTCTCGAGCAGACACAGTTGACAAAGCTGTAGGATTTCTTGGAATCAAAGGCAAAGGATCGTCATAGTAATTACTTCTGGAGGAAGACGGTTGCACGCGTTCCTCCTCTTGAGCAATTTCGTGTCTTCGTAGGAATAAAGAAGATGTAGGACTTTGAGGTTCCTTTTTAACAGCAGGGTCCCTTAGAATTTGCTCACCCACCCGGCTGTTATCATGTTCATTATCGTCCTCGTCATGCAGTGCATTTTGAATATTCTTTTCATAGAATTTTTTCAACCTGGAAGTATCATTAAAGTCTAAAAATCCACTGACTGCCGAATTCGGTTTACGTTCTTCGTACATATCATAATCATTGTCAACACGGTATCTGCTGCTGGACCCGGCATCATAACTGGATCTTGGGAAAAAATCCCGATCTTGAGATTGAATGGAAGATTTTTGAATGATGGCCAAAGCTTTCTGCTGCTCTTCTAATATTTTTTGCTGCTGTTGGATTTGTTCTTGAAGTTTTTGCTGTTGTTGAACCAACTGTTGAGAAACGGAAGATAAAAAAGGCTCAGGGTTATTTTCCATTGGAAAATTACCCATGTTTTCAAATTGATTGAACGGTACGAGTGGCTGGTGCTGGTAGTTGGTGACCGCGGAGGTAATATAAGGATTTACAGATAACAATGGCTGCGGAGGCATTGATAATGGTTGCTGAGGAATAGGTACGTCCCAAACAGGGTCCTTTGGGATTAGTTGAGGTGGCGTGTTTGGCTTTTGTCTTTTTTCTTGGCTGTAACGATTAGCAAGATGTATCTCTCGCATTTGTTTTCGGATCTGAGCCTTAGATAGTGTTGAGGATGTAGATGGTGGTACAGGCGGTTTATTGCTCCCGGCAGAATGCGAACGCAGATCTGGTTTTGAGCTGCCGTAAACATACATTTTTAGAGTAAAAAAAGAAATTATTAAATTCGAGATCTTTTGAATGGGTCTCAAAAACACTTACTTGTTGCCAACTTTTCCTGAATTTTTTGGCGTCTGCACGCTCACATGCAGTTTATGATTGTGGAGCTCAAAACCATCCATTTCCTGAAGTGCCGATCTAATATCTCCCGTTGCTTCCATTTTCTATTAAGTTTGAAACAAACATGAAAATAACCGAAAAATTGCAATTCATCCTCTCATTAATTTCAAAAAACATCTCATGCCCAAATTCGGTAGATAACTTTAAACTCTGGAGCCTGTGAAAAACTAAATTGACGCGAAAAATAGTTTAGCTAAACTTACCACTTTTGCTTGGCCATCAGATACTGTGCACAGATGCACATGACCATATTTTGTGAACAGATCTTTGATGACTACAGAAGGCACTGAAGAAGCTATTCCACATAGTCGAAATTCAATCGGAGTCAGTCCACTATCCCTATGCTCTCTAGCAACTTCAACCGTCAATGGTTTGCCTTTAAATATTTTCCCGTCTAGATCTCGAACAGCCTCATGACCTAGTTCTGGACTTTCAAGATACTGCAATTGCAAAAGTAAAAAAAATCATGAGAAGTAATCGCTGTTTTCAAAAAATATTTTAAATTTTAGAAATGTACCACAAATGCGTAATTGTTGGTATAAACACTGCAGTGCGTCACAGGACCATATGGATTAAATAACTCTATAACTTCATCCGTTGTAACATCAGACGAAGGAACATTCTTGACAAATATCTTGAAACTACCACCATGCTTTTGTTGTCCCTGGCCTATCCGCGTTTTAGAAACTCCATTTAATTCCTTTTTTGGCATGGAAGATGCCGATGATTTCGACGAACCAGCAGAAGCTGCTGTGGAACTGGTAGATACTGCTGCCGAAGACTTTGGAGCCTCCAGTTTAACAGACTTAGAGGCTGATTCTGTTGGATCATCCAGATCGATAACTTCAAATGTCTTTTCCCCTTCATCGTTTTCTTCTAAATCAATGACTTCTACCGATTTAGGGGAAACATTAGGTTTGGGAAGCTCAATTACTGACGCATTCAGATCGACTGTAACAGGGGTTTTAGAGGGTTCGGGGGCTTCAGAGGCCGTTTCATTTGCAAAAGTAGCCGGCTTGGACTCCTCAGAAGTCATTATCATTCCAATTCCAACCTCAAGATAGTAGCCTGTGCAGATCAAATCATCCGTCACACATAAATAATAACTCTACATCATCCTTTCACTGGTAGACAAAATAAAGAAAGTTGTAGGTTGTAGCGACCGACACACAAAATTAAATAGAAAAATATAAATTTGGTTGAGAGAGAGTTTATTGTTCACTTAAAGACTGAAGAGACTGAAGACTGACCTATGAAACAAGCACAATTAGAAATAACTGACACTGACAGTGACAAGCGAACAATCCAAAATCTTTTGTAGTATAGCTTATTCGTTTATCGTTTTTATTTTCACTTCACGGTTTTTAAGAAACCCTATAATTACTGCAGGATAGGATATAACATTGACGATTATTATCACAAAGATACCGACAGTATAGCCGACTAGCCTGAGGTTATTTAATGGCGCGAACTGTGATCACGTTTCAAATATACAAGAAATTATTTTCACTCGCTGGGCACTCGTCCCAATTTTTTGGGATGTTATTCACCATATTTATTTCTTTGTGATCTGAATTGATTGGATCTAAAGTTTCAATATGGAGTTATTTAAATCTGGTTTAAAAACTGTTCTCGGAACGCAAAATGAAGTCAGTCCAGGTCAACGGCCCGAAGAAGGAGCTGAAACGGTAAATCTGTTGACATTTTAATGTTTATGGTTTTAGAAATGCATAAAAAACTAAACCGGTGCTCGCTTTCAGGTGGAACGATTGGTAGAACGATTGCATTCTTCCACATTACTCGAAGATCGTCGAGACGCCTGTCGTGCTCTTCGATCCCTGTCGAAGAAGTACAGGGTAGAAGTTGGAGCTCAGGGGATGGACGCTTTGTTAACAGCATTAGAAGCCGATCGAATAGATTCAGAAATGGTTACATTTATTTTGGAATGTCTATTAAATATCACTTCCCCAGAATTGCTGGACAATGAAGACGCAGCAGCGGAGAATGTGGGCGAGCAGTTCACCGAAATTGTTTGCAAACGAAGTGACAATATAACATTGTTTTTGACAATCATGGAGGAATATGACTTTCGTATCCGACTTCCCGTAATTAGGTTGCTTACTAATTTACTCGTCAACCGACCGAAAGAAATTCAAGAGATTTTATTGGTTAGCCCGCTGGGGATTTCTAAAATTATGGATTTGCTCTGTGATGCCCGAGAAGTTATTAGAAATGAGGTATTTTAAAGATGTCAGCTTCTTCTAAATTCATTCATTACCTGTTAACTTTACTCAACTTTAATCCCAAAAATGCAAGTGCTATTTTACGTTGTTTACAGACCATTTTGCTGCTTATTGCTATTTCAAAGAACAATGCGAATATCCAAAAAATCATTGCTTTCGAAAACGGGTTTGATAGAATTTTAGTGATCATCAAAGATGAGGGTTATTCTGATGGTGGTCCTGTAGTTGAAGATTGTCTTCATTTATTCTTAAACCTTTTGAGGAACAATAACAGCAATTTAACTTTTTTCCGCGAAGGTAAAAAAATATTCGAAGTTCGAATTCTATCCGTGTATAGTATTGATCAACAAATAATTTTATTTTTGCCCTGCAGGGAGTTATATCAGTAAACTCGTTCCATTTTTCACACTTTCGGATGAATATGAAGCTGGGTGGTCCACCCAAAAGATGTCAAATATGTATCACATGTTACAAGTAGTCCGAACTTTAGTCAGCCCATTAAATTCGTCTCAAGTGACTTTAAGTTGCCAAAGGTCCATCAAGTCATGCAGTATTCTACAATGTCTTTGCAATTTATTGATGGCCAACGGAATTCCTGCAGAGACTTTGACTGAAGTCATTGCTGCCGTTTCGGAATCAATGCGAGGGTGTTTAGAAAATCAAGAATATTTTGCCTCTGTTACGGTTCCTTCAGATCCCCCAAGGTACTAACTACCTTGTTAAACTTATTTAATGCAAACTAGAAATGCTTGCTCATTGTAAAACCAAAACGTGATGGAAATCTTTAGAAAAGTGAATTGAGCTCTCGAATAAACGCTCGAATCGATGAATACTTTTGTCTGGCAAATGTGATGGAACCAAATAGGTTCTCCATTGCCAAGCAGTGCTATTTATGGGTTCCATATTTTGATCGAGCTCGTAATGATTAATTAGCTGATAAGATCTGAAAGTCAAAATTAAAAAATAGGGAGATTTTTCTGTATATTTTCCTGACATAGTGTATTTCTTCATTTCTTGTTTCTTTTTCAGACCAGTACTGATTATTTTGCTGCTGACACTGGTAAATGAACGACAATCTTTGGCACTGAGATGTGCTGTGCTGTATTGTGTGCAATGCTATTTATACAAAAATGAAAAAAGTCAATCTGATGTAGTTCGTTCACTTTTGCCATCTTCTGCTGAAGGTAAGAATAGCCAATAAGAGTGATCATTATATTACTTTTTCAATTCAGTTAAGTTATCGCATAATATTTTTTATTAGCCGCTAGCACAGTTTCTATAGGCCAATTACTGTGTGGGGGACTTTTCAGCAAAGAAGCTACTAACAATTGGTTTTCAGCCATTGCACTAAGTCATACATTGTGGGAAAGTGCTGGTCCGAAAGAAAATCTTCTAAAAGTTCAACTGGCAACAAAAACTGAGACCGCTCCTATTAACCTATTGACCCATGTTGTTACTTTGCTACAAAATCCGGTAAATTTTTTTGCTGGACTTCCATTCCCACTTGATGATTCTACTTTATAATTTCCAATATTTTGGTTTTTTCCTGTCAGAACACAAAAGCTCAAGTGAAAATCGGTCTGATGCAATTTCTATCAATCTGGTTGGAATCATCCTCTACAGTGATCACCCAATTTCTGTCTAATGGAACATCAATACCTTATCTGATCACTCAGGTACTTTTCGACGGGTAGATATTTATTTGCCTCAACCTTTGAAAGTTCGGTTTTATCTTTGACCTTCGTTGTTCTTGGGTCAATAAATGGTATCTTATGTGGTATAGATAACATCTACTGATACGGATGAGAAAGAATTGCTAGTTCGTGGCTTGTCAGCATTCATTATGGGCCTTTGTCTCTATTTCAATCCAAATACGGTGCTTTCCTTCACCAAAGTATGGCTTTTTCTTTTTGAATTAATTAAACTAAAGCATTTGTATTATATGCAAAAATATGCAGTAATCATATTGTAATTTTTAGGAAAATATGATTCAACTGATAAAAAATCGCATCGGTCTGGAAACCTTGACGGAGGGGTTAAACAACATTTCCAAATCTGAATTTTACGTTCATTCCGCTAAGCATCCACAACTTGTAGCAAAGCATTCCTCAGACTTGATTTTCGATCACGCATTTTGTCGACTATTCAAGAAATATGAATCTCTCATTCTGCTACAATTGAATGAGCCCAACAATCCATATTATTTTCCTATGCAAAATCATGGACAGGAACAAACCCCTAGAGATCATCATCACCCCAATTATAGGGATATGATGAGCGGAGGAGGCTCTGACCTTAATAGAAATGGCTATATGGTGAATGATACACGGCAATCCAATACCGATGTGATTAATCGCTATAAAGAGTTGATTATGGAACAAGATCAGAAAATGGAAGTCCAGAAGCAGCAGCTTCACGCATGTTCTGTTACTAACCAAGAGTACAAAGTAATTAAACAATTCCATGAAATTGACTAAAATTCTACGGATCGATGGATTTTCTAATATATTCATGGTTTTGGTCCAGAAAAAAATTGACGAACTCATGGATGAAGTATTGCAGCTAAAAAGTCAATTGGCTCTGGCTGAAGCTCATATGCAAACTACTACAACATTTCAGAATGGAGTGGCAGTTTCTGCTCTTGAAAATAACACTGATCAGCATAAAGATATGGTCATTGCACAGAAGGACGATAAGATTGCAGAATTGGTAAATGATGGTTGTCGTAGTTAGATAATGATGTATTATTATTATTATTGAAATGCTTATATTGCTTGATTAGGAAAAGCAATGTAGAGAAATGACGATGTCCTTGTCCTATGGCATGCCGAAAAGTAATCCAGTGCAGGAGGAATTGATTTCCAAACTGGAAGAAGAAAATAAAGTGCTAGTGGAAGAATTAGACAAGATGAAAAAGGAGCAAGAAGAATTGCTTGAGTTGTTGGCTGAACAAGATAATAAAATTAATGATATTGAAACCCAATTACAACAAGCAGGAACGAATGTAAGTTTTTTTCAAGGCACAATATTTTACACTTAATCCAAAACTGTTGACTGGTTTTTTTCTTCTTCAGAAAACGGAAGAAACCCAAAACAGAACTATTCCTGAGGAACTCAATTTTAACAATGAGACAGAACCGGCTCCTATTAATTATTTTACTAATGAGCAATTTGTCGGTCAAACAATGCCAAATGGAAATGTTGAAAATTTCTTATTGTAGCCAAAGTAAGAACCAAATATATATGTGCAATGATTGTATTGGTGCCTCTGATTTGTCAAATACGCTCTAATTTTGATTTTAGTTCCAATTTTCGCAAAAAATCTATGATTTCCAAAATGTATTTATGTATTTATTATTATCCACCTATTCCACAGTAATGTTTTGATATAATAACAATGAGGATTTTAACTGTACGCAAAACTCTATGTGGTTATAACACTTGCTTACTTTTAGTTTAATTGCTAGGACTTCAAAAATCGTTCTCATTTCTTTTCACTGTTTGTTGCTATTCTATCAGCCTCTGGATAATATTTGCGTCTAGCCCTAAAATTTTGGGAGTACAGATAAATTCATGTCATTATTATTACAAGCCGCGTTCTATTTGTTAATAAGAAAGGCTTGTGAACGCATTTTAAGGTATAATTTTTGCCAGTCCAAAATCGACTAAATATATTTGTACTAACGACACAGGTAAAAGGAGTATATTGGGACGTAAACTAAAAGTAATTCTAATTCAAATTATTTACAGCCGTACGCAAGATTGTAACTTGAGTTAATTATTGTAATATTTTACTTTACTACGTATTTCTCTGTGTAGTCTTATTTATTTATTTAGCTTTATTGAATTCCAATCCCGTGTGCACATAAATCATTATTACAAAAATCTGAACTTCTTTCTCTTTCTACCAAATGTCTTTTTCAATGGTAGGAGGATTTACACTTTATTATAGGATAAATAAATATTATGTGTTATGTAAGCCTGATTTAAAAGAAGGGTTGATTTATTCGCTTTATGACTAGACACTAGCAACATTTTATAACCTAAAATCACAATAGTTTTTATTCTACCAAATTACAAACATTTCCTATGATTGCGCTATAATCTTTCCGGACGCTAAAAATCTGAAAAACCAACAATGAGCAGAGCTAAACTTTATTAAATATGTTTACCTTCTTCCCTTTGCTTTTCTATTCTTTGCTCAACTAGTAAAATGCTACTCAATAACTTGCTTTCCATTGTTGAATTTTTAGTATTTTCCGAACTCTGAAAATTCTCTGGTCGTATTTGAATTGTTCCAACTTCTTTACTATTCGCTCTAATGCTACTGACTTTCTTAGAATTTAGCGACGTGTATTTCTTGATTTGAAGAAATGGAGATATTTCATCGCCATCTTTGATTGGGGATGTGATCACAATTGGAGGATCCACTGTGGAAAGTTTTTCAAAGTTTGTTAGAGACTCTCCCGTTATCCCTTCGAAATTTTCGTCCGTGTCCTTGAATTTTTCACTTTCATCTCCGAAGACGAGATTTGGCGCAATTGTGGTTGTTGTAGTAGTAGTACTCGTTGTATTTCTGATTGAGGCGGTTTTGTGGATTATTCGTGACAAATTTTCATCGTTCTCCTTCCGTACTGTAAATCCACAAATAGCATTGCCATTTTAAATAAGGTTTCATTAGCGCACGAGTATACATTAGCCAAATTGGCATTTTTAAATTTCATAAATTATTGCTTTTGAAGCTTTTCAAATTTTTAGTCAATGCAAGCGGCGGCATCAGCAAATTAATTTTAGTTGAAGAAGAAGCAAAATGCACACATTATCAAAACAAAAACACCTTTAACGTCAGAAGTTCAATAGCATTGAAAACAAAATAATGCAAAGGACGCCAACGAAGCCAATTGCTAGTACTGCGCATGCGGTGTTGCCAAGCTTGGAGAGAAAGGACGCCACAATTTTGGTTTTCTGCCATTGCGCTTGTGCGCACATTGACAGACTGAGATATGAAAATAAAGAACAAAAGTTTCATTTGTTTCTTATTTTCCACTTTTTTTACAAAGATGCCAGCACTAATAAAATTTTCCTCACAACTGTTTGTGCGTTCGACAAGTATACACGTCGTAATTTGAGCTAAAGTTTCAAATATTTTTTAAGATATAATTCAAAAAGTGACAATGGTGAGGATGTATATGCATCACAAAGCGGCCATTTTGGAACGCCTTTGTCTTCACAAGACAATCTTAGCAGATCCTAGAAAACCAGCCGAAGCCAAAGATAGGGTGTGGAAAGAGGTTTGGGATTATGCATTAACCTTGTATGCCGTGAATCCTGATAAAGATTGGCACTATTTGAAGAATTCTTTGTTTCAACTGTGGCATAAGCGTGCAATGGTAAATTTTCAATCCAAATAATTTCAATATCGACCCTGTGATTGTAAAATATTTATATTCTGTATCTAACTTTAACATTCCGTTGGTTCCAGAACAAGCTAATGAAGACTACTTCTACAAAGCCATTGACATATTGTGAATACTTGATTTTGGAGATACTAAACAATTCGCACCGGAATATTCTCCCTCTTGTTTTTCAACCTAAAAATCGACATCAACTTCCCCAATACGCACAAATTGACGGTGTTAACAGGGGCTCTCGAAAATGTGAAGAGAAGAAGGAAGACGCCTATGAAAAGCCTAATCCCCGCACTGATGTATGTGCAAATGTGGAAGTCAAAACTTCAGCACCAGAACTTATCGATCTTGTAGATGACGACGACTCAGATTTAGAAATGGTTACTCCTGGCGCTCCAAATCCTACTCCAAATTTTATCGATCTTACAAATGACAGCAATTCGAGTACGGGACTTCCGACAAACGACGCTAAAAGTGAGACTAAGGAAGTGTTGCATTTCGGTACTGAAACGCAAATACCAAAAAAAGTGATGGCAAACGAGGGAAACAGTAGACAGTCATCTCTGGAAATCCCGAAATATGGCAGTATCAGCAGTATGGATGTGGACCGTCCTGCTAATCCTGTTTCAACCTCTAAAACTTCGGAAAACAATTTGGTTGAACCGCAGATTGTCCGAAGAGAGTGCGAATGGAACGTGGAGTCCTCTCAAAGTCCAAGGAGGGAACGGATTTTGAATTCACAAGATTCGAATGCATCAAGTGTAGCGATTTTATCTCATAGTGTGGATGAAAATCTTCATCATATGAGGTTCGAGAATTGGCGATTGCAAAATGAAGTATTACTTCATCAACTGTACAACGAAAAGCTCCTCATTTTTGAACGTGAGCAAAAACTTGGTTTGCGTTATTCTGGAATTTTACCACTTGAAAACTATAGGTATTAACTTCAGTACCAACACTCCGTTTTTCAAAATGTTTTCAGTGGCGTTGTAATATATTCCCAGATTTCTCTTAGATTTTATTAAATTCAATTTTAATACGTGCAGTTATGTAGTTAAGTTAAATAAGCACCAGATTTTCCATTCATCGCTAGTAATTAATTATAATTTGTAAATATGAAATTGTTTGTCTAATAAAACTCTAAATTTATTCTAATTCTACAGTTACTGCGAGAATCTTGATATCAATATGTCCAATATTGTTTAAATATTTTTAACAATTATCGAAAATCACATAACTAATAAGAATTAAATATAGTTAAAAGCAGCATTTAAGTTAGATTAGTTAACTTTTTCAAAGCTTCAATGCTGCAATCTGGAGTCCCTAAGAAATGATAATATGACAGAAGAAAAAAAATGCAATGCATTTCAACCTATCGCAAAAACAAAAACTACCAAACCAAAAAGTCATATTCCCACTGAAAGTAAGTTACGTAGAAAACCCCCATTAATGAAATTCAGACCCAAAAACACGAATTTTTTCGATTCATATAATAATGTGACCAAATGAAAAAAACTCATGATGACATGACAAAAATCTGCAGTCACTCAAGAAAATCCTATGTGAGTCATTTATTTGGCCTGGGCATTATTCCCAACCAGTAGAATTTTTTACGCTTGTCAGCATGAGCATTATTATTAGACGCGTGGGAGAAAATAACTTTTTTCTTCAGATAGAAAGAAAGTAGACCAGAATTCTCCATATGGATGATGGAGTAGCCCATTTCATTTTTTCCTGCAACAAGAATTCTTTACTTTCATTTCATTACAGCCAAGCCTCCAATTCAGCTCATCATAAATATCCGGAACCGAAATTACATACTTTTGTCATAGAATCCTCGTTTCGTCCCATAAAATAAGTTAATTTGCACTCAAAGTGGCTACAAGTGAGTCTGCAAGAGCATTTTACCAGATATTGGCATGGTCAATAAATGTTACCCATAACGGCTGCAACTCGACACTCGATTTATTGTGTTCTGTATTAATTAAATTGCATAATATGTTGATGGTGAAAATTTAATTGCACAATTCTCTTTCAGTAATGTCGACAGTCGACATAAAATTATTATTCCTATTCCTATTAGAAATGTATCAGTTTACACCATTTTTTTCACAAATCAAGAATAAGCTCTAAATTGCCTCCCAAGTCATATAGAAACAATTCTAACTTTAACTTCAGGCTGCATGTTAAGCATTCGAAACATCTTCTAGCCATTTTGTAACACAACATGCTAAATCTGCATCAACTCTCAAGTGCTAAACTATGCGTGCGTACTATTTACCTAATAAAAATTCCACCCAAATGCACACACCATAATGAATTCTGTTCTCCCTTCTTTTGTCCTACTCCCTGCCAACTTCAGGAGTAAGTGGGAACAAAAGGTAGATTTTTACAGCATTTTGTCCTTTTTATCTGCATGAACCCAAGATACACACAAAAAGATACAAAAGTGTCCTCAAAACAAGCGCCTGCTCCATTTATAGTGGTTGACAGTAAAAGTAAAATGAACGTTGATGAGTAAACATTCCCTGCCTCAGTTTCCCGTCTCAAGTAATAAAATCGTGCGGATGATGATGAGCTACACGTGGATTCCAAAATTACAAACACTTTCACCACCACGTTGGTGTAGCTATAGTTAGTTAGTTACAAAAATCTGAGTGAGGGGCTGAGGGGCAAACACATGTGTCTACCATATTCCTGAATACATTAAATTAGAGGGGCAAACAGTTGACGCGTAGTAAAAATTTACGCAAGGATTAACAGTGTAAACACAAACGCGTTTGTCGTTGACTACACTGTTACACTCACGACTTTTGGAATACATTCACTGCTGTACATAAGGAAATTCTTGTAATAGACGCATCGCACTCTTGTGAAGAGAAAACTGTGTTGGAAATATTTCTAGGTTCATGGCTGCTGAAACATGAGATTTCTAAACCAATTTTATCTTTCATTTATGCTTTAGTTTGTATACGCTCTTTATAAGGGAATGGACAAGGGTCCATCTACGAAGTGGAAGTTGTAAAATAAATCTTCAGAAAAAAGCCTATGTGGCGTCGGTACCTAACCAACCTTACTGGATTTAATGAGCATACAGCAGCAATATTATTTTCGTGGCCACATGAGTATTCAGCATCAGTCAGTCAGTTCAGTAGTGAGCGTGTGACAAAGTTTAAGTTCAAAGGTGTGAACACGGGTGTTAATGGTGAATACATGAGTGGAGGGATGCATCATGAAAATAAAATGAGGCTTGGAAATCTGCTTATCCTCCCGTGAAAATCTAATATGCCTTTTATAATATAACCATGCAGTGTGTGTTGCATACAGGCACTAGGCACACGCATGCAGGCGTTGCATGAAATGAAAGTTAGTTGAACCTAAAGTACTACAAAGTACAAAAAATAAGTCTGACTTTTCTGTTCAGTTTCGCATTAGCACTGTGTGTATTATTAATGTGTACGGGAGTTTGTATTCCGTATTTAAATGATTGAAGCTCTGAATACAAATAATTTAGTGAGTGACTTGAGTAAATGTAAAAAATGGCAATAATATGCAAAGTCCCGACTTGACAAGATTTCTACTTGTACTATAAGAAAGCAATAACGCTTTAATTTCCGGCTTTTAAACTCAAGTGAATAGCCTGTAGCAGAAAAGCGTA
>Ga0210040_10004340_pt1 | contig 18592 bp, 23 predicted proteins | sample CryGeyCG12114_NA_FD_185462 | JGI IMG/M metagenome (GOLD analysis project Ga0210040, IMG submission 185462) | Groundwater microbial communities from aquifer - Crystal Geyser CG19_WC_8/21/14_NA (SPAdes) (version 2) | ecosystem: Environmental > Aquatic > Deep subsurface > Groundwater | place: USA...
AATCACAGTCCCAGCTCCAATTTCGACTTTACTGTGCTAAGTTGGCGTTTAGAACTGTGAAAAGTAACTGGACGCTTACTCAATTCATTGTCTTCTTCGATAGACTTTGGAAACATAGTATCCTACATATTTTTTATTCATAACCACATGCAGGGGCTCTTAAACAGCTCGTTACTTGACTCTTCTCTGATTGAATGTACAAACCGTAGAAGTAGATTACTAAACAATACTACTGATATAGAAATGCTTTTTGCAAACCATGGGTTTACCGCTGGGATTCAAAGAATTAATAAAATATCAAATAAAATGTAACGCTCCGTACAAACTGAAACCACAGTCCCAGCTCCAATTCTGACTAAAATTGTGCAGATTTGGCGTTTAGAATTGTGGAAAGGAAATGGCCGCTCGCTATATTCATTGTCTAGTTTCATAGACTATGGAGACGTAGTATGCCGACAAATATTAAAACGAATGTAAGCTACTGGCTACTGTTACATGTTAGGATCACAGTCCCAGCTTCAATTTTGACTAAAACCGTGCAAATTTGGCGTTTAGAATTGTGAAAATTAAATGGTCGCTCGCTATATTCATAGTCAAGTCTATTGACTTTGAAAACGTAGTATACCTACAAGAATTAAGTTGTAATGTGTAATTATTAAAAAAAATAGTGATCACAGTCCCAGCTCCAATTTTGACTAAAACTGTGCAAGTTTGGCGTTTAGAATTGTGAAAATTAACTCTTGAACTGCAGTTGTATTCTTTGGTACTTAAATTATCTCAGAAAGCACGGTTAGCCTACAACAGCAAATCCCATCGTTTACCTGAACCATGTGGACAAGAATATGTGGCACCTTACTTTACATTTGTTAATCATTTGTCGTTTTATTTGCAGAATGTCATTGATGGAGACCTGTGCGAGCAATTTAACTCGATTGATCCTCATAAGCAGAAAAGCATTAGTGAAGAAATGGATCGAACACCAAATGAGGTGGCCAAAAAGTTGGAAGACATTCGTACTAGATTCGCATTTTAGGCTTATTACTTTTACTGTTATATTGCATGCTGTTATAAATTACGTATCGATTTATTGATCTCTGAATATGTTTTTGACCTGTTGTTCATACTTTGTATAAATAAAATGGGTAGTGACAGTACAGCCAAGCCAACTGTGTTTGATGTATTTTTTTTATTTATCCATGTGAGGAGTTACAAAAGCATTGCATTAACTATTTTTTAGCGATGCAAATAAACATTCTTTTAGTGCCATTTATGCATTTCACGTAAATTTTTTTTTTGTGGTAATGTTAATAAAATAGCCCGCATAAAAGTTTGGAAAATAGGGGGAGTAGTGATATTATCTCATCTAATTATTTAGTATCTCTTTTTTCTTAGCTTTGTTGAAAATGCAAAACCTTATGATTAGAATCATTAAAGACCAAGACACCGAAACTATTTTTCTACTTGACATTCGCAACTTTGCCAGATCTGTTGGATTTAATCCTAGGACAATTAGGGCGGAGTTTCTTGAGGTACCTATAATTTGTAAGTAAATAGTCAAATTATTACAAAGCAAGAAATGTCATTGTTAACATTAGCTATGTCTTGTCTTGTTAGTTACAAAAAACAAGTTTGTAATTCAGGTAAACAAGTTGGCTATCTAAAAAAAATATAAGTCATCCATAATAAATTATTGCTATTGTCCGTAAGTCAAATACTTCGCAGCCCAATCGATACGTCCTAGCACTGTATTAGATTTCGCAGGATGGGTTTGAAGAGCCATATCATTAACAGCCATGAAAGCACTTTTTCTGGTCTCGTAAGTTGTGGAAGGATATCGTGTGAATTGGTTTGACTTTCCACTTCCTCTATCTTCATCTCGGTCATTATATTTGGGTAAAGCTACTTCTCGCCCTAGAAAGTTGTGTAAGGGTTTGCTTTTATTAGACTTCAAAGTGAAAGGAGAAAGCACCACATTCGCGTTATAGTCTCGTTTGTAAACTGTACCTGAATAATTTTTGCTTGAATAGGATTCATTCTGAGCGTTATAATTGTAGGTTTTACTCATCGGGTGGGACTGGAAAATAGCATTGTTCATAGCATTGCCGTAATGATGACCATTTCCGGAAACATAGCGTGAGAGTTTGTTGGATGTAATGCTATGAGTTTTGCTGATATCGTTATGATTCCTATTGTTAAATACAAAGGATATGGTTAAGGTAAATTATGTGGTATAACGCAGGTCAAAGGAAAAGTCTAGCTTTTTGGAAGCCGGAGTGCATAGAAGCTATAGACTATAGATCCATTTTGGATGATGAGGGGTTTGTGCATTAACTCATGAATACAGAGTGGGCAATTTAATTACAGGTATGAGCTTTCCAAGTTCGTTACTTTGCAAAAGGTTGACCTTGGGGAGAAAAATTAAACGCTTGTGTTCTACTCACCCATCATATTGATCATTAAAATAGTCTCTCTCCCATTTGGACTCGAGTTTTCTTGTGATTGGCTCATAAACTTCTGCTTTCACGGTTTGGTATGGGATCGGAATATTCACGGAAACTTGAGCGGGTGGTTGTTGAGCCAAAACTATAGTTTGCGTGAGCAAGTCCCCTCCGCCTGTCTGTACTGCTGACTTTTCACGGACCGTATTGAAAAAGGCGTATCTGACCCATTTATGTACACAATTCAAAATTATTATTACGAATTGACTTGGAAGGTATTACATTTACTTTTGTTCGTAATGCTTGGACAAGGTATGCCACTATTAAATATTGTGAATATTTGATTTCTGAGTAAGCAGAAGTAAATAAGTACAGGCAATTAGGAATTCGCACGGCATTGGTCATGCAACATGCTTGTAGGCATATTAACAGTTATTCAAATATGCTCGTCAGTAAAATGCGAAAAACCCGTGCCTGGTTTTTTAATTTGTCTACTTTTGGAATGCATACAACTAAAAAACAAATATTTTGAATTACCGTAGGGATTGGTTTGCTGTTGGCCTATGTTTGGGGTTCCATCTGAGCATATCTTCCATTAAATACATAGCATCTTTACCGGCATTAGGAATCAGTTTTTGCAAAGGAGTAGGATCGAACTGGGGGAATTTGAAATTCATTTGCTTTGCCAAATAATGGCCCTCTGACCACTCAGCCTGTTGGAGCGAAAAATAATCTCGTATAATATATTGCCCTAGTATTTATTTTGTGCAATTTGTGCACACAATAATGGCTGTTCGCATTACCTTATCGGGTGTCCCCATTATTGAACATATCTTGAATATTTCATCAATTTCACTTGTCCCAGGAAATAATGGTCTGAATGTGTACAGCTCAGCCATTATACAGCCGATGGCCCATATATCTATCGGACTACTGTAAAATGGAGATCGAAGTAATACTTCTGGGGCTCTATACCTGAACAAACAATAAAATGGTTAAAAATTTTTGGAATGTGTTCACACACGATAAAAAGTATTGACATGCATGCACTTGTAGCATATGACAAAGTATGCAATATTGAGTCATAATATATTTGAAAGTAGAAATGATGTTACTGTTCTTTTACTGTTTCTTTAAAAAAGTCGACATAAAAAAATAATTTTTTTTTGCATTTTTAGATTCTTTTTCAACCGCAGTAGCAGTATATATTTCTTGTTGTAAAAAAGCAGACATAAAAGTTTTTACATTGGACATTATGTATTAATCAAACATAGCCTTTGTGCATAAATTAAGATGATAAATCAATCGAATCTAAAATTATCTTACCATCTAGTGGACACGTATTCGGTGTATGGAGGCCTAGATCTAATTTCTCGGGCTAGCCCAAAATCAGCTATCTTAATTAAGTCGGGTCCCATGCAAAGGAGGTTTTCAGGTTTCATATCACGATGAAAGAATCCATGTCTATGCATGAATGCCAATCCTTGAAGCACTTGGTAAATAATTTTCTGAATTGTTTCCTCAGGGAAGAATTTCTCACTAAAAATTCATATTGCAACCTTGTTAAATCCTTATTTTCCATTACATTTCAATGTCATGTCACTGTCACTGACAGTTTTTGTCTTGAACAAGAATGCATGAATGTGAAAATTATTAAATTTTCTCAATACGAATTCATTATTTGCTATATATCATCTCAAAAGCAGTAATAAACATAATAGCAACAGCAACGTGTAAGAAAATGTCGCTTGAGATCAAAAAGATTAATTAAGAAAAGGAAAAAAAAATTCTTTATAGATATCAAACACGTGGCATAGCATAATTTAGAGTTCATTAAAATGCCAAAATAGCATATTATATCAGAATAATTGATGAGCCAAGGTAAAAAACGGTGAAAATGCTTACCCTCTTTCATAGCGATTTCTCATTAGTTGATAGAGGTTTTCTTTCATGTACTCGAAAACAAAGTACAATGTGTCGTTCTCCCGAATTACTTCCTTTAACTTCACTACGTTTGTGTGACTCAGCTTTTTGAGGGACTGTCAAAACATGATGGAGAGTTAGTTTTGTATGCATTTAATGGGCAAAAAATTTACTTTCTATCAAGTTTATACTTTCATTATCACTCTCATTTCATTTCAAATCATTCAAAAAAGCAACAAAAAAAACTACCCGTACTTAAGTTAATGACTTCGTGTTTGAAGTAACGCTAACATGTAACTCTATTAAGCATCATTTCTATAACCTATTTTGAAGTTGAATTCTTAATTAACTTTATAGTTTCACCTATCTATATGATTCATACTAAAAACTTTTCGGATGAGTTTTGGCCATATTAATCTATTGTTATATAGTATTGCTAAAGACTCATGACGCTGCAGCAATATCCTTGTTCTCACCTTCACTTCCCGTAAGCTCATAGCTTCGTCCCACGTAGAGTATTTCTTTTTCATTCTAGAAAACAATGAATATACAATTCAAACATCAATAGTCATTCATTATGAAAGTGTATTCCGGAGAAAGAGGCATTTATTGATATTTCATTCACATTTACAGTCTACGACTATACTGTTAGTCACCGAAAGCGTAGGCAAAATTCATTTACATTCATTTGTTATAAATGCAGTGACGACATTGACCAAAATATATCCATCAAAATACTGTCATCAAGTGATGTCTCTGATGTCCTACCTCTACCTGCACCTGCAGCAATGCGCATAAATTTTGTCTACAGAATCAAGAAAAGTATAAGTAACTCATTTGGAGTATTATGCATGCAATTCTACTATTAAGTTGCTATTAATTTGTCTCCAACGGACTCTAGTATGACCAGTTTGACTGACAATGAATTAATTTGTTTGAATAGATCACATGATGGTACACTTACGTACGTTTTGATAGCTACATCCTCGCCATTTTCCGTTCTCTTGCAGTGAAAGACATTACTAAATGTACCATCCCCTAGCTTATCAATTAGTTCAAATCTTTTACTCATTTTCCTGCCAAACTTGAGTTCATATTTCTTTTTTTTCTTTTCTGGTGCCATGTTGTACCCGATGGACGTCAATGTATTGCTTTGCTTTCACTTGACTTTGTTTGCGTAGATTATTTGTACACCTGAGCTCACGGTCAAATAGAGTTTAGTTTATAAATAGCACTTTTAAATTGCTACAAGGTGTTCATGGTGGGCAACATGAGCAAGTCAACAAAGCAAACTCAATTCAGTTCTATGGATTTCAAATTTTCTACTCTCGTTATTTTAATACATCCTTTGTATCCATGGGGTTTGCAATTTGGCTATTTGCGTATAAAACTGATGATAAAATTATGAGATTCAATAATGTATGAACTCCACTTTGAAGGTCCCAAGATCTGTCAATCACACGGCACGATTCAATTACGACTAACGGCAGGAGCTATAGGTTACACAAGCTTTATACACTAGCAGAATCTTATTCTTTGTTTTTCTTTTACCCAGAATTCTTAGTCTTTTCGGGTCCACTGCCCACTTTTTCATTGTACAGCTTGATTAGTTATACAACTACGAGTATAGTATACACAATAGATTTATGAGTGGCGTCTTGTGCAAGTGAATCATATTGACTTGCCGTCCAACTGTGATTGACATGGTGTGCTTACATTATCACGCCCCTATGGTCACTTTCTTTCATTTTGCTGACCATAATTGCATGCGTAGCATTCTGGTAAGCCAAAGAAAATCAAATTGGAGAAAGTTAAGTTGTACCGTGATGTACTGTGTTCTAAGAACTCGTTAGTTCGGTTATGACTTTTGCTATGATTTCGGGAGACCGGAAGAAACAAAATCAACCCTAATTCCAATATTGGGCTTATAAAACAAAACTCACGTGCAGTATTCGCTGATGTGGGTTGACATGTTTATTGCACTTTAATGAAAAAAAAATCAAAGGGCTGGCTCTTAGTCATTAGTCATTCCTACGGCTTTAGCATATAGCAATAAAATATTAAAATCTTTAGTTTCAAACTGAATTTGAATGTACATATGTTCAGAATGATTTCCTGGACATGCAAACGCTGTTGAGGTTCATTAGACAAGACTAAATTTTGGAAATAACATGGTATTACTTACTCTTTTGAAATCAGAAAACGCCTATTAAAATCCGCTTACCTTTTAATGGCAACTTTTTCTCCAGTATCAATTCTTTGTCCAAGCACAACTGACCCATAAGTTCCATCCCCCAAAGGGCCTAAAGTCTTGTATCGGTTCATCGTCATAGCTTATTGGTTTAAAAAACTTTACACCACAATTCTAAATATTATTTCACTATTCCCTAATCAGAACCGAAATACAATAGAACTATTCTAATTCTAGAATCCCCAATTCAAAATACATATTTTCAAGGCTGTAATTATTTATAAGGTACACAGTAATCTTGATATGGAAGGTAGATGTAGAAAGCGTTTGACGGGAAAGACTAGTTTTTTACTTGACTGGAATAATAAATTGCTCGGCATATTAATACACACTTTATTGAGAGAGAAAGAACAGGTCATGAGACATGGACTGGTTTCCGGGAACTAATTCCTCAAGTCCATCTAACTTCGGGTAGTACAAAGGAGAGCGTATCTGCACCACATAGATTACTCACGAAAAAAGCTTCGACCTTATAAAAGTTGTTTTCTTTAAAAGGAATAAGCGAGTTTTGTCAAAGTGTCATGCAACCACGATATGCGGCTGGCTAAAACTGTATACTCCTAAATGATATTGTACTGCAAAGTGCAATAGGTGCTAGTGGGGCATGTGTTGTCCTTAGGTGTTCCTAAGCAACATGGTGCTTACGAACGTCGAATCGATTAAATTGTAGATACCGAAAATCATTGATCATAAAGTGGTTGTGTTAAGTGTAACTGTCGTTTACAAGTTTTCAGCTGAAGTTAAAAAACTAACTTCTCAACTGCAACTAAACCATACTAATTCAGAATGAGCTGTGGAATAATTTTATAGTCAAACATTTTTTGAAACCGAAAATAAAATAGTTTTTACTGTTATGGAGTACAAAATAAATGCATTTTAAAAAGTATACCTTAATTAAAACAGGAATTATATAATGTTTGACCTTAATATTATGGTCTATGTCACTATTATTAATATTTTCGGAATTTTTTCCAATAGTCATACTCATCCTCATCATTATAGTAGTAATCTTGGCTTCTCATGGGGTGCAATTCATATGATGGAGATCCGTCGGCTGCGAACATCATAGACTCTCCGTAGAATACCAAAACATTTCTAAGTTTTTTACGAGCACTGCGTCGCATGGAAGAGAACCTACCCTGAAATGTGATTAGGCAATTCATTTTAGTTTGAGTTTGGAGGGGAACAAAAGCAATGCAGTAAATATTCTTATTACCATCACGTTAGAACGGCTCGATTGGAAATTAGTGGCTTCCAATACATCGCTATTTGATCTATGATTGCGATTCTAAAATCCATAAATTAAATTGAATACTTGCTTAAGAATATATACAAGACAGTTACATCTTGAGCAATTCAAATCTTCTACTAACCACGGTTGATTCCGAAATTATGACTTCTTGGAATTCTTCTTTAATGCTGGTATTTCTTTTTCTCCGAAACGAAGCGTTTTTAATTGATGTCCAAGCTGTAGTTAATTTTTTAGGTTTTCTGCTTTCTTCCAAATTCTGAAGGTTTTCATGGGAAGGTATTACGCTATCAACTAACATGAGACGAGAGGAAAATTGGTCGCAATTTTTGTTTGCTTTGTGTGTGTTCACACTGTCTCGATTTTTAATCTTTTTGCGCATGGATCTGAATGGACGAAAAATAATAGATCTAAATGCGTTATCTGACGTCATTTTAAACGCCTAAGAATACCTTTTAAAGTTACTGCAGATTTCTAAAATCCTGTTAAATAACTAAATTCTAACTTTAAAAGACCATTTGCCAGTAATTCAAGAAAGAAAACATTTATCATTTTTAATGCATATCAACTTCAAACTTGTATTATTGCTGATAATAATTTCTTATCACACAGTTCCCATAAAATCCCAAAAAGTTATTCAGTTAGCCTGTCAACAGAAAGGAACTGTGAAACTGTACAGCATGCATACATCTTATCGCCCTAAAATGTTTACATTTTAACTATAACTTACCACTGTGGAATACGTCTTATATTGTGTATTATGTTTGCATTGCATTATATTCATGTGTCCAGAATCAAGGCTATATACTTTATTCAATAAGCTCACAAAAAACACAGTGCACATTCCAACCAATAAAATCGAGTAACTTTGTTTTGTCACACTTATCGAAAGTGAAATAAATAATAACAAATTAGGCACATGTACAAAATTAATAAACTTCAAAATGTTCCTCATATTTCTGGAAATAAATAAACTCCATCAAATTCCTTCCTGCCTTATCGGCTTCAATTTAATTTACTATCTAATTTTAACGCCAATTTCAATAGAGTGTAAAAATCGCGTCATAGGAATATTAGGAAACAGGAACCATAATATTTTTATTATGCATTTTTTTCCTTAATTGTTTTCTTCACCATTCAGCGCAAATATACAGCAGCATGCATTGCATGAGATGGATTCAAAAATGCGACCAACGTAAAGTAAGTACAAAGTTAGAAATGAAGAAAACAATAGAAGCTGCGCGCCTGTGTTGTAAAGCTGCATCTATGAGTAGCTTGTGACGCCATAAAATGCTTGAATGCGATTGGTTGTTATAGATACAAAGAAATATAATGCAGACAAGGCAACAACGTTTGCGTGCCGTAAAGTTGTTAAAAAACGATTATGATGCAACAGTTGGATTTTCTGTTCGGTCTTGTAAAGTAATGAGTATTTTTTGTCGTCGAAATTTTAAATCTATTTGTAATTGATGGATCATTATATTTGTAAAACTTCAGTGATACTTTATGAAATACTTTCAAGTTGGCTGTAACTAGTTCAACTTTAGTACACTTAGTAAGTTTTAAATACATGAGATAATTATTTGATTTTTGAATTCATTTATTTAATTTTTTATTGTAACTGTGCGTTTTGAGAACCAATTTTTGGATATACTGTAGGGTAATTTCCAAGACATTTTCCGATATGGCTTCCTTATCTGCTGGGGATGCGGACTACGCTAGTAATCATATTAGTTTTCTGGAAGATGAAGTTTCTTACGAAGGGGAAGGGGAATCTATTAATTCTACGGGAATTGTGGCTAGTTCAGTACCTCAGACGAGTGATGGAAACATTATTTCCCATGAAGATGTGTAATGCAAATCAATTTATTTTATACCCCATATCCTATGCTTCAATAATTTTTCATGTGAAAAAATATAAAAACACTGTATATTGATGCTTTACATTTTTGCTGTAGACTAGAAAAGCTGGAATTATTGCGAGAAATTTCGGAAAGTCATGAAACAAAACAAAAACTTTTAGAAGAGAATGAAACACTGCGTCGTCAGTTGCTGCAAGGAGAAGAAGATAAATATTACCTGCAGGTGACTAAAGAAGATCTTATCAAAGAAAATTCAGAGAATAAGATGAAGACAGAGAAACTAAAGGCTTTAACAAAGGAGCTCCAAGTATGCCGGGATAATTTATCTCATGCGGAAGAATCTCAAAGACAGCTGGATGATGAAATGGACAAACTAAAAAAAGAACTTACCTCCTTACATGAAGAAAAAAATTCAAATGAATGTAGGATACAAACCATAATAAAAGAAAAGGAGGCCATCATGGGAGAACTGAGGGAGAGAGAACATGAACTAGAAAATATGAAGTTCAATTATCTGCAAGAAATTAAACTGCTGCATGACAAGAACACGGAGCTAGAAGAAGCATGGATCCAGAGTAAAGAAACTGCAGACCAGATATCTGCAGAAAATGTTCATTTGAGAACAGAAAATTTAGAACTTGAACTATTGATTTCAAAGCTATCCTTGAGAGCAACAAATGAACATGACAAAAGCATGCAGAACATTTCATCATCTTCACTTGTATGTGCAGAGATTGAAGAAGACGACCATGAATTTGAAACACTGCATGAGCATACTCCAAGTGAAAACAGCAACTTTGCTGAAAATATAGATTCTCTTCCTGTGGAGTTGGCTAACGGATCTTTACTCGCAGAAATCAGTGCTGTAATTGGGGCTGACGAATCATTTATGCAGCCATACAGTATAGAAATCCAAAAAATTCAAAATCCTCCGAACCCTATAGAGACTGAAGATGTCTGTACTCAGTGCGAATTGGAAATAATCTGTCCAGTTTGTGACACTGCAGATTTGCACGACGAAGTTAATTGGGACAAATCCTGCACTAACTTTTGCAACATTCATCATTGTAGCTTGAAGGATTTGGATGTGGAGGCAAATCGCATAAACATTCCCGAAGAAGAAGATCCAAAGTCAGGAGATGTCACAAATTCCCGGGCTTCCCAATGCACTATTACTTTTGGGATCATTGGAGTTGTGCTACTCATTCAAAATGTAATCCTATTATTAACAGGAGACACCGACTGTAAAATTAATATCTTCCCTTCTATAGACTTATCATCTTTCATTAACAGCCATGGATTCATGGCACATTTAAGTCCGCCTTTAATTTAGATTTCCCATCAAGTCGATTGTCTCGTCCGTTACGACTTTACGGCATTTATCAATCAATAGATATTTCATATCTTATTGTATCTCATTTACTTTTCCCTTTGTCATTATACTAAATGAGGCTCTGGCTTTGTTTTATAAAACTTGAACGTCTGCCTAAATGAGTCATGTTGTAAATATATTTTAAAACATTCAGCTGATGTGGAAAATATTAAGTTATCTAAATTTACTATCACGATAAAAGCATTTTGATCATTCTCTGGCATATTGCACCTACTGAATGCGAACATTGCATAAGATGTCTTTGTTCTTCATTTTTTATCTTCACGGTGCTGTGCATAAATGCGAAGCATTGCATACTCTATTCTCCACCTGTACTCGATGATACTTGGGTGGATATTTGGTATGAAAACTCCAAAGGCTTTTTAAGTTTGCTATTTGCTAAATTTGATGACGTGAAAAGTGATACTTCATTATTGTAGCTGTTCGACGACAGATACTTAAACTGTAATTGAAGAAGTTTCGACGTTTAACTTAGTTAACTCTATTTCACATCTATATCAAAGAAGAAGATACGTTTTTTACTTGATTGATTGTTAATTTTTTTTAAGAATGGTTTTTGTGTTATGAAATGATTAAGGTAATTGATAAGCTGGGTAGCTGAGGAAATTAGGCACCAAATTCTTGGATAAAATTAGTTGGATCAGCTGCAGTTTACTTTAGTGATCATGGATTAACATCATCACTTGCTGAAATATCGGCAGTTAATTACCAACGTTCATTCGAACGTAAGATTTTGAACCACCGTCATTTATTAGTGGGTGAGTTGCCACTTGCCACCGTTTTTATTCTAAATTAAAGAACTATCCTTACTTCTAGTTAGCAGCTACAAATAAAAGCCACTGCAAATGCAATGCATTGTAAATGCAAGTGAAGTAAAATTAAATGACTTGAATGAGAATGATTTCATTGCATGCATTATTTATTACTAGCGCTACTACATTGCTAATATTGACATTAAATTCTTTGCAGCCTCTAATTGCTAGCTAATGACTTGACTGGCTCCCACGCTAACCCAATAACAAGCATAAGTTCGTTCATGACTGGACTTTAAGGGCTTTCTTTTATTCTAAACTAATAAGCTGCGACTGTCAAAGTCATTTGAAATTTGAAAAAATGGCTGACAAGGACTTTAATTGTAGACAAGAAGCCCCGATTTTGTTGTATAAATGAGGTCCGCTGTAAGTGTCATACTGTCGGGGACGGCTCCAGAGCAAAATATGTCGTATCCAGATTACCAACAAACTCCCCATGACCATCAAGCTTTACTGGTAGTAGTTCGTCACATTGGTAAGTTACTATACTGGAACAAATATAATCAACCACTGATTTATTTTCGAATACTGACTGAATAATATATTTGTTTTAACAGGGCGCCAATTAAGAACAAAACAGTTCAACAGAGCATTTGATAGAATTGCTCGTATTAACAACATAAAAGTTATAGACTCACAGAATCATCCTCGCAGTATCTACATTAGATATTTGAGAGGCTATCCGAGTGAAAATAATGATTGGGGGGACTTTCAAACCCATAGAAAAGCTTTAGGTCTCATATCCGTTGGGCAATGCAATTCTCAAGAAGAGTTTAACGAGCTTTGCAGAATACACGAATCTTTAAAAGTCAGTTACGCCTTCACTCTTTACGACTCCCGGTGTGTGCTGTTCGGGCTTAATAGTGATGGCACTTTGTACGAAGCACAACATTCTTCTGACGTAAGCCCATGTATTGAAGTATCAGAAGATGGGTTTGAAGTTGGAGAAGGAAGCTCTGTAAATAACAATCACGCATCACCATCTAAGCATCGAAATAAAGGGGCTGGAGATATTATCGAAAGTGAAAGTTCAGTAACGGTTGGATGTGACCAAAGCAGTGTATGGACATTATCCTCTCCTTAGAATACTGCTATTAATTGAATATAGACTTAAAAAGTATTACAAATGCTAATGTGGAAACAACTAAAGCCATTTTTTTAAATATAGAGTTCCAGTGATACCACTCTTTCGAAGGGAAAGAGCAAAAGCTCGGACTCGTTGCAAAACTACTTGGGGACTTCTCCAGAGGACACCTTAGATTCTACGAGTGAAGATTCTAGCTCAAAATCAGAATCTATGTCAATATCTACTGGTATCCAATACTCTGCTGTTGTCGAGCCAGACCGTCAAAATGGAACAGATTTAGTTGATGGGGAGAAGTCCGGGAAATCATTAACTCCTCCCACGAATTTTAAAGCAAGAACACTGTTCTATCCAACGATGGACCAAAGTGCAAGTTTAGATACTGACGTGGAAGAATTTATTTCGAGTTTGTTTTGGGTTCTTGAATCAAAAAGACTGGATAAGTTGGCGTATGTCATGTTTACTAGATTATTGTTTTAGCCAATCTAATTTTCATCTTGGATAAAATGTTAATAGATCAAGATCATTCATTAAATTTTTTTTTTGATTTATTGCAGTATTAAAAAGGCCGATCGGTCATTATTACTATCATCACTATGTGCACCATTTGAGAAAAAAGACTTTGTAGGACTTGATTTGGAATCCAAAAACAATAAACGCCGTGCCGATGGAAGATTAAAAAAGCAATTGGGAGATTTAAGTCTTCAAGCTGGGCTTCCGTCAGAAGCTATTAGTAATTATCAAGCTGCGTCGGAAATTCTTCGATCTGTGAATGATTGGCTATGGCTTGGTGGTAAGAATTTTTTCGTAATATTGAGATTTTACACAGCTCAAAATAGAAATACAAAAAACTAAATTATTACTTTGGTCGCCGAAGGTTCTCTTGAAGGAATGTGCTCAGCATCTGTAAGTTGTTTGTATCCACAACTGAGACAGTCCGTAACTTTAGTTAGAAATCCGTCTTTGCAAAGGAGTCGAAATTTTTCACAAAAGTACAAAAATGCAGCTACAGGTAGTTCCAACTCTCTTCCAACTGGTTTAGACCTTGAAGTTACTGGAGGAAAAGTATCTATAAAAAATTGTTTGAGTCCGTTTGAAATTTTGGAAAGATATCGTGAATGCATCACACATTATGGAAAAGTGAGATTTTATTTTTTCTGTTGTATAGTAATAGCTCATAAAAACTTAATTCGCAATGTCTCATTTTTAAGAGTTTATGTTGAATTGTTTTGTTGCTAATCACTAATATTGATTTAATTATGTTCAGTATCGACAGGCCGGTATCATCGAAACTGAGGCGTCAATTAAAGCTGCGTTAGTTTTGAATGAGCAACGACAAATTCTAGCTGCCGCAGATTTTCTTCAAAATGCTGTATTCATTAGTCTTCAGTTAAGTGAAGATGAAAAGGTCTGTTTGTTTAAAAAATTTAACTTATCAACTCAACTTGTTGTTGGATGTATTTTATTTACGAACGTATTCTGTTTGCAGATGCATCGATTCAATGCATTTTCTGAGTTGTATACTACCTTAGGATTCCATCGAAAAGCTGCATTTTTTAAAAGAATTGCTGCCATGCGATGTGTTTCTCCCCACAATCCTCATCCTAACTGGTCTTTATGCCATTCATTGCTACTGCAGTCTTTAGACGGCTATAGACTCTCTTTGGATCCTATGGAACCAAACCGATTTGGATTTTACGGCTGGCCAAAAATCCAAACTCAAGTACTGCAAGAACTTGTCGGCACTGCGAAAAGAAAAGGCAACAGTAGTCTTGCAACAAGACACATGTCTCTTTTGTTTCATACGATGCTACCTCATGTAATGATTTTTTACTGCAACTTTTCTTATTGTTTTTTATGGTATGTGGCTACGGCTCAATGTTGATAATTTGACTTTAACGATGCATTTATGATGTTTAGATGAGTTCGGATGAACGTAAAGAATTTGCTCAGCAGCTAGAGACTTTATCCAGAGAAAGCGAAGGCTTACCAGTTCCACTAGCAATAGAAAATGGAATTATCGTTCCACCTGTACATTTTAGCAATATTCCATTTGTCAAGTAAGTGTAACTTTTTTTGGATAACAAACTAATATAAGATAAACTAGATGAAAAGTATGTTTGCGTCATTCACATCAATTACATGTCTCTATCTATGTGTAGATTATTTAAACCGATTGCACCAACGCCACACTTGAAAGCAGTAAAAACAAAGGATAAAAACATCGTGGAAGAAGTCAATCCTTTTCTGTATACTCCGTTTACTCCTCATAGAGATAAGACGGTAAAGGATGCTACTAAAGCTGGTAATTGCAACCTAGTGAAAATTAGATTATGCAAGGAACCATTGTCACTAGATTTAATTTAATTGTAGAAACGTCAAATTATTTTATTTGTGCAATTGTAGAATTCAGCTGGCTCGAAGGGGAGATGTGTGAAGTGAACCTGTTACTTGAGAATCCCTTATCTGTGGAATTAAAAGTTTCCTCTATGGTAAGTTCGTAAGTTTTATCGGTTGTATCAAGTGACCATTGGAGTTCAGAATTATGTAAATTATTACATCTGGTCATGCTGAGTTCATGTGCTTAATTGTTTTTGTAGTGTTTAATAACTGAAGGAGTTAAGTTTCAAGTTAATTCTAACGTAATCTCGATTCCTGCTGATACCACTTTATTCAATGCGAAGTTAACTGGGAAGCCTCTTGAGGCTGGAACTTTGCGTATTCTTGGTACGTTATTTTATTTTTTTAAATTACATATCATATCATTTATTGTTTCGTTCTTGGATAAATTTGTTGCTCGCAACGGAAACATTGTGTGGATTTGCATTTCTGCATTAAAACATTGTGTTTAACAGCTAATCTCGTAAAATGTTGTTAGGTTACACGACGTATACACTTGGAGTTAAATCTAATGTTCGAATAAAGAATTTAAAGAATGTACCTTTCCCTCATATCGATGTGGAAATCGTTCCTGCTCTTCCTTCCATTGAGGTCAGTTATTGAGAGACAAATAGCAAACATGCATTTCGAAATTATCCAAACGTTATGATGCCTAAAAATGTATTCATATATTTATGCAGATTGAGACATCGAAGCCGAAATCCGAATTTTTCAGCTCCTTTTCCGACTCTATAATAAATAGTGCAAGCATTTCAATATTTATGGGGCAGAGTGAAGAATGCATTGTGACGTTAAAAAATAATGGAAAAGTTCCAATCGAGGAACTAGAACTTTCACTGGACTCTAGACTGGATAAAGTCATGCGGGGAAAGATATTCTCATGGGATGATGAAGAAATTAGTTCGAAGCTTCCTATTCAGCCAGAGGAGTCAGTTAGCTTTATTATGCGTATTTTCGGTGCTGGGGAGTTTGTTGGACTTCCGCAAGAATGTACTGTGGCTGAAAATAGCAGCATTTCATCAGCTGTGGGTACGTTAACTTCCCATTCCTCAGATGGACCTAGTTCGTTGCCTTCTCGACTTAATGCGTTTTCTGAAAGACTAAGAGCAAAAAGAACAGAATCTTCTGCATCCAATAAGTGAGTTTTAACTTAACGCATGAAATCACTGTAAAGAAGGATTAAAAATTAGAAAGTTTTTTTAGGTCCAGTGTCAAAAGTTATGGTGACAATAGCATTGGTTCTGTCTCTATGTGTACTCCAAAGCTGTCGTTTTCTTCCTATGTGAAGGTAATAGCGATTCAAAGCACTAGTTTTGAGCTTCCTGTATTCGAATTATTTTATGAATCAGATGTTTACTATAGAATTACGAGGCTGTACTCAAATTCAAATACTCTGGCGGACCAGGTTTGAAAAGTGGATACTTTAGACAATGCGCGCTATCTTTTCACGTCGAAGTCTCACCTGCTTTGTTTATAACCAAGTGGGATACTTTACCTGGAGACTCGTAAGAGAGCAAAATCTATTATGGTATTTAATCGGCTGCAAAATGATGCCTGAATTTATATTTCTGGTATTTATTAGTCCATCACAATGTTATTTGGTCTTGGACATATGCAATGCTACTCAGCAAGAAATGGAGATTAATTATGCGAAAACAAAACAAATTCTTGTGGAGAAAACTGAAACATGTCGAATTCCGGTGCCATTAACTCGTTGTCCAGCTTCCAAGAACAAAGGTTAGAAAAGCATTATTCAATAGGGACATAAATAGTCCGGTCCATCCTGATTAACGAATGTCAAACTATTATTAGGATTAAAAGTCAACGGGTGTTTGGATGTCATTATATTTTTTATTGTGCCAAACTATTATTATTATTTTTAAACTATTATTTTTTTATAAAGGTGCGGAACTAGCCGTCAGTTGTGAACACATAATTTCCAAAGTCGAGTTGAAATGGGTTTTACCTGAGTGCGAAGGGAAAGCTACTTTGCATGGAATCAGTTTAACCTCGGCAATGGCTCAACTCATAACAGTATCACCTGTCCATTGGGGTATGATATGAAGTTACTATTTATTTGGTATTAGACTAATTTTATTTTGACGTTTACTTGAAAATAAAATCTACCTTTGATTCCAGAATTGTCAATAAATGGGAAGCAACTTTCTTCGGACGAATTAAGATTTGATAAAGGAGAGATGATCACTTTGAATATTTTAATAAGAAATGACCTCGTTGACGATTTAGAAGTTTTACTACTGTCAGTAGGGTGCTATCAGGATTATCAAAATGGGAAATGCAATTACAGATTGGACTCACGTCTGGCTGTACTTGGAAATGAATCTGTTTTAATTCCTAAGGTATGTCTCAAACTATTTTAAATCGAGCGAGTTATTGAAAATGTATACAGGCAAATGATGGAATTGCAATTTCAATGATTCCAATGTAAGCTCATTTGAACCATTGAATTGGTGATTTACGTCGCAGATTGGACCTGGAAACGCTTTTCAACATTCCTTATCAATGGTATTCTGCATGTCGGGCTCTTACAAAATGGATTTAAAAATCACTCGCAGAGACGGTTCTGAAGATTGTACTTGGCGGTATAATCCACCAATTGATATTCATATTAATTAAGTACTGCACGTCGAAGAAAGTTAGTGTACTTGTAGTCAGAAAGGTACACAATTATCGGCATTTATAAATGTGTATACTTCCTCTACTTGGTGTGTAGAATTGACGCCATTTGTATAGTAATAACAAAAGCTATCGTAGAAAATGAACGCTCCATTCATTTAATGTTGTTAGATAGAATAGAGATAAATGGTAGTTTTCTGTAATTCATTTGTATGGAATGAACCGAACAAGGCTGTATATTCTCTAGCGGGACAAGGACTATTTATTTTTGTTGTTATTTAATCCAGAAAGTTTATTATTGAGAGCTTCATTTTTAGTTGAAAGTGCAAAGGCTTATTGATGGATTAGTGTGTAGTGTATTGTTAGACACTGCATAATAATCTGTAAAAATATTCATTTATATATTTATTCCAATCAAAATACTCGATGTTTTTTCAAATGTTGTTCTCTATTCTGTTGCCATAAAATGCTAAGGAGCTCACAAATAAATTCTGTTGAACAGCCTGCAGATACGGTTAATTGCCGGGCCCACTGGCCTTTGGC
>Ga0210040_10004341_pt1 | contig 18589 bp, 19 predicted proteins | sample CryGeyCG12114_NA_FD_185462 | JGI IMG/M metagenome (GOLD analysis project Ga0210040, IMG submission 185462) | Groundwater microbial communities from aquifer - Crystal Geyser CG19_WC_8/21/14_NA (SPAdes) (version 2) | ecosystem: Environmental > Aquatic > Deep subsurface > Groundwater | place: USA...
CGCACGGTTATCCCGGGCCTGATCGACGCCCATGTCCATGTGATGGCCACCGGCCTGGCGCAGCTGAGCCTGGACCTGTCGGACACCGACAGCCTGCAGCAGGCGCTCGACCGGCTGACCGCCTATGCCGCCGCGCATCCGGACCAGCCGTGGCTGGTCGGGCGCGGCTGGAACCAGGAGCGTTGGGGCCTGGGCCGCTTCCCCACCGCGGCCGAGCTTGACGCAGCGATCGGCGACCGGCCAGTCTGGCTGGCGCGGGCCGACGGCCATGCGGGCTGGGCGAACTCCGCCGCGCTCGCCGCCGCAGGCGTCACCGCGGACACCGCCGATCCCGCCGGTGGCCGGATCGAACGGCTCGCTGGCGGCCGGGCGCCCGCCGGCGTGCTGGTTGATGGCGCGATGGCGCTGGTCGACACCCACGTTCCCCCGCCACGCCCATCCGACCGCGACCTGGCGCTGTACGAGGCGCAGCGCCTGTTCGTGCGCAATGGCGTCACCGCCGTTGCCGACATGGGCACCAGCGTGGAGGACTGGATGACCTTCCGCCGCGCGGGCGATGCCGGGCGGCTGGACATGCGCATCATGGCCTATGCCGTCAGCACCGACGCCATGGTGCTGATCGGCGGCACCGGCCCGACCGTGTGGCTGTATGACGACCGGCTGCGGCTGAACGGGCTGAAGCTCTTTCTCGATGGCGCGCTCGGCTCGCGCGGGGCGCTGCTGAAGGCGCCTTACGCCGATGATCCGGACAATAGCGGGCTGGCCCTGCTGGACGGCACGCAGCTGCGCAACCTGATGAGCCGTGCGGCGATGGATGATTTCCAGGTCGCGATCCACGCCATCGGCGACCGCGCCAACCAGGAGGCGCTGGACGCGATCGAGGAGCTGTCGGGCGACTATGATGGCGACCGGCGCTGGCGGATCGAACATGCGCAGGTGGTCGACATGGGCGAGATTGCCCGCTTCGGCCGCCACGGCACCATCGCTTCCATGCAGCCCCAGCACCAGCCGAGCGACCGGCTGATGGCGGAGGCCCGGCTGGGCCCGCAGCGGCTCGCCGGCGCCTATGCCTGGCGTTCGATGCTGGAGGCGGGCGCCCCGCTCGCCTTCGGATCGGACGCACCGGTTGAACTGCCCCTGCCCTTCGCCGGGCTGGCGGCGGCGATCAGCCGCACGGGCCCGGACGGGCAGCCCTTTGGCGGGTGGCAGCCGCAGGAGACGATCAGCCGCGAGCAGGCACTGGCCGCCTATACGGCCGGCGCCGCCTATGCCGGCTTTGCCGAGCAGCGCTTCGGCCAGTTGGCACAAGGACAGCGGGCGGATTTTGTGGTGATCGACCGCGACCCGCTGATGGCCGCGAACCCGGAGGAGATCCGCGCCACCCGGGTGCTGCAGACCTGGATCGGCGGCCGCAAGGTCTATGAAGGCGATGAACCCCGCGCCGCGGACGCGCCGGGGCGGTAAGCCAGCGGCTTAATTGTGCAGCTTCTGCCTTGTATCAATAGAGTTCACGGGAAACACTCGTCTACTGACGATGATCGCGCATGAGCAATGACCTCGATAAAATGCAAGTAGGGCCGGCCGGTAGAGCCCGTTCGAACCGGATCGACATAGGCCTGACTCAATATGCAGACGAATATAATCGCGTATGGATCATTCCGCTCTTTGATCATAGGTAACAACACACGATCTCGCCAAACTTGGTCGTCCATCGCTATTTCAAAGCCGTGCGCTCGCCCATCCTCATCCCGCGTAATGAAGTGCGGGTATTCCCAATGCCAGACCACCGCTCCTCGGACTAAGGCTGACTGAGCGGCGGCTGCGGGCACGGATGTGTAAGCTTGATGTGCAAGCGCCGGCTCGGCGGCTCCAGCGACAAACATAAGCAATGGAAGGAGGTTTCGCACCCAATATCAATAGCAGCGGGTCGTAGGCCGGCAACTGAGCAAAAGCTCTCTACTCCGCCGCGCTCTTTTCCAGCGCCTCTTCGGCCTCGCGTGCAGCCTTCTCCACCGCGTCGCGCTTCTCGTAGAACTTCATCAGCAGCATGGTGGCCTCGAACAGGAACCACAGCGGTATGGCAAGCATCAGCTGGCTGACCACGTCGGGCGGGGTGATCACCGCCGCCACGATCACGATGCCCACGATGATGTAGCGGCGCGATGTGGCCAGCTGGGTGCGGGTGACGATCCCGGCGCGGTTCAGCAGCATCATCAGCACCGGCAGCAGGAAGCTGATGCCGAAGGCCAGGATGAAGCGCATCACCAGGTCGAGATAGTCGCCCATCGCGGGCAGCGCTTCCTGCTGCAACCCGGCGGTGACGCCCTGGAAGCCCAGGAACCAGCGGAACGCGGTGGGCATCACCATGAAATAGGCAAGCGAGGCGCCCATCGCGAACAGCACCGGGGTCGCGATCAGGAACGGCAGGAACGCCTTCTTCTCGCGGGCATAGAGGCCGGGCGCGATGAAGGCCCACAGCTGGTTGGCGATGATCGGGAAGCTGATGAAGAAGGCGGCGAACAGCGCCACCTTGATCTCCACGAAAAACGCCTCGTACAGCTTGGTGTAGACCAACCGACCCTGCCCTTCGGGAAAGGCGACGGCCAGCGGCCGTACCAGCAGGGCGAAGATGTCTTCTGCAAAATACATGCACACGGCGAAGGACAGCGCCAGGGCGATGACTGCGCGCAGCAGCCGCGCCCGCAGCTCGATCAGATGATCGAGCAGCGGCGCCTGCGTGTCGTCGATGTCCTGGATGGAGAACGGCTTCACGCGCGCATCTCCTCGCCGGAGCGCGGCAGCGCGTCCGGCTCAGCAGTGGCGGCGGGCTCCGGCAGCGGTGGCGGCGTCACGGGTGCAGGTGGCGCCGGCGCAGGATTGGCGGGCTGGCCGTCGCTCATGATGGGTTCGGCCTGGGCCGGGCGGGAGGTGACGGGAATGCTGCCGGCAGGCGCCGCCGTTTCCGCCGTCACCCCCGCCAGCGTGCCGTCCGGTGCGGGCACGTTCGCGGGGGCGGGCAGCGCGGCAGGTGTTACGCCCTCCGCCTCTGCCGCCGCGCTCGATTCGCGCATGATCTTGTCGTTCTGATCGCGCCACTTCTTCTCCATTTCGGCCATTTCAGCCTCGCGGACCATCGCATCGAGGCCGGCCCGGAAATGGTTGGAGAGGCGGCGCATCTGACCGATCCACTTGCCCGCGGTGCGCAACGCGAGCGGCAGGTCCTTGGGGCCAATGACCACCACCGCCACAACGACGATCAGCAGCAGTTCGGTCGCACCGATATCCAGCACTGCGGCGTGTCCTTACCGAGAGCCGCTCAAGCGGAAGTCTTGTCCGCCGGCTGCGCCTCGACCACCGTCTCGCTGGCCGGCCGGGCGGCGTGGGCGGATACGGGGGCAGGACCTTCGATACGCTGGGCCGGTGCCGGCGGATCGGTCTTGTGGTCTTCCTCGCTCAGGCCCTGGCGGAAGCTCTTCACGCCCTTGCCGAAATCACCCATCATCTCGCTGATCCGGCCACGGCCGAACAGCACCAGGATGACCAGGGCGATGATCAGGATCTGGAAGGGTCCGATATTCACTGGGCAATCTCCGAATACATCTTGAAAGCGAGTCTAGGCGCTTTCCCCGTCCTTTTCCAGCGGCACCTCGTGTGACGTGGGTGTGACAGACAGGCCGGCCTCGCCGCCGTCGACCAGTGCGGCATAGGCATCGTCCACCGGATCGAGCAGGCCGGCCGCGCGCAATTCGTCGATCCCGGGCAGGTCGCGCCGGCTGGCGAGGCCGAAATGGCTGAGGAAATCGGGCGTGGTGGCATAGATCACCGGTCGCCCCGGCACATCGCGCCGCCCGGCGATGCGCACCCAGCCCGCTTCCAGCAGCACATCCAGAGTGCCCTTGGCCGTCTGCACCCCCCTGATCGCCTCGATCTCGGCCCGGCTGATCGGCTCGTGATAGGCGACGATCGCCAGCACCTCCGTGGCCGCGCGGCTCAGCCGGCGCGCCTGCTCCCGCTCCCGTCGCAGCAAATGGGCGAGGTCCGGCGCGGTCTGGAACTGCCAGCGTCGGCCACGCTCCACCAACCGGATGCCGCGGCTTGCGTAATGGGCCTCCAGCTCGCGCAGCGCAGGCAGCACCGCAGCGCCGTTCAGATGGGCGGAAAGCTGCTCCACGCTCAACGGGCGTTCGGCACCGAACAAGGTCGCCTCGACCGCGCGGGTGAGCTCATCCAAGGCGATCCTCCGCCGCCCGCCGCAAATGCAGCGGGCCGAACGCCACCTCCTGCCGCAGCTCCGCCCGGCCCAGCCGCGCCAGTTCCAGCGCAGCGACGAAGCTGCTCGCCAGTGCGGAGCGGCGCAGCCGCTGCCCGGCCCATTCGTGTTCGGGTGCGGGCAGGAACTGGCGCAGTTCCAGCCAGTCGAGCCTGAGGCCCAGCATGGCGGAGACCCGCTCCAGCGCCGAGTCCAGCGTCATGACCGGCCGTTCGCGCACCATGTGGATCACCGGCCGGGTGCGCGCCCTGAGCTGGCCGTAGGCGGAGACCAGGTCGAACCAGTCGCACTGCCAGGCATTCACGCGCTCGGTCCTGAGCCCCTCCGGCGCGCCACGGGCGAAGACGTCGCGCCCCAGCCGGTCACGCGCCAGCAGCCGGGCCGCCGCCTCGCGCATCGCCGCGAGCCGTTGCAAGCGAAGCTGGAGGCGCAGCGCCAGCTCCTCCGGATCGGGATCGGGCTGCTCCGCCCTTGGCAGCAGCAAGGCCGATTTGAGGTAGGCCAGCCACGCCGCCATCACCAGGTAATCGGCCGCAAGCTCCAGCTTCAGCGCCTCGGCCTGCTCCACATGGGCCAAATACTGATCGACCAGCGCCAGGATGGAGATCTGCCTGAGATCCACCTTCTGCCGCCGGGCGAGGTCGAGCAGCAGGTCGAGCGGCCCCTCCCACCCGTCGAGATCGAGGTAGAGCTTGTCCTCGGCCGCTGCCGAGGGCGCCGGCGGGGCGGTGCGGTCGCCGGCGAACAGGTCGGGCGCGCTGGCCGCCGCCGCGCTCACGCCTCGATCCGCAGCAGGGCGTCGCGGGTGAAGAGAAGGTGTGCGCGATCGAGCGGTTCCGGTGTTCCGGTCCCCGCCAGCGCCGCGTCCAGCCGGGCAAGCCGCCCCTCGTCCATCGCCGGCAAGCCTCGCGCGATGCCGATCATGTCGTCCATCTTGGCCCAGCAATTGAGCACCAGGTCGCACCCGGCTGCGTGCGCGGCGACGGCCCGTTCGGGTACCGCGCCGTTCAGCGCCTGCATGTCGATGTCATCGCTCAGCAGCAGGCCGGCAAAACCGATGCGGCGGCGGATGATGTGATCGATGATGTGGGGCGACAGCGTGCCCGGCAGGGCATCGTCCCACGCAGTGTACCGGACATGGGCGGTCATCGCGATCTTCGCCCGGGCAGCGAGCGTGCGGAATGGCTGGAGGTCGCTCTCCAGCTCCGCCTCCGGCGCGGTGACCGTCGGCAATTCCTTGTGGCTGTCGGCGCCGGCGCGGCCATGGCCCGGCAGGTGCTTGATGCAGCCGGCGACGCCCGCCGCCGCCAGACCGTCCAGCACCGCACGGCCCAGCGCTGCGACCTGCAACGGTTCGTCCCCCAGCGCCCGGTCGCCGATCACGTCGTGCGCGCCGGGCCGGCGGATATCCAGCAGGGGCGTGTAGTCGACATTGATGCCGGCCTCCGCCAGGTCCAGCCCCAGCAGCGCTCCGTTGCAACGCGCCGCCTCGATCGCGCTGGAAGCGGCGACCTGCCACAGATCGGCGAAGGCCTGGCCGGCGGGATAGGCATCCCACACCGGCGGCTTCATCCGCGCGACCCGCCCACCTTCCTGGTCGATCGAGACCAGCAGCCGGTCACGCCCGTGAAGGGCGCGCAGCTCGTCCGTCAATGCACGCAGCTGGTCCCGGTCGGCGACGTTGCGGCCGAACAGGATGTAACCGGCAGGGTCCGCGTCACGGAAGAAGGCGCGCTCGTCTGCCGACAGGGTCAGCCCGGCGGGGCTGAAGATCGCCGGAATCACCGTGTCGGGGCCCCGCGCCACATCCGCCGCAGCGTCCCGTCACGGCGGATCAGTCCGTGCCACAGGGCGAAGCCGATATGCCCCAGCACCAGGGCCAGCAGCACCCAGCCCAGCGTGCCGTGCAGCGCATTGCCGGGCGCGGTCAGCGCAGGCATCTCCGGCGTGCCCCCTTCCAGCAGCTGGATTCCGTACAGGCGCACGCCCCGGCCACGCCCGATCGCACGCAGCAAGGCAAGCGTCGGCACCACCACCATCAGCGTGTAAAGCGCCAGATGGCCGTAGGTGGCGGCGCGGCGCTGGAACGCCGACCCCTCGTGAGGCGGCCGGTTGCGGAAGTTCAGCAGCCCCCAGGTGCCGCGCAGCAGCACCAGCCACCACAGGGTGAAGCCCATCTGCGGGTGCAACGGCCACAGCGTTTCTGCCACCGGGCTTTCATCCGCCAGCAGATGCAGCAGCGCGGTGGTAAATTGCAGCAACAGCAGCAGCGCCATGCTCCAATGCAGTATCCGGCTGACCCGGCCGTAACCTGCGGGTGTGTCCCTTTGTATCATCTGACCTCCCCTTTTTTCTACCCGTTGCGACCGGTGGGCGAGCCGCCCCTTACCGCTTCACCTGGCAATCCCCGCCTTCATGCCTCAGCGCGTCGCACAAGGCACGCGCTTCCTCCGTGCTGCCGGCGACAACCTGCAGGCGATACACCGTGCCACTGTCCGCGGCGCCCTGCAGCACCCGGTGGGAACGGCCCTGGAGCACCTCCAGCCGGGTGGCAAATCCGCTCCAGCCCGCTTCCGCCGCCTCCTTGGTGGGATAGGCGCCGATCTGCACGCCGATCATCCCCGCCGGCGGCGCGTCGGTGGCGAGCGGGGCCGGCGTCGGCGGGTTCGCCGCGACGATCCGCGCCTCGACCTGGCGACCCTCGGCCACCTGGAAGCTGGTATCGCCGGTGCCCTGCACCGTGCGACCGCCCGGATCGGCGGGCCGGGTCTTGTACGGCGTCGCGGGTGCCGCGATGACCGAGCCGTCGGCTTCCGGCGCCGCCTCCCCCGGGCCGACGATCAGCCACCAGCCGAGCGCCGCCAGCGCCAGCAGCAACACCAGGCACGCCAGCGCCACCTTCAGCACCCGCGCGGTGTCGAGTCCCGGATCGCCGTCCTCGTCCTCCCCCTCCAGCCACGGGGGTCGCTCGTCGGCCAGCGCCAGACGCAGCGTGCCGTCGTCATTACGCGCCATCCGGTTACAGTTCCTCCACCGCCTCCACACCCAGCAGCGCCAGGCCGTTGCGGACAACCTGCCCGATCTGCGTCGCCAGGAACAGCCTTGCCTGCGTCAGCGTGGCATCACCCGACAGGATGCGCAGTGCCGGATCGTCATTGCCCATGTTCCAGAACGCATGGAACGCGGCAGCCAGCTCATACAGATAGAACGCGATCCGGTGCGGCTCGCGCGCCTGCGCCGCGGCCTCCACCTCGCGCGGGAACTGCGCCGCCAGCTTCACCAGCGCCAGTTCCGGCGCGCGGAGCAAGTGCAAGCCCTCGCCCGCCGGAGCCAGCCCCTCCGCCGCCGCCTTGCGCAAGGTGGAGTGGATCCGGGCGTGAGCGTACTGGACGTAGAACACCGGATTGTCCTTCGAAGCCTCCACCACCTTGGCGAAGTCGAATTCCATCTGCGCCTCGGGCTTGCGGGTCAGCATGGTGAAGCGGACCACGTCCTTGCCCACTTCCTCCACCACTTCGGCCAGCGTGACGAAATTGCCCGAGCGCTTGGACATCTTCACCGGCTCGCCATTGCGCAGCAGGGCGACCATCTGCACCAGCTTGACGTCGAACGGGATCGGCCGGCCCTCGCCCTCGGCCAGCGCCTCGACCGCGGCCTTGATGCGCTTGACGGTGCCGGCGTGGTCCGCGCCCCAGATGTCGATCAGCTCGTCCGCCTCGCCCGCCTTCTGCATGTGGTAGGCGAGGTCGGCGCCGAAATAGGTCCAGCTGCCATCGCTCTTGCGGATGGGCCGGTCCTGATCGTCGCCGAAGCGGGTGGAGCGAAACAGCGGCAGCTCCACCGGCTCCCAATCGTCCAGCGTCTTGCCCTTGGGCGCTTCCAGCACGCCATCATAGACCAGGTCATGCCGGCGCAGCCAGGCTTCGGCCGCGGCCGGCTTGCCCGCCTGCTGCAGCTCCGCTTCGCTGGCAAAGACCGCGTGATGGATGCCGAGCAGCGCCAGATCGGCGCGGATCATGTCCATCATTGCCGCAACCGAACGCTCGCGAAAAAGGTCGAGCCACTCGCCTTCGGGCGCGGCGGCATAGGTGTCGCGGAACTCGGCCGCCAGCGCCTGCCCGACTGGAACCAGGTAGTCGCCGGGATAGAGGCCGGCCGGGATCTCGCCCACCGCCTCGCCCAGCGCCTCGCGGTAGCGGAGATGGGCGGAGCGGGCGAGCACCTGCACCTGCGCGCCGGCATCGTTGACGTAATATTCGCGCGTGACCTGGTGCCCGCCGAACTCCAACAGCGCGGCCAGCGCGTCGCCCACCACCGCGCCGCGGCAATGGCCCATATGCATGGGCCCGGTCGGGTTGGCGCTGACATATTCGATGTTCACCCGCCGCCCGGCACCCTTGGTGCTGCGGCCGTAATCGGCGCCGGCGGCGGCAATCGCGCGCAGTTCGGCCAGCCAGTTGCTGTCCGCCAGGCGCAGATTGATGAAGCCCGGCCCGGCAATCTCCGCGCCGGTCAGCAGCGGATCGCCCGCCAGCTTCTCCACGATCCGTTCCGCCAGGTGGCGCGGATTGGTCTTGGCCTGCTTGGCCAGCACCATCGCGGCGTTGGTGGAAAGGTCGCCATGCGCCGGGTCGCGCGGCGGCTCCAGGCTGACGGCCGCGGTGCGGCTGGCGCCGGGCGGTAGCCCGCCCTCCATCTCCACCGCCGCAAGCGCGGCGTGGATGCGGGCGGCGAAGGCGGCGTAGAGCGTGTGTGTATCGGCCATGATGCGCGCCGTTAGCCGGTTTGGGCCGGCTCGCAAGCGCGATCAGGCCACGCTGTTCTCCACCTGATGGAGGATCAGCGGGTGACGTTGTACGTCAGCTGGTCCTGCGTCAGCTGGAACCCGACCAGCAGCTCGAAGGTCGCGCGCGCCACGGCAGCGCGGACATCCGGCTCCGTCAGCGGATCGATCGCGGCTGATTCGTCACCTGCCCTGCGCCGGCGGGTGATCCGTTCGCGAATATCCTCCGGCAGGGTCGCGGCGGCGCGATCGACATAGCCGCTGGCCAGGCCCTGCGCCTGCGCGCGCGCAGAACCGTCGGCGAAGGTCAGGGTCACGGTGCCCACCCGCTTGGCCGTAACCACATTGCCGCCGCGCACCACGCTGGAGAAGTACGGCAGCTCCACCGTGCGAGCCCCGGCGGTGTTGCGGCGCTGCGCGATCACGTCGAAGCTTGCTTCGGCATAGACCCGTTCCCCCTGGTCGTTGCACTGGCTGCGCACATTCGTGATCGTCGCGGTCACGTCCAGCGCATCGGCGGTGCGCGCATCCGCCGGGGAAAACAGGGTGATGTTGCCCGTATAATCAGGCACGCCGACGGCCGGGCACACAGTGCGCAGCGCCGTGATGCCGACGCCCTGTTCCACCACCAGATCCCCTTCGGCGCGGCAGCCGGCCAGAGCGATCACAGCAGCGGTGGCGGCGAACAGCGCCCGACGAGACTTCATGCGTGGCAATCCTTCGTAAATTCAGCCGCGGGCCCTAGCCCTTTCGCCATTGGCCGACAACCGCTAGAGCCAGCGCCATGAACGCCCCCTTTCACGCGCCCGCCCCCGACCCCGCCCAGGACGGCGCAGCCAAGCCGCCGCTCGAAGTGCTGATCGCCGCGCCGCGCGGCTTCTGCGCCGGCGTCGACCGGGCGATCGAAATCGTCGAAAAGGCGATCGATCGCTACGGCGCGCCGGTCTATGTCCGGCACGAGATCGTCCACAACAAGTTCGTGGTCGACGGGCTGAAGGCCAAGGGCGCGGTGTTCGTGGAGGAGCTGGACGAGGTGCCCGTCGACGCGCCGGTCGTGTTCAGCGCCCATGGCGTGCCCAAGAGCGTGCCGGCGGAGGCAACCCGCCGCAACATGATCTGGCTGGACGCCACCTGCCCGCTGGTCAGCAAGGTCCACCGCCAGGCCGAACGGCAGGTGAAGGATGGGCGGCACATCATCTTCATCGGCCATCGCGGCCATCCGGAGGTGATCGGCACCTTCGGGCAGGTGCCCGCAGGCCAGATGACGCTGGTGGAGACGGAAGCGGATGTCGCTGCATTGGCGCTGCCAGCCGACCAGCCGCTGTCGTTCCTGACGCAGACCACGCTGTCTGTCGACGACACCGCCCGCGTGGTCGAGGCGCTGAGGGCCAAGTATCCCGACATCATGGGTCCGCGCGGAGAGGACATCTGCTACGCCACCTCCAACCGGCAGAATTCTGTCAAGGCGATCGCGCCAGCCTGCGATCTGGTGCTGGTGATCGGTGCGCCCAATTCATCCAATTCGGTCCGGCTGGTGGAGGTGTCCGAACGGTGCGGCACGCCCGCCCGCCTGATCCAGCGTGCGCACGAGATCGATCCGGCCTGGCTGGACGGCGTGGGGACGATCGGCGTCACCGCCGGCGCCAGCGCGCCCGAACTGCTGGTGCGCGAGGTGGTCGAACAGCTCGCCACGTGGCGCCATGTGGTGGAACAGCAGGTGGAGACGGCGCATGAGACGATGATCTTCAAGCTGCCGCGCCAGCTCACCGTCTGAGGATCGGCGCTTCATGGCTGTGTACACCACGCTGGCCGCCCATGAGCTGGCCGCGCTGATCGGCGAGTACGATGTCGGCACGATCGTGTCGGCCAAGGGCATTGCCGAGGGGGTCAGCAATTCCAACTGGCTGATCGAGACTAGTGAAGCGCGCTTCATCCTGACCATGTACGAACAGCGGATGGAGGTGGCGGAACTGCCGTTCTTCCTCCATCTGCTGGATCACCTGGCGGCCAAGGGCAGCCCGGTGCCGCGCACGATCCACGACCGCGCCGGCGCGCCCTGCCGCATGGTGGGCGGCAAGGCGGTGGCGCTGATCGAGTTCCTGCCGGGCGTGTCGGTCGACCTGCCCTCCCCCGCGCAGGCCCGCGCGGTGGGCGAGGCGCTGGCCGGGCTGCACCGCAATTCGGCCGATTTCGTGGGCGAACGGCGCAACGCGCTGTCGCTTGGCGCGTGGCGAGAGCTGTTCGACAGCTGCGGGGCGGATGGCCTGGCGAGCATCGACCCGCTGCTGCCCACGATCGTCCAGCGCGAGCTTGCCTTCATGGAGGCCCACTGGCCGAGCCACCTGCCGCGCTCGATCATCCATGCCGACCTGTTCCCCGACAATGTGCTGCTGCTGGGCGACCGGGTCAGCGGCCTGATCGACTTCTATTTCGCGTGCCGCGACATCACGGCCTATGATTTGGCGGTAACACATTCGGCCTGGTGCTTCGAACGCGACGGCACCTTCCGCGCGGAGGTGGCGGCAGCGCTGATCGCCGGCTATGGCCAGCTTTCGGCGGAGGAGACCGCAGCCCTGCCGGTGCTGGCGCGCGGTGCCGCCATGCGCTTCATGGCGACGCGCGCCTATGACTGGCTCAACACCCCGGCCGATGCGCTGGTGACCCGCAAGGACCCGATGGACTTCGCGCGCCGGCTCGCCTTCTACCAGCAGGCTGGCATGGCCGCCTTCCCCGGCATCGCGGCATGAAGCAGGTCGAGATCTTCACCGACGGCGCGTGCAAGGGCAATCCCGGCCCGGGCGGCTGGGGCGCCATCCTGCGCATGGGCGACCATGAGAAGGAACTGAGCGGAGGGGAGGCCCAGACCACCAACAACCGCATGGAACTGACTGCGGCGATCCGCGCGCTGTCCGCGCTGACGCAGCCGTGCACGGTGACGCTGAGCACCGACAGCAAATATGTGATCGACGGCATCACCAAGTGGATCCACGGCTGGCGTCGCAACAACTGGATCAACTCGCAGAAGAAGCCGGTGCTGAACGCGGATCTGTGGCGCGAGCTGGCGGACGCCAGCGCACCGCACCGGATCGACTGGCAGTGGGTCAAGGGCCATGCCGGGCATCCGGAGAACGAGCGCGCCGACCAGCTGGCCAGCGCTGCCGCCATCGCCTCGATCGGCTCGCCGCGCCGTTGACGCGGCGCGATTGTATACAGTAGAGCGTCGCTCATGGAGCGGACGGGAACGGCAGAACGCACGCAGGCACTCGCAGCGCGGCTGGAGGAGATCGTCGGCCGCCGCCATGTGCTGACCGGCGAGGATGAAACGCGCTGGTATCGCACCGGCTACCGCTTCGGCAGCGGCCGGGTGCTGGCGGTGGTGCGACCCGGCACCTTGCTGGAACAGTGGCGGGTGCTGCAGGCCTGCGTGGATTCAGACGCCATTGTCATCATGCAGGCCGCCAATACCGGCCTGACCGGCGGCTCCACGCCTGCGGGTGACGATTACGACCGGCCAATCGTCATCATCAGCACGCAGCGGCTGGGCGGCGTGCAGGTGATCGACGGCGGGCGCCAGGTCGTGTGCCTGCCGGGCAGCACGCTGTACGAACTGGAGCGCGAGCTGAAGCCCCTGGGGCGGGAGCCGCACTCCGTGATCGGCTCGTCATGCATCGGCGCCTCGGTGATTGGCGGCATCGCCAACAATTCCGGCGGCGCGCTCATCCGCCGCGGGCCTGCTTATACGGAGCTCAGCCTGTATGCCGCCCGCGATGCCGATGGCACGCTGCGGTTGGTGAACCATCTCGGCATCGATCTGGGCGACAATCCGGAAACGATGCTGCAGCGGCTCGATCGTGGCGACTATGGCGAGGCGCAGGTGCAGGCTGCCTCCAACCGGGCGGCGTCCGACGGCGAATATGCGCGCCATGTACGCGATGTGGCGGCAGCGACGCCGGCGCGGTACAATGCCGATCAGCGGCGCCTGTTCGAGGCGTCCGGCAGCGCGGGCAAGGTGGCGATCTTCGCCGTGCGGCTCGACACCTTTGCGGCCGAGGCGGATACGCGGGTGTTCTACATCGGCACGAACGATGCGGCGGAACTGACGCAGATCCGGCGGCGCATGCTGACCGAATTCGACAGCCTGCCGATCGCCGCCGAGTACCTGCACCGCGACGCGTTCACGATTGCCGAAATCTACGGCAAGGACACGTTCCTCGCGATCGAGCGGCTCGGCACGGACCGCCTGCCGCGACTGTTCAAGTTCAAGGCATGGCTGGACGGGGTGGCGCGCCGCGTGCCCTTTGCGCGCACCGAAGGCTTCAGCGATCGCGTGCTGCAGCAGGCCAGCCGCCTGTTCCCGTCCCATTTGCCGCAGCGGATGCGCGATTTCCGCGACCGTTACGCCCACCATCTGATGGTCCGGGTGTCGCATGACAGCATCGAGGCGACGCGGCACCTGCTTGGCGGCATGTTCCCCACGCCCGAGGGCGATTACTTTGAATGCACCGCGGAGGAAGGCACCAAGGCGTTCCTGCATCGCTTCGCGGTGGCCGGCGCGGCCGTACGCTACCGCGCGGTGCACCCGGATTCGGTCGAGGATATCGTCGCGCTCGACATAGCCTTGCGGCGCAATGACGAGGACTGGATGGAGCGCCTGCCGCCGGAACTGGAGGCGCAGGTGCTGCACAAGCTCTATTACGGGCACTTCTTCTGCCACGTGTTCCATCAGGATTACGTGGTGGCGAAGGGGCACGACACGCATGCGCTGGAACTTCGCATGCTCGAACTGCTTGACGATCGCGGAGCGGAATATCCGGCGGAGCACAATGTCGGCCATCTCTACCCGGCAAAGGCCGGGCTCGCCGGGTTCTACCGCTCGCTCGACCCGTGCAACAGCTTCAACCCGGGTATCGGGCATACGACGAAATGCGCGCACTGGCAGGTGCCGGCATCGGCCCTGCCGTGAACGGCACCCGTCAGGGCACCTTCACGATCGCGATGGCGTTGTTGATGTTGAGCGGGATGAACAGCTGCCGCTCGACCGGATCATAGCACATCGACGCGGCGTTCGGCAGGTTGGTGGCGATCAGTTCGGGTTCCTGGCCAGGTCGCAGGCGGGTGATACCGCCTTGCAGCACGCTGCTGATCAGTTTCTGGCCGTCTGGCAGGATTACCAGCCCATCGCTGCCGGTCTGGGCGGATCTCTCCGTCTTGAGCAGTTCGCCATCGGGCGAAAAGGTCAGGATGGAGTGGTCGTCCATGTTGCCGACGACGACGTTGCCGTCAGGGTCGATCGCCACGCCGTTGGGTCGGGCGAGCGGCGCGCCATCGACCAGGATCGTGGCTTCGCCATCGGGCGGGATGCGGAACAGGCGGCCGGGCGTCTGCCCGTCGGCGGTGCCGGTCTGCGAGGCATAGACCGTCCCGTCCTGCGCCACGGCGATATCGTTGAACCACGCCGATTGCGCATAGGTCGTGCTGCCCAGCGGGCGACCTGTGGCGATGTCGAAGGTGCGCAGCACCGCCACGCGCGGCGCCCCGTCCGCCGTGCCGCCGTCACTGTCGGCAACGTAGAGCCGCCCATCGTGGATGTCGCTGCCGAACGGCTGGTTCAGCACCAGCCCGGTGCGATTGGCGCCGATCCAGCTGAGCGTGTGCACCGATCCGTCACGGTTCAGCAAGGTCACGAAGCCGTCATTGGGGGCCTCCGTCTGCATGCCCCCCCGATTGACGACCATGACGAGATCGCGCGTGGCGTCGTAAACGCAGCTTTCCGCGCTCACCACACTGCCGAACACCTTCGCATTGGCGGAAATCGGCATGTGCTGCCCATCGACCGTGATGCCCAGCGGCAGGGCGGCGGAGAACTCCGCCGGACCGGCCTGCTGCGCCCAGGCAGGGACAGTGGCGAGCAGCAGGGCCGGCAGAAACGTGAATGATCTCATCGTGAACTCCATCCGAATCAGAGCGTCATACCGCCATCGATGGTGATATCCGACCCACTCATGAAGCGCGCCTCGTCCGACGCCAGCAGCACGGCGACGGCGGCGATCTCCTCCGGCGTGCCGAGCCGGCCCATCGGCTGGCGCGCCAGGAATGCCCGCATCGAAGCCTCCGCATCGCCGGTCGCCGCCATGCGCTGATGCAGCGAGGGGCTCTCGACCGTGCCCGGACTGATCGAATTGCAGCGGATGCCCTCGGCGATGAAGTCGCGCGCGACCGATTTGGTCAGGCCGAGCACGGCCGCCTTGGTGGTCCCATAGCTGAACCGGTCCGGCGCGCCCTTGTTGGACGAGACGACCGAAGCGATGTTGACGATCGAGCCCTCGCGCCGCTCGCGCATGCCCGGCAGGAAGGCGCGGATCATCGATGCCATCGTGCTCACATTGATGCGGAAGCTGCGCTCCAGATCGGCGGTGCTGCTCGACAGCACGGTGTCGGACAGGACCATGCCCACGCAATTGACCAGCACGCCGGCATCCTGGTGCTGTGACGCCAGTTCAGCGACAGCCGCGTCGTCAGAGATATCGAGCGTGATCACCTGCACGCGCCCCGCCTCCGCCAGGCTTTCGAGCGCTTCGGCTTGCCGGTCGATAGCGACGACCGAGGCACCCTCCGCCTGGAACGCCAGCGCGATCGCCCGGCCGATCCCCTGCCCTGCCCCGGTTACGACGCATTTCTTACCCTCGAGCCGACCTGCCAAATGGACCTCCTCTTATGTTCATCGATCTTGCGGAAAAGCGCATTGCTGCGATGGTGCTTGGCGCGCTCACGATTGCGGTGCAAGCAAGTCTCACGAGCATTGACACCCCCTGAACTGCACTTAGTATACAACTCACATATGGCGCAACCCGGCTCTTCGAGTCAGGTGCGACCGATGACCGGGTTCCGGCTGGGGAGGGGAAGCATGAAAGTATCCGCGCGGGGCGCAGGCCCCATGCACTTGCGGATGACCGGCGGGGTGCCAAGCTGATGGGCCGCCCTACCCGCGTCCGTTTCGGCGTTGTCGCCTTTGCGCTCACTCTCGCCATGCTCGCCTACACGCAGCGTGTGGCGATTTCCCAGGCCGCCACGCCGATCTCGGCCGATCTGGGTCTCGACAAGGCGGAGATGGGGCTGATCTTTGGCGCCTTTGCCCTGTCCTACGCCTTGCTCGAAATTCCCATGGGTGCCCTGGGCGATCGCCTGGGCGTGCGCCGCATCCTGGCACCGCTGGTGCTGTTGTGGTCCGGCTTCACCGCGCTGAGCGGCGCTGCCTGGAGCTTCACCTCACTGTGGGTGATCCGCTTCATCTTCGGCGCGGGCGAGGCAGGCTGCTTTCCCAACCTGACCAAGATGCTGAGCGTGTGGCTGCCGCAGGTGGAGCGGGTGAAGGCGCAATCGCTGATGTGGGCGTGTACCCGCTGGGCCGGCGCGGTGACGCCGCCGATTGCGCTGCTGGTCATCACGCTGGTCGGCTGGCGCGGTGCCTTCGTGTTCTTCGGCCTGCTCGGCGCCGTCTGGGTGGCGTTTTTCTGGTTCTTCTATCGCGACGATCCGGCGACGCATCCCAAGGTCAATGCCGAGGAATTGCAGCTGCTCGAAGGCTCGCGCGCGATGGCGACCGAGACATCCGAGGGCGGCTGGATGCGAGTGCTGGCCAACCGGGACGTGCTGCTGCTGGTTGTCCAATACGCCTTCTGTTCCTTTGTCTGGTACTTCTACGTCACCTGGCTGCCGACCTATTTGATCGAGGCATGGGGCCTGACGGAGGCGCAGGCCGCCGGCTATTCGGTGATGCCGCTGCTGTTCGGCGGGATCGGTGCGCTGCTCAGCGGCATGATCCCCGCCCGCATTCCGCGCCGGTCGATTGCCCTGTTCGGCTTTGCCGCCACCAGCGTGGCGCTGTTCGCGGCGACGCAGGTGACCAGCGTTACCGCCGCGGTGGCGCTGCTGGCAACGGCGAGCTTCTGCAGCGACCTGACCGTGCCGATCTCGTGGAACACCTGCGTCGAGGTCGGACGCCGCTACACTGCCACGGTGGCCGCAACGATGAACATGTTCAGTGGCCTGGCTGGCTTCGCCGCCCCTGTCCTGTTCGGGGTGATGCTGGAACGGGCGGCCGGTGACTGGGATCCGGTGTTGACGGTGATGGCCTGCGTCGCGGCGGGCGCCGCCTTCTGCTGGCTGTTCCTCAATCCCGACAAGCTGGCCGCCCGCAACGCCGCCGCCCGAGGCGAGAGCCCCATTCCCGACGCACAGGCCGCCTCGCTGGGCGAAGCCTGAGCTGCACATAGACGGACAAGGACAATCATGAAGATCGATCTCTCTGGGCGCGTGGCGCTCATCACCGGCGGCAGCCGCGGTCTGGGCGAGCAGATGGCCAAGACCCTGGCCGAGGCGGGCGCGACGCTGGCCCTGGTCGCACGTGACGAGGCTCGGCTGAACCAGGTGAAGTCCGACATCGAGAGCGCCGGCGGCCGCGCGGCGATCTTCACGGCCGACGTGACCAGTGAAGCTGACGTGACGCGCATGGCAGGCGAGGTGAGAGACACGCTCGGCGCGCCGCACATCGTCATCAACAATGCCGGCACCAATGTGCGCAAGCACCTGGTCGACCTCACGCTGGCCGAGTTCCAGAGCGTGATGGATTCCAGCCTGACCTCGACCTTCCTCGTTTCCCGCGCCTTCGTGCCGGGGATGAAGGGGCGCGGTTATGGCCGGATCATCAACATGACGTCCATGCTCAGCCACATTTCCATTCCGGGGCGCACGCCCTATTCCTCCGCCAAGACGGCGCTGCTGGGCTTCAACCGCTCGCTCGCGCTGGAACTGGCGCTGGAGGGTATCACCGTCAACGGCATCAGCCCGGGCCCGTTCGGGACGGAGATGAACCTTCCCGTGATGAACGATCCGGAAGCCAATGCGCAGTTCCTGGCCAGCCTGCCGGTCGGCCGCTGGGGCAAGGTCGAGGAGATCGGCGCACTCGCCTGCTACCTGTGCTCCGACCTCGCGGGGTTCATCACTGGAACGGATATCGTCATCGACGGCGGCTGGACCGCCCGCTGATCAAGCAGAACACAAAAAGGGGGGATGGAACAATGATCGATCGCAGGACCTTCGCGGCCGGACTGCTCGCCACCGGAGTGGCAGGCGCGGTATCGGCGCAGACGACTTTTAACGTACGGCCGGGCGAGGTGGTGCCCAAGTCGCCCATGGGCATCGCCAGCACGGGCATGTCCAAGCATCTGTCCGCCGGCCTGCGCGACGATCCGGTACGCTACCTCGAGTATATCCGCTCCATCGGGGCAGGCGGCATCCAGCACGCCGTCAGCACCGACCTGCCGCGCTTCCGTCAGCGGCTGGAAGAGCTGGACATGTATTACGAGGGCGAGGCGCGGCTTCCGGCCCGTCTGTCCGACGATATGGGTCCGTTCGAGCAATCGGTCAGGAACTCGGCCGAACTGGGTGCGACCGTGATGCGCGCCGTCAGCCGCCCGCCGGCCGGCCGCGCCCCCGGCGGGCGTCGCTACACCACCTTCACCTCCTACGAAGAAGTG
>Ga0210040_10004342_pt1 | contig 18587 bp, 11 predicted proteins | sample CryGeyCG12114_NA_FD_185462 | JGI IMG/M metagenome (GOLD analysis project Ga0210040, IMG submission 185462) | Groundwater microbial communities from aquifer - Crystal Geyser CG19_WC_8/21/14_NA (SPAdes) (version 2) | ecosystem: Environmental > Aquatic > Deep subsurface > Groundwater | place: USA...
CTTGTAAACTCATTGCTATAACAATGAGGCGACTTTTCCCCCATAAATTCAACAAATCACCATTTAACCAAAATAGCAAACTCACTATTGGAGAGGTGTCTTTTATTTTGAAACAGACAGTAACTACACTTTTTTAACTCAATCTATAATAGAAAATAAATTGCATTGTACAACTCCTCACAAAATATGATGCTTGGCTCATTTCAAATGCAACTCCATATTTCTCATGGTCCGTTTCTGAAATTAATGACTGATAAATGATACCAGCATTAGATTCGTTAGTAACCTCTCCTATCTACCTAACGGATGTTTACTTAACCTCTCCCAATAACACACTAGTCATGGGATACTCTTGCGAGAGCAAAGATTAAGAAAAATGGTCCCATAAACCCGTAATGTCATTATCATGAACCTTTTTTTTTCCATGCCAATAATTAGCTTAATGTCAGACGACAAGAAAATATAAAATGACCGTACGTGTAGTCTAGTTAGTTATGCAAGCTTTTATAGTAAGGAAAAACCAACTTACTAACTAACTGTACCCGTTTCACATTTTTTAGTCTACTTTTGCAACCTGTTAGTTAAGCTTGTTGGAAGGGGAAAAAATGTGCGCTCTGCATTGTGGAGTGGTTGAACACAGGTGATGATGATACATGATGGATGAAAGGCGCTTATTAATGCTTAACCATAGCTGATGAGTAAAATATGCTGACGTTTTGTGCATTATAGTAGCCAGCTCTATGCAGACCTTGTAGTTGGTCAGTTAGTTTGTAGCATAAGTGGAGAACAATTACACTCAGTCAGTGGTGAACTTGATTGCAATTACCAATTTTTTTTCACCGCCTCTGTGTCCGAATATAGGGAATAGACCAGGAGTATCAATTTACTCCCCTAATATGCGTCTCGAGTAACTACTACAAGTTGTTAGTACAAACACAAGTTGCAGTGTCAACTTGAGATAAGTAGGTGAGCTCTATCACTGTGTGTTAAGTCACCATCATTTAGTTGGATCTTAAAGTTAATAATGCATTGCCATTGTGAGCAATAATCTTTTTTGTCATCTTGAGATTTTTGGTTTGTATACCTTTCGGCGCCTTGTTATTATCATGAAAATGGGATGAACCAATTTAATATCACATACTGGTTTTTTTTGGTATAGTTAGTTAGTTGCTCACTAACTAACTAACTAACTAACTTAGATGTATGTTTTCGAGGTGTGGAAGGACATTTTTTTAGCGTCTCAAACACCGTTGCTGTTGTAATCTGTGGGAACTCGTAGTCCGTGAAATAAATGAATGTTGATAAATTAGCGGATGCTTCAAGTTGTGTACATTTTTCACGAATCCAACCAGTAATAATGGCTCACCCTTTTTCACTTGAGGAGTACACCAGTCTAGTATTTAATTGTTGAGTTTGAAACCTGGATTTTTTTCTTTGCTATTCACTATGTATAAGCGGGGCCATTCAACGGGATTGGAAAGTGTTGCACACGCACAGTCATATTAGATGATATTTACTGACAAGATGCATACAAGGGTCATTTTGCTTACTCTAGTTTTCCATCTTATTTATCTAAACATTTTTTTATTACAGGAACGTGTTTTCGTTGTAAAACGAGCTTCCCTTGCATTCTGTGGGATTGTCTTTTACTGAAACTGACGTGCGCTCTCAGTATTTTGTGAAAAATGTCGGAGAGCAAAAAGTCATCCTATTATGTACTGTTCTTGGGTGCCAAAGAGAGTAAAGGACTTCGGGGCTCTCATTACACAGAGCCCGTACTCCAGTACTTTATTTCACAAGAGTCACGAATGCAAGCACTTAAAGTCACTCTCCAAGTGAGTCAAAAGGGTTTGAAAATCATCCCGTGCACCCAGAAAGTGGTCACTAGTCCGGACCATGGGGGCAGGAGTAGCAGCAACAGTGAGAGCGAGAAGCATTTTATTCCACATCATGCCATCACGTGTGTGTTCCAAGCACCACCGCCCAATGATGACATTGTCTCCTGTATCCTCCTCATCTACAATCCGGACACTAAGTGCCCCGTTCATGTCCATTGTTATAGGTGAGTTTTTGTCCTCCTTTTGGACAGCAATGCTGAAGGTACAGCAGTAGCATGTATTCAGAAGACGAAATTGTTTTCTTGACTATATAATGCAAATGCATGAACAAGAATTGAACTTTTTTTGCAACATTTGACAAGTTGGAGTTGGATGAAAGAAAGTTGCAATTTACTGTCCGACCGGTACGTTAGTTAATAATGGCATCACATTAGGAGAAGATGGGCTGTGCTAAAAATGTCACTTACTACATTCCTCTATGGTTGGTTAGTAAATATCAACTGGCTGAAAGTGAGAATAATAGTTTTTCTGATATAGGATTCATATTTCTGGTTGACTGGCTGATTGGTATTCAGTATGAGCAATAGATAAATAAAATAAACTAATTTTTGAAACTAGCATTGATACACTCTCAGTCCCTTAGCCTATAGTTTAAGGAGCCATGTGAATATGAAAAAATAAATTAGGACGACACGTCTTATTTGTATGCAAAGATGACATTACGAGCATTTTTGCTTAAGTGAGCAAATAGCACAGACTGTGACGAAAATCCTATGTATCAGTTAGTTAGTTAGATACACCATATAAATAAATGCAATGCGGTGTCGGTTTTCACTCAAGTTGAAAGTCACCACCGTCTAACTCTGTGGTCCCTTTTTGTTCAAGCGCTCGACACACACACTAGCTAACTAGTGATGTGTTGTGTGCACACAACAGAGACGGGGAAATGGTGAGTCGTGATAAAACTGCGATTATTATTGAAATCGTTAGCAGTCTGCTATTGTTGTGACGACATAATGACTCCTTTTCATCTGTCACTGATTAGAATCGATTGTCAAACAATTGCCATTCCTTTTTAGGTCACGTGATTGAAAGGTTTGTGTATATGTTGCTGGGGAAAAAGGGACAAATATCATTATCATCGTGATGGTGAAAAGAAACCACGATACCACTGTGCGGTTTACCCTATGAAATAGTTGTGATGATTATATTTTCTTTCTGAACGAGGCAGTCAAAGTCAACATATACCACCGGGCATAGGAATATAAATATGAGCCGAAAATGGGAAATCATATTCATACACTGTTACACTATTTATACGCACAATTGCCATTGCATTTGCATGACTTAAGAATATAGTGTTAGTGGATCTTTTAAGAAAGCGAGTTTGATGATGTTGAGTTCTGCTGGTTTTTCAATCGCAAATGAAAAGAAATAAAACACATGCAGGCGATGCAGGTATAAGTTAGTGAATTTTTGAGGCTCTGATTTACTCATTCGTTCAGGATTTCCATTCATTGTGGAAGATGTAAGTCTCTTGAGGAAGACTTTATTACCATCAGGTAGGAGTGAGTGACTGACTAGACGGAAAATTGCAAATTGTGTGTGCATGGTGCGCACTCATCATTGATGCACACCTCTAGATGCTCATGTTTGCAGAAAACGTGCACATGTGATTTAGACAAAATTTTGCATTCTAGGTAGTGCTTAGAGCCCCATTCTATTAAGGTAGATGGCAATTTATAAGCGGTCTAATAGGAGATTGCAGTTGTTTGATGAAAAATCAAATTATTTCTGTTCATCTTATGTGTAGTGTAAATGAGTTTTTGGCTAAAAATATAATGATGATACCAGCTGATAGTTAGTGGATCATAGGAATAGAAATTTATGTAGGCATTGTTTTCATGAGTGAATTATATGGACGGTTTCCGAAAATTGGCAATTCCAGAGCATATGGCAAAAAGTGAGCTTACTCAATGAATACAGACTTGACATACTTGTTATTATTATGATTATTATTTATTATATATAGAAGCAAGTATTAGGTAGCTGTACACTGACTGAGCGTCTTCTTCTTCTTTTTTACATCGATTGCATACTAAGTGTCTCACGCGAGTGGAACTGCAACAATAATATAGACCAAATGAGTTTATTGCATTACTTTTATTCGTACGTAATAATGTACCTAGTCAGTGAATTCGTTCATTCCTGTTTCTTTCAATATTTCATCTCTTCACATGGCGTGCAAATACATCATTTCACCAATCTCAAGTTTTGTGCCAAAATTAATAGTCCTCCACCTGTCCATTATTATGCAAAGGAAAACTAAGGCCATTATGCAACAGTGGCATGGCAATAATCATTTACACCTTTCTCATGTCTAATTTAAGCTGTGTAGTAGTAGTGTGCACAATCTAACTGTAGTCATTCACTCACGTGCGTTCATCATTTTGGGAATGAAAAATTTCATGTTGACAGACCATTTTGCATGAGCTATTATTTTGCTACTTGTTCAGTTTGCACACCGCATTGTCCACTCTCATTGTTCATTATTTGACTTATTCTAAAAATAGTGGTTTCCCAATTCTCAAAATAAGTAACTAGCTATCTAACTACCTATATTTCATAAACTAACTAACCATTTGATGATGACCATTGGAAACAATAAAGAAATAAATGCAAACTTAATTACTCCATGAATTGCATCACAAAAAAACTGCATTCACTTTTAGTGTAGTTGGTACTTTTTCGAGACTCATTAACTCAAGTATTCATCTAACTGACTAGTCATAAATATGCATGCAAATTCCATTCCCATTTCTTAATACTATACATAAAGTACATGACCATGAGTTTAGAAACAACATGTAGACATTTGAAACGAAATTCTCTTGTCACACTATAGCATGCATTTGCCACTCATTAGTTCTAAAGGTCATCCTCATCTCCCCTCTGTGGATTTCCACACCTTAAAAGTGTATTTTGATTCGTTCTCAGATGTGACTCTCCCGAGACGGCCACAGTATTGAAAAGCCAACTTGAGACTCTAGTGAATCGTGAGGATAATCAAAGAAAATTCAAAGAGATTGAGTCACGACTTCAGTCCAAAGGTTTGCTCTCATGCCCCAGTCCAACGAGAAGCAAAGATCGTGGCACTCCAGAGTTTGATTGCCGCACATCAGACTCCTCAGAGAACTCGGACCGTGGGTTTGGCTCTGGCTCGGGCACTTGTAATCTCACTTCTGATAGGATTGCAACTCTATATGACTCGCTAGCTGCAGAACTAAAGGAGAAGTTGAATGCTCGGAAACGGAATACGCCAATTCTGTTGCCACCCAGGGACTATGATACGATGCACAGGCAGAGAGGGAATTTAGCCGGTATTGACTCGAGGCGATGCTCGAATCCTGCTCTAGTTGGCGGCTCTTCAGCTTTGGACAGAAATCGACGCTCGTATGCATCCAGAGAACAAGAAAGTTGTGGTCGGTCTAGTGGCATTGGATCTGTGGATGACAATTCCAGTCCACTCCATGAGAACCATCATGGATTGGATGGTCATGTGCTCCCTTCTTCTTCTGATGGTAAGTGTTTTGTAGTTTGCCACTAAAAGTTTACTCAATCCCTCATTAAGTATGTGTTTGAATGCAAAGCATTGTGTATTATTATAGTTACTGACTGACTGAGAAAGGTGGCAAGTTTATTCCCTCTTGTATGTTGTGTACTGCAACAAGTTAGGGTTCTTGAATGGCAGGAAATGGGTTATAAAATCAGTGGCTTATTGAGCCTAGTGGCCTCAAATGAAAGACATGAAGAAAATTTCTTTTGTCATAAGATGGGAGTTTTTTTTTCTTTGTACTTGCTAACTAACTACCATTTGGCCCAACTGATTTGCATTTTACAGAGTATTGTGTACACAAGTTATATAATAGTGTTTGCCAGCCAGAGGAGTCCAAGAGGATAATGAATTCCTACACTTCATGCTGCATTACAATTTGGTGCTGTATTTTATTCCATGCTGATATTAACGCTTCCTTATTTTCTGGTGGCTGTTGAACCTTTCCCCAATTAGTACTGCATAGTGGAGGAAAAAAGCGTGCGTCTGTGTATATTCATAATGTATACTCACAGTCTCAACTTAATTACGTGCATCCTTATAGTTAGCCAGTAGACTTGTATTGCCGGAAAAGATGTAACGTGTTTGTAAGCTACTAACAAACTAACTAACTGAATGGGACTTGCATGATCGACTAATTCAAGGCGTTCCATTGACAACCATGATGTACTATTCCCGTTACATGTGTGCAAAGGGACATTCTCTACCATGTGTAGGTACCAGGTGTGCCATATGACCGCAAGGAAGCAGTTTTTGTTGAGTTATCCCGTGATCACGCTTGGGAGCCCCACTTGTGGTCAAAAATAACAATAAGTGCTTATAGTTTGGCATCTTGTGGGATTTACATCATCTGTATATGTACATAATAGATAGTGACTGACTGATTCAACACGTTGACACCTAATCAATACAAATGTGATGGCTACATCGCTGGTAATTATTTTTCGAGTGTCGGTGTTAGTTAGCCAAAAATAATAAACATAATGAGTAGATGCAGCATTATGCATGACTTCCAACTCATAATTATTATTACCATGTACATACTAATCAATGGAAAAGAGGGCAAAGAATACAAGTTAGAAGAAAAGTTTCCATCTCCATATTTGTTGCATTGGGATTAGACATCTGTGAATTGAACCAGAGAAATCTAGAGAGCTTGGTTTGCAAACATGAAATTCAAAGGACCACAAAACAAAGGGAATGTAACATATTAATTACTCTATTGTATGTGTGCAAGAGTGTAGAAAAAAAGGTAACAGTTATTCACAAGGGGAAAAGGCGAGCTAACTAAATAACAAAGTTAGTTTAGTTAGTTTACAGTCACCATATGGGAAAACCGATGTGTGTTTTTTTACTACCAAAGACTGCATTATATAAATGCGTGCAACCGTGTCAAGCCAGATGCAACTAACTAACTAAAGGTCGCATCTATTGGGCTCTCAACTCTCATACACACTCTATGAAATAATATTCATGATCTACAGTTTGTTTTGAACGGTTTTTTGGGTGTCTTTGTCTCTGGGCTTGAGTAGAGACCGGAAGCATTCATCAAGAGGAAATTTAGCCTTGCCACCACCATCTCACCTTTACTCCTCCGTAAGTTGGCATCCACTTTTTTTGCACAGGGTTTTGTTGACCCATTTCAGTGTGCAGAAATAATTTCTATATGAGTTAATAAAGTGCAGTTACACCAGTAATGGTCGGCAGAACTTTTCCAAACTATTTTTACTTACTCCAGAAACGTGTTTCACACGGACTTGTTCACATGCATGTAAAAGTGTTCACCCATCCATTCCGTCCCATGACATACATACATGCCCACATTTACTGACTTGATCATCGTCACCTGCTATTCAGTTGATGTGAATTTGCAGTCACACAAGGGGAGATAGTTATGCACTTTGAGAGTTCCATTGCGGTACTTTGGCATGGCGTTGAGATAAAAAAACATTTTTTGAGGTTTGTAGTCAGTGCATCGTATCTGGTCGTCTCTGTCTGATGAGCGGCTCATCATCATATTATTTCTACATGCACGCGTATGTGTGCAAAAAAACAGTTTTCTACTGTTTAGGTCATCACGGTCATCATAGGAGCATTAATGTTCATATAATTGCAATGTATAGTTTTTTAGTTGGTCGGTTGTTAGGTTAGTTAGTTACTTGGGATCACAGAGGTTCACATGTAAAGTCAAGCCAGTCATCATCAAAACATTTTTTTTTAAATTGAGGGCGAATGCCTTCAAAAAATGAAAATTGTCATAAAGTGAAACTCAAAAAGCTATCCATTCAAGTTTCAAATAGTTTGTATCTAATGTTTAAATACCTTATTTCTGCAAGTAATTCTGAAGAATGTAAAAATGATTGTTTTTTGTTGTTACTAATTGGAGTTCAACAGATGAAATAATAGAGAAAAACCTTGTTGTTTTAAATATCCTTGTCCTATCTAAAAGTTATTAGTTAGTTAGTTGTGAACTTGTCTAAATATGTGTTTGATTGTACTTGGCTTGCTAACTAACTATAACTGACTGCAATCTTAAGTTTATATTTTTAGTGTACATGCCCTATTGTCCTGATTGACCTTTTGTGCTCATGAATTAAGTTACTACCAAACACTAATTCATTTTCATGCTGTGGCTTCCGTAGTGCACGAATGATGACATTTTCCATGCATCATGATGATAATAACAATAATAATGGATGAAAGCTGTTTATTTGTGTACATTAGGTATAGGAGCTCAAGTGCATCAAAGTGTGTCATTGTACGAAGAAAGGGGATGTTCATTTTAATTGCAACAACTATAGCCAATTTACTTTTCATGCATATTGGAGGGTGAATGAGAAGCATGGATTTAACGAGCAGGTGGATTTTCCTATGTACTATAGAACTTTGTGGTAGTCAATGAAACTATAGTAAATAATGCTTTACTCGAGTCATTATGATCTTGCAACTAACTTGCTATACATGGCCAATAATACAACCGAGGTGTATGGTACTAACTAACTAACTAACTAACTAACTATGTGTCTAATAAACTGAAATGCGTTTCGTGGGTCATCGCACTCCAGGCCGCAGTTCATCATCAATGTTCTCCTCTACATGAATTGAACGGGCGAAAAAAAGGCATCGTGATTGGAATTCTTTCATTTTTTGATACCCGATAGAAATTGCAAGATTTTTTATATGCTCGTTAATGAAGCGGCGTCAAAGTAGGCACTACTAATACCAATTGATCGTGAAGGTAGACCGACATGTTCCATTGTTCAACCAACATGCTTTGTATAGAAAAGAGGATGTTTCATTTGGATTTGGAATAGTTGTTAGGAAAAGTTATTGTGTTTATTGCTTTGAAAGTAAAAGGAGATGTTTATTAAGTCATTTGGATTTCTAGCTAACTACAAGATGGAGAGATTAGCCCAAGGTTTTGCCATTAGTTCAATTGTGTTGTTGCTACGATTGGTTTGATACATTTTTACTTACACTCACATACATACACTTTTGAGCATAAACTAAATGGGAATAAACATAACAATTGGAGGATTCACTGTTGGCTGACACCTAATCGCTGTTTGCTATGGGGAGAAAGAAATCCTAATTGCTCTCATTGTGTTGGCATCTTCTTTTTGAATGGGTGAAAACAATGGAGAATAATGTGACATTTTGAATTTGAACACAATGGGATCATACATTGTGCTCGTGTTTCATTCCAGTAGGTTTTGTGTGCACACCTGTGAACCATAGGTTGCTAGTTATATAGTTAGTTAGTTTGTGAGTTAGCTGTATTAAATTTAGTGCAAACTTTCGCATGCCGTTTTGGGGTTGTTTGTGTAGTGAGCCGAGTAAGTTTTTTAGAAGGTTTATTGATTCCATGGTAAGTTTTCTTTTATCAGTCTGTTGACACTGACTGTAACGAGTAGTTCTTTTTAGTGGGAATACAATTTCGATTTTTAAATATAGTAGAAATAGAGGCTGTGTTTCGTAGTCAGGAGTATGAAGAATTAAACTTTTAATGCATGCATAGATGGTTAAACTTTTAGTTAGCATTCATATGTTTGTGAATAATAATAATTGATGAGACAGATTTTGGGAAAGAAGTTTGCCTACTATTATCAAGAATCATGAAGTGTGTTTCCCTTGAGCACTTTTGTGTTCAGAAACGACACTATAGTTGTTTTACAATTGCGCTTTGATATACGCAAATGAAACTCAATGCTGAATGCATAAGGTGACATGGTACTTTCCATAATTTAGTACTTTCATAGAAATTGATACTCTGTAGTTCACATTGTGTAGCCAAATTAGTTATTATGCCCAGTATGTATTGTAGTGCTTATAGTAGCTTGCACCTTGAAAGTATTTTTTTCCGTCGTGATGACATATTACGTTACCTTGTCTTCTGACTGTCTTGTTTTATGACTCAATTTACCTAATGCGCTTTTAAAGAAATGAAAAATTAATACACTTTTAATATCAGTTGGTGTCATTAACTTGAGCTACTCACATTAATAGCATAATGCATAAGATTGGTAAAAAGTTTGTATCCATTCAGATATTTCGTTTCAGGGAGAACCAATCCAAGCTAGGTACGCAATTGTTCAAATCGTGAATGAGATTTCCAAACTGTGTATAAAATGTGTACTACACATTCCTAAGACACATACAATAACTAACTGCATGGCTTAAATCAATTAGCTAACTTCATTAGCATGGGATCTTACCTAACAAGCATGTAACAAGCCAGTGGATTTAAGAGGGATCCTGAAGTCAAGAAAAGCATGCATTATCACTGTGAATAATCTTGCGATTAGGAAAAAAAGTACATTTGTTTCAACTAGAATGTACGGTACAAATGCAGAACCCATTATATGGACGTTAGTTAAAACAAACTCTGTGGTCCCAAGTGACGAGTCTGTGGATAATTGCATATGGTGATGAAGCAAAGTGATTAAATTTTCCCCTGACATAAATACTAGTTAATGTCATGGAAAGGCAAGAATGCAAATGGACTTTAGAAAAATTGAGATGCATATTATGCAATCATTTTGACTGGCGGATGGAAAACTCGTAATCGTGTAAAACTGTACATGTACGAATTATGAAACACACCATAGATTCTTTCTAAATGGTTGGCTAAACTTTTTAGCTAGGACTAAAATCTTTCCTGTCTTATGGTCAGTCATAAAAGAGACTGCAAATAATTTCCGTATTTTATGATCCCAGTAGAGATTACAACGAAGCATAGCTTTTCATCTCTTAACCAGTGCTAAATGCATGCATGTAGTTAGTTTTGCCATGCAGGACGATTCTTTCTATACACTCGGATGTAAAACTCGTGGTGTGAGCTTATTTGATAATAATGTGTAAATTATGCGCACTCTGCGGGTTGTGTCAACAATTACCTCCTCAGCTCATTATGAGAATGACATAAAAGTTGAAGGAATGTGAAAAGTACGTTTTAAGTAGGGAATGAATATTAAATAGTTTTAAAATCCTCCTCTTTCTACCGTCAGTTTGTTGGCAAAACATTGCTAGCAATTTGCTGTGTACATTGGATTTGCCATCCTTTTTTCAGTATACTGACTGACTAGCTAACTAAAAGTTAGTTTTTTCAACAGTGCCATTAAATGCATCTTTTGTGAGTACCAATTCATTGGGAGATCATTTTATGAGCATGTGTGTGTAGTCATGAAAAATTTAGCATTCATAATTCTTCTCAGGTGGCATATGCATACTAATGCATTGTGTGGAACACAATTTGAAATTGGTGATCATTATAATTGTATGATGACAATAACATTCCCTGATGGAAAACCAAGGTACTCGACTTTAATATTAAATGGATTCGTGCTCATATGATTTGCCTGTATCTATTGTATGTATTCCAAGTGCCAGCATGTAATGGAAAAAAATGTGTAGCTCATTTGTTCCCTGAAGGTCACTTGAACGACACCTTTAATGGTTGGCCACATTTGTTCACAATAAGTGGGATTCACAGCAGCCAACTCATCTCTTGTATTGTCCCCGTTTAATTGTTGTGTGAGTGAGGAGAGAAAAGAAACCACACCTAGAATTTCCAATTGATTGTTTGTATAGTTAGTTAGTTAGTTAGTACAACATGGAGTGAAATTATTGTTCTCGAGTTATGTAGTCAGTCGGTGCGCCATTTGTAACTGAAGAACAATCATTTATTTCTATTTCGAACCCAAAAAAATGCAGTCCTGCTGACAGAATAAGCTGTACAATATTTAAGTCTTTTTTTAGGTAACTTGTAACTTATGTATACCATTACGTATGCAGGGTAGACAAAGTTTTTACTAGGTTGTTAGTTTAGTTACCACATTATTCCATAATGGTGTTTAAAGTTTAAAGCGTTTGAGATCTGATCTCGTTTGCGTGCACTGATTAGTTTACGCCAGTAAGGAACAAGGGGAATGAAGGTTGCCGATAAAGAGGATAATAAATGCTCTAGTTTTTTTCTCGCCAATTTATTCCACTCTGTGCATCAAATCAATTGCTTATGTAGCAGTAGTGTAGTTAGTTTGTTAGCTAGTTAGTTATTCAACCTTCAGTTCAGAAGATTACCAAATAAAGTCTTTGGATACGGAGCTCATTTCTACTGACTTTTGCTCTCAATTTAGTCTTGTGTGAATAAGCTTCACACTGTTGTGTTCAGTTTTATGTAACATGATCTGATCGGTATGCTTTAAGTAATTTGGATTCGTTTATCCTTCAGTTATGTCTACCTACAAGTTAAATTTGATAATAATTAGCTTTGGCTCTTCTATAGTAGTTATAATATATGCTTCAGTATTTTTCCTCCGGCTCTCTCTCTCAGATTTGTATTCTTAAATCTATATTTTATGCACCTATGTAAGGATCGTAAACAATGCAGTTTGTTTGTGTACTAACTACAACTATGGAGTAATGGCTATTGTTGCTAATTCATTTTTTTCTAATCTCAAAAAAAAATCTAATTTGATCACCAAGAGTTCTCCTACGACGAACATATGGCATTGAATTCACACCTTCCTACTACATATACTTTATAGCGATCATACATTGTTGTCGAGTTAGTTAGTTTTGGTCCATCTAATCAATCTTGATTAGGTTAATACAAGTCGCACTCGCTCTGTCGTACAACTTTCCTATTCCACTAACTAACTCTAAGTTTGATTTGAACTCTCCATTGCATTTGTATGCAGGCACAAAAAAGTGCACCCACTGTTCTATTTTCTTTAAGTCTTTGACAGTCAGTACATTATTAAGGGTGCACCTATTAATTCGCACAAGGTCACTTTGATAACTTTCGTATCTACCCCTATGATCACAATAAAAAGTGGTAGTAGTTCACAAGGTGAGGCTCGACAGGCATATTATTATATGTGTAGATTGTTGGACAATGTCCAAAAGAAATCTTAGACATTAAAACCAGTGCTTAACGTGACTGGTCAACAAGAGGTGAAGCGAGTATATGTTCACGACATGTTGGAGTTAGAGGCGTACAGTAGTTTCTAATTTTCATTAGTTTTCAATGGAAGCTAGTTTGATTGCACTTGTGTTTAATTTAATTTCTGCATTTCCTTTTATGATTGGATTGAGGTCTTGACCATCTTTTGTGTTTTTTATCTCACTCTGTCTAGTGGTGTATTGTAATGCATAGCTTAACGAAGTCCAAAAAAATTAACAAGTAGCGATGGCATTCTCCATAAAGACGAAATGATACATTTTGTGTGAATCGATAGTGTCTGTTCTTTAGCAACTGGAGCTTTTCACTGGTATATCATTTTTGAAGTTTTCATTTATTCCGCATAGGTAGCTTGACAGAGGAGATGAAGCGTTCAGAACAAATTTAAAAAGCCCATAGACACAAACTACACAGCTTGCATCCATTTCTTTGAGCCTTTGATGTTAACAAGCCAACTAAAAGGTTTATCTAAAAGCAATCGGAAGTTTGATATGCCTGCTGAGCCGTGGTCACGATTTTTTCTGAGAACGAATGAGTGATGTCCTTAATACACACCGAGTTCTGAATTCAATAGATAGTATATGTTCTTGGTTGTTAGCCAAGTCATCAAAGCGCGCAATAAGTTTTCTACTTTTTGCAGTCCATCATCGTAAGAATGATCGAATTACTAAACATGACAAGATCTGCAGCTATAGCTTACAGAGCAAGTTAGTTAGTTAGCTTCGAAAAAAGTTCAATTTCCTTTAGAATGTAGAATGCAGTATTATTATGGACAAATAATAAATCTGAGAAGGAATTGCGGAATTTCTCATTTTCACCTGACAGAAAAACTCATTATTATTATGAAATGATAAATTAACTAGCTCTTCTTTTTGTTTTTTCAAATTAAAACAATAACTTGTTTGTTTGTAAACAAAAAGTTAATCACTCAGTACACTCATTTCATTATCCATGAATTTTGTTTGTTTGTTTCTGAGCAGATGAAGACTGGAATCTTTCACAGTTGGTTGCTACCGAAAACTCGCAATTCCTTGTGCGTCCCACGTGGCCAGCAAACGGTCCACCTCCACGATGCTCAAATTCCCCACTTCCGCCGCCACCATTACCAATGCGACCTGAGATACGACAGAGGTCACCAGATGTGTCTTCGCCGGCACCGCTCCCAGTCTTTTCGCGAGAACGGTTTGAAGGTGTGCGACAAAAATGGGAGAAATTGGATCATCAGTACGTGAGGCAGCGGTCTCATGATAGTTTAGATGAGGGCTACCGGTCTAGGGAAGCTGCTGAGGCTGATTATCGGTAACACCAAAACTAATCTAAATAATTTGCATTTTTTGTGTAGTTAAATTGATATTTGGATTGCATGTTTGATAGATGGTTCCATGTGAGAAATTTTGTCTTTAATTGGGCCAAGTATTCTATTTATTCTATAATTGCGATAAAAAATCCGGCTTAAAAAATTCGAAGGCTTAAATGTTTGAAGATGGCTTGAAAAATTTGTATATCGTGTAATCGACTGGCCACCTAGTAACTATGTAAATAGTGAGACTTTAGTTTCTCTAACTATTTAACTTACCTTTGAAGTAATAAAAATTTAATTTTTCACTTTTCAGACGTCAATTATCCCGCGAAAGTTTGCTACGCTCTCTAAGTCGTTCCAAGGGATCCCGGGACAGTCTCGATCGTTGGGTGGAGAATGGAGTTCGTTCACGCCAAATGTGGAAGAAAATCGATGAAGACGGGAGTTTCCCTTCGGACGGGTATCTCCACAGTCCTGTTGCTGGGCCCAGTGCTAGCAACGTGAATAGTCGAAGTGCACACCAGTTGAGTCGAGATTACGGGAAACCGCCATTGAGTCCGTACACGAGTTGTATGGAGGGAGACGGATGTCACCGAAGTAATGGTAACCCAGGAAATATGAGAGTCGAAATGAGCCGAAAAAACGGTTCTAAAGAAAGACCTGGAGGGATCGGCTATCGAGAACTTCGGGAGCAAGAAAGATTCCCGGGCTTGGATAAGGAAACTGCTCGAGCGGCGTTGCACAGCAGCAGCGGTTTGGCATTGAGTCAACAACATATTTATTCAGAGCCGTCGTTTGAGACCCCAAGTCCACCACCTTTGGCATCCGCTCCTTCAAAATCTTCAAAGAAATTTACGTTTGCATTCTGGAAGTAATGAGATTGGACAGTTTTTTATGCTCTATAGGATTGGATAGATTGAGATTGATTTCCATCAAGGACCAGTTAAGTTAGCTTGTCATATTTTCGCAGTGTTTAAGACTGGTGGTAACAAGATGTTATTTTTTCTTACTTTTTGCTGTAATGTGTATGTTTTATTTGTTTTGTGGTGGTGTGGAAATGTGTTATTTTGTATTGCTTCTTCCATTTGACGGAGAGAACAGCTGGTGATTGACTACAATTGGATTTTTTTTTGGCAGAAATTAGTTTTATATTTTTTTCGATAAAATTTTGTGATCATTGTTTTTAATGAAAGGAAGGAGGAGTCGGGAGGTTAATTTATGAGAATTTTTTCTTATGGAGTGGGAAAAAACGTGGATGCCATGTGAATGTGCGCAAAACACCTGTTGCTGGGATAACGTATGGGTTTAATGAATGTTTGGTTACGGAGAAGACATGAGAGAAACGACAGCTGAGTTAGCAATTTGAATCACATATTGTGAACATATAATATTAGGTCTAACTAACTATGAGCGTGTAGATACACTTCACTTAGCTTTCGTCTTACAGAGTTCAATTTTTCAGTTGAGTCTACAAAATTGCGTCGTGGCAAGCTAATTAACATGAAAAATTATTTGTACCTCCGCTTTTAAAACACCTTGTTGAACTTTGTTAGTACTAGATGACCTCATGTAATCAACTTTGTTCAGCCTTGTGGTGTGTATACGTAAGACTGCATAAATTGAAAACGAAACCCATTGCTTTTAAAAGATAGCTGCTACATAGGATCTTATCCATTGTTTTTTTTCTTTTTGCACGTTCCACACAATGCACTTGTTAAACATTACCCATATGAGTACTAACTAACTCCATACTCCACTCATACCCAGTGCAAATGTGTTTTTGTAAGTTAGTAAGTTTGACATGATAAAATCATATACACAAGTAAAAGTCTCTCACACTGTACAAGAAGAGTAGGTAAATCACGCCGACAAGATTCCAGTTTTTTTTCTTCTCATTTTCATTAGTTACGCTGGCTCACATTTTCAATGTATGTGTGTATGATGTGTTGTTATGTTTTTCCCTTCCAAGTACATTTTGCCATCCGTGCGTGCATTTTACACAGACAGGAGTGTATATCATGTGCAAGAAAGTGAATGACTTCCAATCCATTCCCATTGTATTATTGTGTATTATTATATTACACTTTGGGGTTTGTCTTCTCTGCTTCCTTCCTGTGTAATATGTTGGGTTCGCACAAATTCAAAAAAGTGATGTCAGCTTGTATACATACACACGAGAATCAACCATGGGTTGAAGACTGCATACAAATGAATGTGCAGCAAGCAAAAAACAACATTCCGTCTCTCGTACTTTATAATTTTCCTATTGTTGCACGTTCCTTCATTTTTTATTCCATTATGACCGTTCGTGGTAATAATAACGATAACAACAATGGGATTATGTTCCATGTACTTTTCGTTATGTAATAGTCCATGTGTGTGTGTCCATAAAAGTAAATGGAATTGTTTGTACTATGACACTTGTCATTTCACTGTACGTATCTGCTCTTAATAGGAGCTAACTATTGACTAACTAACTAACTAAAGAGTAAAATTTTCTTCTATGTTAGATAATGAAAATATGTTGATAGGATTTCCTTTCCACATATTTTATTGAAATCATTATGTGTAAAAATAGCTGTCGAAATTATGGAGCAAGGCTGAATGCTCGAATTTAACATTTAGGCTTGTGAAGCCAAATTATTGTTTATGTAATGGGTGTTAATGTTTAGTTAGTGTAGTTTGTTGGCAACTATACAATTTATGGTCAAAATGAATTGTGTGATTTTTTATTGATTAGATGTTTACAGAAGGATGATAGGTTGTTTCATCGTGAATTGAGGAAATCCATGTGACTTTTCATGATATATTTTTAAAGCGCATTTGAAAGCATCGTGAAAGCATTTGTCTGTTTCTCATATTTTAGGATTCTTCATAAATGTGTATGAGTACCTGTACTCCTGTGCTTTCTTCATGGAAGATAATCAACTCGAGATATGTTTTGTAATGCCAATGTGTACAGTAGATAGCATTTCCCAGTCTGTCTATCAGATTAGCTAAAAAGCTGTATGTGTAGGAATAAAAAACTCACGCATGCTTTAGTCATGCAAGGCTGAATTACTTGTTGACATTTATTTCTGGAATTTTATTTAGTCTGTGCTCATAACTTAACTCACATTATATAGACAGTATGGTTTTTGTAACATCATCGCGAGTCTAATGCTTGTCTAATTTATGAGAAAGTGATAAACATGAGTTAATTACATTGCGTTACGAGCCCATTTTCAAGTAACCAGTAGCTATAAATTATATTTGTGAACTGCATGGTTGTTATTATATGTGGCAGTAGAATGCATTCTTGTTAATATCATGCTCACTCACTCGGTTTACAATTTTTATGTCGTTTTTATGTTTTTGTATAAAAATATTAAATTGTTAGTCAAATTTACTATTTAACAGACGGATTAATAAATTCTTATGATGAATATTTTTGCAGTCTTTACAATTATTTTGTCACATAAAGTGGTTTAAAAAAATTAAAAAATATCAGCCAAATTGCAAGTTCTTTTCTTGTAGCTTCATTTTGGTTCAAGCATACTTGAATGGTAACCCTTTAATTATTTACGGGAAGGTGTAGTTTTGCAGTAAGTTAGTTAACTATTATAGTTACTTGGTTAAGCAGATGGCAGTTGGAATTCCTTGTGAAAAGAATCAAGTTCTCGAGTACACAGAAAATAGTTTGGTCAGGGTGTGTGAGCAAAGACAAAGAGCTACTGCAGAAGGAATGACACTGAACTAGAAGAGAAAAAAAGTTGAACTGCTGTGGAAATAAGCGATAATGCGGTCTATAAAATCACACGCGTCTAAATAGGAAGGGGAACTTTTTGTGACATGACAAAAAAGTACAGTTTTTGGGCATAAAATGAAGCTGTAGAATTCAGGAATCACAGCAGCAGCAAGCACTTAGTTGTTGCTATTATTCTAGCAAGCATGCTTTTCCAAAGAAAGATTTGAATCAGTAAATAAAAAAAGGGGATTAGTCGAGTTACATTATTTTTGTTTGTATTTACCATTGTGTTATTAGAAAGTTATTGTTATCGTTGTCTTGCGTATTATTCCGTTTTGTTGCACATTCTATGGTCCGTGGGCTTTGGGAAACGTGAGATAGCCCCAAGTCATGAGCATCTTTAGAAGTAAGTAAGTTAGAAAATGGATTAGCTATAGGACACGTTTTGAAGTCATTATTTTCGTGGTCATTGTCAAAATTGCTTCAATAATAATAATTGTGTCTTCCATTGTGAGAATATATGAGGTTTTCATGCGTTTTTGCACAAAGCTCTTGCTCACGGCTTTATCACCCTGTATAATGCATGCGGACATGATAATTTATGTGTACTAACTAAACTACGAGTCATTGGAATTGGCAGCAGGGCA
>Ga0210040_10004343_pt1 | contig 18587 bp, 9 predicted proteins | sample CryGeyCG12114_NA_FD_185462 | JGI IMG/M metagenome (GOLD analysis project Ga0210040, IMG submission 185462) | Groundwater microbial communities from aquifer - Crystal Geyser CG19_WC_8/21/14_NA (SPAdes) (version 2) | ecosystem: Environmental > Aquatic > Deep subsurface > Groundwater | place: USA...
TGCTCTGATTGGTCTATTTTAAAATTAAACGCGCGTTTCGTATCTTACGTGTGTTAAAAAAGCAATCAGACAAAATTTTATACGGCTTTGCCCTTCTATAAACAGCTACGATGATTCGTTTTCTATGCTTTTATTAACAAACTTCAACTTGGGAAGAACCTTGTAATAATCATCATGGCAGAGACAGTTTTCAATATCATTTAAATTTTAATATAAAGAAATTGACCTATAAAACAAAGTTTTAAGAAAACTATAGCCTGTGCGGATAATTTCGTAGAATATTTTCAATACCCCCTATACCGTATAAATATGTATTAGGTGACCAACTTTTTGCGAAAAAACGAAAGAGGGATTCTTATCTTTAGTTTGCACCCTCAACCAAAGAAAATACCCAGTTCTTCCCTACACCCCACCGCCACTTTCAAAAGTTTTTTATTATGGCACGTCCACGTTTTTTTTCTACCTCACGGTATATACAATAAATTTTTGCTCATGTATGGGAACAAGACGTTAAAGTTTTAGCTTATTTTGATCGTTAAGAGTATTTTCTCGTACACAGGCCAAAATTTTTTAGAAAAACTCTTGTTTGGGGGAAATTAGGGGTATTTTTGCAATTAGTGAAAATCGCCCTGAGCGTAAGTGGGCCTACTTTCTCTGCAATTTTTCGGCACGCAAGTTCAACAAGGGCTACTAATCATTACCGTTGGCGGAGAATGTTTTACGCACGCTCATTTTAAAGCCCAACTTTTTTGCTTTAAGATTGGGCAAAAACTTTTTTTGAAATTTGGAATTTTGCGGCAGCAGAGCGCTTCAAAACACTTAGGTCACGGGTGAAAGTTTTTTGCATCACTTTCACCTACTTTTCGGTCGCGAGAGTACTGGACGACCCTTAGACTATCAATAAATAGCGTTTCCTAACTTTTTGAACCTTCTAATTACACTGTTGATAGTCGATTTGGGTATTTTTTTTACCTAGAAATGCTTCACGGTGTCTTTTTCGCACTTTTTTAAAAACATTTTCACAGTAATGGACAATTCGATTGACAAAGAATTGATTTTGACTTGTTTTTATGATGAAATTTTTTACGACTGACATAAATGACATGATCTATCATGAAGTGCTTTTTCGCGCTTTTAATTAGGTGTAAATGCATTAAAGATTTGTGGAAGGCATCCACCTTTGGCAGCGCTTTGAAAATATTCTACGAAATTATCCGGACAGGCAGTATTAAAAAGGTATCTAATTCCAGTAGATCCATTATTTCTGTACCTTAATACATGTAAGCGATTATCTGAAGGTGAACTCGCCAAAAAATAAACAGCGTTTATAAACTTTAGAATTGATTTGAAAAACTTTTTAAATTGCCAACAATACAACGGTTCCAAAAAAATAAAAGTTTCGTGCGGGAAAATTCATCTTGACTATAGTAATAATACCAACCCCCCCCAAAAAAAACAGTATTACTAGATTTTTACAACACAACACAGATAGATTTTTTTTAACCCTTTAAACGAGGGGAAAATTGCCATTTCATGGATCTAACTCATCTTGATTTCATATTCAAATCCACAAACTGTCACTATACGTCAACAGTAAAATATTTTATTCCACACAATAACTCTTTTGAGACTCTAAAAGTATCCGCTGAACTGGCCAAACCCATTCCACATTTTCATACCTTCAAATAAATTGAATTTGGGCGTACGGGTGAGGACGATAACAGATTTGAGTGAGGAACACAATCATGCTGGCTTTGCGATCAGGGAATACACTGAGAGACGTATAGGGTAGCCTGATTTGGCTTTTACTAGTCTGGCACATAAATATAACATTTACAGCCATACATCTGATACTATAACTACAGCCTTCCTAAATTCTGCTGAACTGAATACACCTAGAAAACTAACTTGACAATTGATTGAATCGTACAAAAAATGATTGTATAGTGGACTATTGAAAAGGTACACCCAACAGATAGCCAGCAAAAATGAAGCAACTCAAGCGAACACTGTAATATCAGCCAAAATGTCCAGATTTCAGACCGCAAAAGCCATTCACAGATTTATGCACAAGGGAAAAGTAACCTCTCACATATGTATATTCGACTTTGCTTATGTATTTGTCCTCACAAAAAGATTCCAGTTCTCGGGGAAAATAGCTCTGTAGTAGCTCTCAAAAGGGAAGAATATGAATATCTACCAGCACGCACAATTCTAATAGAAAACACTACTTTAATGCATACAATTGACTTTTGTTATGGTTTAAACCAGGAATACCAGGAGATTTATTGTGTTTACTTGATTGCTAAACGATGTTTGCATTAATGAATTTCAAAGTTCTGGCTATATACCAATTTTTGAGAAAAGAGCACTAACCACTAAAAAAACAGGAGGGGGTGTTTAACATACATAAATGAACAATTTGCTGTGAATGAAAATTCAAACTTATTCCAGTCTCTAATGAATGCCATCGAACCATGCCATCTAATGAATGCCAATTAAAGATACTTATAATCAAACCAGTCAAAATTGGGGCTATACATGTATCATCTGTCCTACACCCCTGCATTGAGACTAGCGTCTTTCCGTTAATATAGATGTCACTGGAATAAATCCTATCAATAAATCAATCAATCTATTTTGAAATAAGTTCTTAAACATTGATCCCTTCTTTTTATAATACCAGAGACACTACCATTAAATTCACCATTTCAAACTGACTGACTGTTTTGGTAGAGCCAACTTCTTGCTGCACGTGCACAGATTAAGTGTGCAGCACTGCGTATTGGTTATAATAACAAGACGGATTGAGTACTATATCACGTACCCTTTTACGTTTGAAACCATCAATGAGATCTTGTAGATTTTGCAAAGTCATAGGAAACTTGACATGTGGTCCTTTGTAGTCCCCATCGATTGCAATGTTCTCCAAATCAACTCCTGAGCCATCCCCAGAAAACACTTTTCGTTTCCTGAGTTTCACTTTGCTGCTCTTGGATGAAGATGGATCAGTACAAGCCTCTTCGCCTGCAAAATTGAAAGAGACAGCGGTGTCATTTAGCGATTATCAATCCAGTTATATAAAAATAAACCTCAGCAAGAGGGTATTACGACGAAGCCGGGTTAGGAATTATTTATGTTAATATTACAAAAAACCAGTAATAATAATTAGGGGTTTTTATCGTTTTTCGGTAGTCTCATCAGCTAGTCTTCCTCTGTTCACCAACTTGCAATCGCAAATGGAATCATCAATCAACATCATTTTGATTTTCGCGCCAACAATAATACTACTACAAGTTATTCCAGTAAACTGATCAGATGACCAAAAAATCACCCTAACATTTCAAATTGAAACATTTAATTACAAAATTAAACCATTTTGGTCACGGTTGGGGTTATTCTAAAACCTGTCTGAAAACTGCGCACACAACTTTTACCCCGTTCCAAACAGAGTTTACTAACACAAATTTCATCTTGCGTTTTCAGGTGATTTTAGCTTTAACATGTGCAGCATAGGGCGCTCCCGTTGGTAATTACCTGACTTCGCCTTCGGCTTCGTAATAACAAATGGGTGTCTAGATCATCCCATATATCTTTTACCCCAACATAAAAAGAGAAATCTATTCGTCAAACAAGATAACAATAGTTTTGCTCTAATGACTGGAAACAACGAAAAATCTCACATGATGGATCAATCGTATCATATCAACTATTATAGCGAACCAAAAGCTGAAAATATCTGTAGGATCAAACATGACGTGGTATACAATGAATACAAGTTGGTTTATGCTAGATTCTTTTACAAAGCAGTTTTTCATATCTTTGAAAGTTTGTATAATGTAGTATTATACACAATGGTAGAAAAATAATTAGAAATTTGAGTAGTGACAGTGAATTAATAATATGTAGTGTCATTCTTTGTGCCCTTTCCGTCCGGGGCTCATATTTCCCAATTTGGTAATGACTAACGGGGAGCCTCTGATTCCTCTTGTTATATATAGTACTTCTTATCTTACTGTAATGATTATGGCTTACCATTTCCACAATGTCTGTGAGCAAGCAGTTCTGCAACGTTTCAGGGATCACACGAGAAATGGCTGTACCAGCTTGTCTTATAACAAGTTCTCGATCAAATAGCAGATGGAACGGGAAGGCTTTGCAAAATGTGTCCGGACTGATCTGGGGCTCTGTACGTGTCAAAAAAAGAGTTGAATTACGGAAGCTTAAGATACATGCTACATGCATACACCAAATATGTGAATATCGTCACTGAGAGAGTCATGCCACAAATTGAATCACTGAATAACTAATTGCATTGGTATTCTGAAAGGATTTTCTCCGTACTGCTTATTTACTGACGATGTGTACATACTTAGGTGGCGTACATAGACTGCATTTTAATCAAAGCCTACAGACTGATTGGCTACGGTGGCAACAAAAATGACATTGTGAAATCAGAGGACACTTTTAATTCAGTTTATGGGAACCGACAAGGATTAATTGGAAAAATTAGGAAAACGTGACTTATGTAAATGTAGTTGTGTACGTCAGCATTAGGAACTAAATAGGTTAGATTGGGAAATGGGTTCCCTAAGATATTTTAAAACATGAAATCACAATAGTGTAAAACTAAAGTGAGAAAGTTTTGCGACATGGGTTTTCATGTAGTGTATTGATAGCTGTAATAAAATAGAGTCTCTTATGTTTTCAATCGGATTCACTCGCATGCTTACACAATACAGTAAATCTTTCCAATCCACACATATTATTTTCAATTTTCAATAAGAGTAGAGAGCCACATGTTGTATGGAATTTCTTGATTTCACGGTTGGACATTTCATTATTTTAGTTGGCCCATTTTAACATAATGTGATAGGAGAGTTGGTTGTGGAGGACAGTTTTGTATTTGCTCCTAAGCTTTCACACAAATCACATGAATGAACCATGAACTACCAGGCTACTGTGCGGTATAATGTAGTGCGTTACTTTTTGTGTGCACACTACACACACACAGTTTGTCAAGACCATAAACAAATATGTACACAAAGTCATGGATAACACACGGGCCAAATGTTTAAGGTGGCACGCTATATATTTAGAATTGTGGAAAAACAAATCTTGCAAGTACTCAACCATAATAATTCTAGTGGGATGAATTGCTTTTGAGAGAGAAATAAATTGCTTGTTTTCTTCCATTGCACATATTTGCGAGCCAGCGGCAAAACACACAGATTGTGCTGGCTTGGTGTTCGATTCTTTAGATTGAAAAGTAGACATGTTTTTTCATGCTTTTCTAATAGTCATTTATTTCTGACTAAGGAGTCGTAGAGTGAAAAAAATATTCAAAATATGTGAGACAAAACAACACCTATAAAATTTAATCATGCCAAATGATAACATTAGTTGACTTACGAAACCGACATGAGTGACATGTCATTGCTTAGAAATTTGCCTGCAATGTATATAATTCCAGCTACTAATATACATTAAAAAATTCTATAAAAATCAAATGTTTCAAAATATATTTTCTTTTAGATTTACTATCTATACGTAACTATTCTATTCTTCGACCCACCTCCTAAATTCATTTTGGGGCATCATGTTGAAGCTATCAAATACCCATTTTTAATACTCTAAAGCATATATGTTTAGTTCCTATGACATGACGGTTTGCCTGAAGCCTGAACAAGAAGATAACAGAGCCCATGTATATTTATTCCATCTGTTTGGCCCGAATGATAAAACAAACTGTTTTATCAAATTAGTTTTCCTAGTCGTAAGCTTGAGAAAAACACAATATGATTAAGTTGGCTAACTAACTAACCGTCAGAGCTCATCAAGACAATTTCGAATTCAGACTGTGTCTTTTCCCTATGTATGTATTTGATGGGACCACGCAGCCCGAAAGTTTTGAGTTAGTTAGTTAGTTAGTTAGTATGATCCCATGTGGAACGTTAAGTCGTATATAACTCATGTATGTATGATAAGTGTTGTGTAATGCAGATAAAGATTAGACGCAGTAGAGTTATCAATGCTCCTACTGGGAGGCAAAAAATTGAATCCGTCAAAAAAAGGGAAGATTACTGGATTTTGACAAGAATGGCTAAAGTTTGCTAACAGGGACATTTTTTCTTGTTGCTTTGTGTTTTAGCACAAGGATTATATTTATGAGCTTCAATCACTAAAGTTCACTCCCAACGATATGGCGAAAATTTCGCCCCTTATAGTGAGTTGACATATGCCGCGTAATGGAACTTTTGTATGAAATTCATGTTTTGTAGCAAAAGTTTCACAACAATTTCTTTGTGTACAAAAGTTAGTGGATGCATCCATCATTTCTATACAAGATTCACCTTGATACTCTTTATGTGTACAGAATACACAGTACTAGATTAAAGCTACCTATGAACTCCTTGTTAGGCCATGTTACTAACCTTTAGAGACGGCAAATATTGAAATCCTCCTTTTCTCATTAAACTTCAATGTTTACTGTGCTGACTTTGATTTGTGCGTAGAAAGTTTTTCCTGGCAGTCTATGACAGTGATTGTTAACTTTTAGGGAGTTGGCGTGTGCTTGCTTAGGGAAATAACTAATTTATTCCTAGTATATATATACATGTTTCATTCTACGCCTATCATTACTTGATATCAGGGACCAATTCATCTCGTTTGTGTAGTTAATCTCTATCATCCCTAAGAGGCATGAGGAATCGGACCAAATGTTATACAAGAAAGGAAATCCATGTTTTCTTGCAGACACAATCTTTTATATTCGTACATGATTTAAGACAGGAAAAAAACTTGTACATTATGGCGCGTTCTTGAAACTTTTTTCTTTTTCATAATGGACTACACAGTAACTATAACTAACTAACTAACTAAGCAATCTGATGGGGGAAAGTAAAACTAACATTTATATATGGTTCACCTACATTCTCGCAGACAAATATATCTACCCAGTTCAAATATAGGAGGAGAATAGAAAAGTTTCTCAAATCTCCAACTCTTACATTCATGAACAAAATTCCCTATGAAGTGGTCCATTTTTTGTGTGTCTACATAGGGATTCTCATATGAGTCTCTGATGTTGTCTTCTGCACAATTCTACATTATATTTTGCCTGTAGGGAATGAGAAACTACTAACAACTAGTAAAACTATACATAAACTACCATCCCGCTCACTTTCTCACACCAGATACTATGTAATGTGCGAGGAAAAGGGGCAAAAACTTTCTCTCCTTTTCCGTCTCATGTTCATTTTTCCATCAACAACTCTATAATATGCTCTTTCCACAACTCCAGTCATACTTATAGCATAGTGATAAAAAATTATAGATCAAGTTTTCTCAACCTCGATAGTCTTGGGCTTTTCTTTATAGTCTGCACTATTACCCATGGATTCCTCGTATTTTTCTCAAGATAGTATTACACATTATCTAGGTAAATTGGACCTTTACTACTACCAAACTCGGCGATTTACATGGCATGCAATCATAAACTCAAGTTATGCTCCAGTGTGTCGTACCTTACAAGAAAACAAGACTATGTCAGCACAAATCGACAACGACTCCATATTTAGAGCGCATTTTGGTAAAGAAACCTCAGCCAAAATCGGATGACAGAAAATATATAATAATAACTTTAAAAGGTAAAGTTTCTTACCCTGGGACAAAAGTGGGATATTTGTAACTGTAGCCGCATCCGAAGAGATCATCATCTCATCCATGCCATCTTTATTTTTGTCTGCAGTTGTAATCATAAATTGTACATGGTCAGTTTTCATCCCATCTTTCCCTTGAACAACGGTCACTTCCACTTCCGTCCCATGAAGTTTACTTGCCACGGTCTGCAAAACATGTAAATTTGTTGTCAAAAAGAGCCTTGGGTGATAATATAAGATGAAATAGAAAAAAACGACTGAAAATCCTAGACAAAAATTGAATTTAAGGTCTGACCTAGCGTTCAGCCACAAAGTAAGTAAAAATGGTTCTAAAAAACCAACCCAGAGCAATTTCATTTCTTTGATCAAATCTGGTCTACAGTGAATAATGTGTGTTTTTTATTACCAGCGACAAAAAATGACACACATAGCTGAAAAAATACTAATATTTCTGTCTAGTTTTTGTCTAACAGATGATGCCACATTCAGGACGAAAACGAAAAACAGAAAAGCAACGAGGACCAATGCTGAATAGAAGTAAGATTTTTTTGCCGCAACTCTAAAAGTTAAACAATACTTTTATAATACTTTTTAGACCCCGAAGGTTGGTTCTGGCTTCACTCCTCCTGAGATTAAAATATTGGAGCTCCGCGCCAGTTTCTCCAACTCAATTGAGCTCGGCTCCACTCCATTTCTCACACATATTGGAGCTGCCTCCAACATTAAATTAAGTAAAAATTTGTCCGCTCCATTGCCTAATAAAATGAACAGTGGAGCTCCGCTCTGCTCCAAAGTAAAAATAGCAAGCTCAGCTCCGCTCCAGATCCGGAGCGAAGCTAACTAAGTAGCATTACTACCCTTTACGAAATGCCGTAGAGACGTTCAACTTGAGCAAATCGATTGTTCTCTGCAAAACTGAATGACTAACTAAAAGTACGTTTGCATCCTATTTCCTAGATACCATATAAACTGATGGAATCTCGTCCACTTCAAAGCAAATAGTCAATATAATTTGATTAAAAGTGGAAGTAACTGCATGACATGGAGTAAAACTATTGCGGTTCACATATGCTGGCCCAAAGTAAACAGTTGGAAAGTTTCGGGCACTTGTTGGTTTTCGCTGTCAGTTGTGTGCCGGTTCTCTAAACGTATAGTTCAACTAACTAGTTACAACTGTGGGTTATATTATTATCTCCGTTTACAAAGAGAAGATGAAACAAACCACAGTCAGGATGAAATACAGCCAACAAAAATACACACACACATATGGAATGGAAGATGAAGCTGGTGGGGTCCATCATGTGGGCACGTAATCCTGAACAATCCCTTAATAGGGTTTTTACCCATATCTCCAGGGAAAGTTTGAGTCGTGATGTGAACACAGCTTAAATATTATGTATGGTCACCATTAAATCAAATAACAAATACAAAGGGCTAGCGAAGAGGATGAAAAAAATTGCCAGTTTTTCTGTGTACTCGAGACTAATCCTTTTGAGCGGGGATTTCTTTTTAATTAAACAATTCTCGATGGTCTTTGTTGCATTAAGAGCGTTTCATATAGATTTCCTTGTACGCTATAATGCGCAACCAGCAAATATGCCGAGCCACAAAAGGTCAATTCGTATTACTGTTCTTTCTACTTAATAAGATGAGCTTATTTGACCTCTCAGTCAGTCATTGTTTTATATACTTTGCTAACTAGTCCAATCACATTATAGTGGTGACTCGTACACTCTTTAAACGTATTTATTTGCGGATTTGGAAAATTGGCTTTCTCCTGATAGACAACAGACATAAGAAGATTACTGAACAAGTTCAATTTATTTTTGTGCCATAAATGATTATGATTTGCCTGGTCAACTTGGACTACAGGCAAATTCTATTGGGTGAAAGTTTGTGCGTTCCTTTCTGTGAAAACCTCTTTCGAACCTTGTATATCCGGTAGGAAAGGAATTATTTAGTTTCTTTTGTAACTTTTCTACCAGTAGACACTTAAGACTCGAATCGTTGCTCTAGAGTAATGTACTAATGTTACCTTTTTGAGTGAACACAACGGGTCATCCGATACACTCTGTGGGATAAAATATACTTGTGTAATCTCTTTCTGGCGTTTCCATGTTGAAACTTTTCTCATCAGCTAAAGCTTGTTTTATGTGGTCTCTTTTCTTGTTCCGTCCACTAATAATGTGGTTACTACTACATTTGTGAAAGCACGTATAAAATGTAAAGAGCGTTTCAGGTGCCGTAATCATAATAAGAATGTGAGGAAAACAACTTTACTCGCACCCCAAAAGGTTTATGTGTGCCACCATTAATTGTGTACATAAAAAAGTAAACAACATTTAGTTACCATTTGTGTAAAACCTGAGTGCTCTGGCCACTTTCAGTGTAAATTAAATTCTCTCTAAAGACCATTTTCAGTGCCATAAATTGGTTAGTGGAATGAAGATTTCTAAACTCTATCTAACTACACAGTGTGCTTGCTACAAATAGCAAATAATGTCTAGCCAGTCAAAATGGACTAACTAACTAACTACTGTATTACTGTATATACCACTTGTGTCATTCCCATTATACCGTGAGCTCAAACTTTTACATGATGACTATATTTTTTCATTACTTAAATCTCCCTTCTTTGTTCAATTACGACTACTATGCATAAATATTACAACGTAATACCCCATTTCACAAGACTAACTATGTGAGAAAAAAAGTCTTACTGTTATAACCATAGATGCAACAACTTCCTGTATTTTATCTCCTTTTTGACGTCTCTAAGTGCTCCGGGAGACATTAAAAGCTCATAGTGTGCAAGACTAATGCTACCTATACACTACTTTAATATTATTAAAAGAAAAAGAATTGCACATTTTTGTCTCACATAATATCTTTTTTTTGGTACATCCTCTCATTCCCATCTTTGTACTACAAGAATAAGGGATTCATGAGTCAAACTTTTTTATGCACATTATTCTCAACCCATTTACCCAGCTAACAATGTCACTGACTCTGTCCTCATTGAGTACAAAAACGCTTTTTCACATGTTATGCACATATCCTATGGCCATTTATTAGCGACGGACATGCACCCACACTCTTCCATACAGAAAAGGGGGCCCACTCCCTGATTACTGTGTGAGAAGAGGCACATCATTATTCATCCTGGATTCCATGTCACCATCACTTTTTCACTTTAACTTCTCCCAAAACTACACCCATGCTCCCTACAAATAAGATAGATCATGACTTTGCCAACATTTCCCTAATAATGTAGCTCGCTGGACAAACATGATAAATTCCCATCATACCATCCCACCTATCACTTCATTGTGGACCCATTATACCGGTATAATTAAATTACAATACAACTTTTGCCGTCCCTAATTCAATTTTCTTTGTAATCATATATAACACTACCTATCTATGGCGTTGTATGGTCTACCAGAGAAGAGGCTACTCAATTTGCCATGATGGAATGTAATATCCTTCGTGAGATTTTTGTTAGCCCTTTTACGGCTTTCGTTCCTTTAATCGTACCCAGTTGACAGGGAGTCATGCATTCCACTTAACTTTACCAACTGCCCTGTCAAACTAACATGCTTGAGTATATAAATATGCATGCAGAGCAAAGTGGCTCACCTTCACTATGCCAATCACAATGTGCTCTAGTCCAGGTCGATCCGAGTAGTAGTGAAGGATGAGAGCTCCGTCATCAGGTCTCACGCTGCATCGAAATGAGGGTGCACGCATTCCCGGATATATCAAAGCCAAATGGTCATGCAGTGCATCCAAGTTCTGCAACAGGAATAATAAATCCAAATAGATGGGTATTAGCTAGTTCGTTTGGAGCATGGTTTATGCATAAGACTAGCCCCTTGTGTAAACATGTTTAATTATGGACGGAAAATGAGCGGAAAGGCATTAGAATTTATCATTATTTGAAGCACCAGGTTCCAGGTAGCTAACTAACTGTTGTGCATAGCATGTTTTATTTGATTGGGTTTCGTTGCATGTGTCAAATCATGGCATTCCCATGGTTGGTTAGTTGGCTACAGTTCCTATCAGGCATATAATAATTGGCTGTTTTTCCAAATTACATACATCATCATGCACTCATCACGTACGTATAATATAAATGCTATGTTCCTATTAAGTGACTGAGATATCACATTTTGTATGAGATTCACGACATGACCCAAAACGGGTACAACATGTACTAAGGATCTATACCAGCTGTTGCAATAAACAATAACGGGTACATTAGATTGTTCCATTGTCGTATCAGTAAAAAAAGTGTAGAAAAAAAGAAACATGTTTAGCGTTCCTAAATACATGACATGCACAGTATGGAAAATGTGCCATTTGCAACAGCTAGTTAAGTAGATACATTTATTTTTAAAAGATTTGGGCCTACTTTGTCTAAACAGTATTTGTACTCTATGGGAAAAATAGTAAGTGGGTGCAATCTGAACACAAATTGAGTCGCCAAACTGCTAAATCATCACTTATCAACCCGCTTTGGTTAGATACAAAGTGCTCTCAACGCTCTAATGTTGTCATAGTGAGAAAAGTATACTTTTCCTCCATCCTATCTTAATGCCAAAATGTTGAAGCGTAAATTATTTAAAACACGGGGGTTATTCCTACCACGGAACACGGTGCACTTAAATACACGTGTATATATTGTGTGGCCGTCTTTTTATTCTTGCATAGGACAAGTGATCGATACACTAACAGCTAAAATGGTCTCCTTTAGCTAAAGTATTATGGCAGTAGTAGTGGTGTCTTGAGAGAAAGCGTGTAACTGATACTTTCACTGCTCATCAGGTCTACAGCTAAAGTATAGAGCTGTAGTATAGTTTCACAAACTACTCGAATGAATGATGTGCACATGCAGTGGAATCCAAAAGCGTGTGCTCAGAATTCCCATAAAACATTGGCCCAAGAAGAATATCACAGCTAGAGATTCGCTCGCTCTGGGCCACCCATGGTTTTCTCCAGATAACGTGAGAAATTTCAATAATGAAAAGGTTCCTACAATTTATTAGGTGAGGTCTTCACATATACACACTGACTATGACTATGTAGTCAGCCAGTGTGTACTACAAACTATGTAGCGGCACAAATCTTGCCTCCATCATTTCTATTGACAGTGATTAAGGTGAGAGGGCACACACCAAGGTCCTATCAAAACCCTATAAAAGGGCAGGAAATTTATGGTAATATTATTGGAACAACGAAAAGTTTGTGTCTTATCTGCGTAGTTAGTTTGTGTTCTCCAAAGCATTACTTATTTACTGGACCTTCTAATTTACGGTGTGTGCTACTAGCATTCACTATATGGATGGACTAGAATGTCGGGATCAACCTTGGGATAAAGATCAAATGGTGTAGTGGTATACTTTGTGCATTCAAAATCTTCTCACAGCCCGTCAAGACTTTGTGTGCTTTAGGTAAGGAAAGGGATTGGAGCCATTTACATCAATCTTTGTAGGTTGGGTTTAAGAGTCACTATAGAAGATATTTGCCCATGTTATAGAGTTTCGTACAGGTAGGTAGCAACCCCGCTAGGTTTGGTTAGTAGGTTATTGGATATTGCATGGCAGATTGCTATAGTCTCACGCTACTTTTCACGCATCCCTGATATGCATGCAAACCTGAATAAATAACGTGGCCAATACAAATGGTTAATTCAAGTGAAAAGGACTGTTATGCAGTCCGATGAGACAACAAGAACTATCTGATTGAATGGATAAATATATGAGTTCTTTGAACATGTGAGATAGATTAGGTTATATTATTAGCGTATTCATCATTAGTACATTTTGTTAACGATCATACCTGGAGGAAATCACGAGGTGTGGCTCCCAATACTTGCAGGATTCGGTCGTATCCGGACTCAACACAGAAATCGAAGAACATTTTTCCAAATAGTTCTAAGATTGCGTTTGCAGGGATTTCTGTAAGTTTTACAAAAAATTAAGTCAGCTTATAGTTGGTCATCATAATGCCTTATCTCAATCTCATTAAAACGCATTCCCGCAATTTAAAATACTCTATGGCTTACTCTATTAGCATTTGAGCTCATTTGATGTACTAATTAACATTTTGAAACTTTAATCATCCCATAACTTACTGAGGACTTTCTCGGCGGCTCCAACAATACTATAAGTAATATCATCTTCGTAGATTTGTCGGACTAAGAATTGTCCCTCCATAATGACATCAGCTTCTTTCCTGCACAAATCATAAAGTGAATACAAAGTGCCGCCATCACGATATGGTTAATGGTATTCCCAATCAAGCCTGAGAAATCAGTTCTTATAAGAAAGCTATAAGTGGACAAGAAGAAAGTGTGAGCGTGCTCAACGGGCTGTAACTAATTTATGAGATGGAGCAGAAAATGAGAGAGAAAAGGACAATTGGAGATAAGTGCGCATTCATCACTATACAGGGCTCTATATCTGTCTGTTTTTTTTTAGCCGACAATGAATCACTTCTCCAGGCTATGTAATTACTTGTTGAGTGAACGTGAAGAGGTCATTGCCAATTTGTCACACAATTTTTACCGCTCATGGTACGTTCCAGCCATATTCTTGCTTTAATTAACTACCTATTTAATTAAAAAGTTTTATGTAACTTGTTAACTTTCTCACTAACTAACTGAACGAGAACAACTTAAACGTTGCAACTTCAAAGAGAAGGAAATATTACTTGGTTATGATGAAAAGGAATCGAGCCGACTTTTTGGCTTATAGTAATGAGAGGCAGAAACTTTTCTTACGACTGAATTCACTAGGATTCCGTCGCAGGATTTTTGCTCTTTGAATTATATAATTATGCGAGTAGGCGTGGATAATGATGTCAAACTTTTTTTCTTTAAAGAAGTTTATAGAATGCACAGATTTTATTAACAAGTAAGTTCCCATAGTTAGCTGATTTTAAGAAATGGTAATCCTCTGTCTGTACATTAGATACTTTTGAAGACTTCACGTTGTGAGGCTATAGTGAAAAACCCTGACAGTTACTAATAAATTATTACAATTTCATAAGTGCAATGTTTTCAGCAATATTTTTTGGATTTCAGGTCTTGTTTAGTAACCAAAATGATAATGTGAACCAAAATAACTCTCTCCCCAATTAAAAATTCACGCTCGACTAATTAAATACATCATACAGTTCATGCAGTCTTATCAGATGACTACCTACCTATGCAGTGCAATCTACTGTCGTGCCAAACCAATGTAAATTATCCGCCGGCCTAACTAAGCCGGTTGCATATACAAGGCCAACACTGTCCAAATCTTATAGACAATTCAATCATTTGACACCCATCAGGCATTTGATCTCAAAAACCATTATAACTACCACCAGCTAACTAACTAGCTATACATTAAGATACATGAGTAAATAACAAACATACTTGATCGTTTCCCATGTTTCCTCTCCAAAGTTGCGGAGAACCAAAAGCTCCAAAGCATGATTCACAAACCCGTACTATATAGTGTTGAATCGGAAACCACAGAAGAAAAAAAAAACAGAAATTTACAACCTTATTTCTCCCTTATACAGACAATTCAAATAAAAGTGTACACTCACCATTGTACTTGAAAATTTTCCTTTTGGTCAGTCCAAAAACAGAGAATAAAAATGCATTCGTACCCCCAATCCTTTCGTGTAACTAACCAACTATTGATGACTGAGAAATGAGGAGAGCTGGCCACACATTTATATACTACTGGGTGTAAACAAGTGGTCCACTTCTGGAGTGTACATGCTGATGACTCCAACAAAACTATCTAAAACTAATAGTCAGAGTGGACAAACAGTGTTATTATGATTGCCAATAATATAGATGTGTGGGAAAAAAGGAACACGCAGACAGGACAAAAAATATACACAACACAGCTCGTGAAGCACACAAGCTTTTTACTACAAAGCTGATGAGTGAGTGAAAACAAACTGTATGGAATGCGGTTCCCTCGGAGCTCTATATGCATGCACAGTAGTGCTAGGGAAGAAACTTGACTGGTGGACCTCTTTTTCCCTCGCACAAAACTGAGCCTCTATCTAACTACTTACTCTGGTATACTGGGCTTCTTCATATGATCACGGAGAAAGTTGCTTCCACATAGGGTACTCCTGTGCTGCTAGGATTTTTGCTAGCATGCACACCAACGTGTTCCCACTGCTAGCCCTGTTCTTGCGCATATGTGTGAGTGAGTGAGTGCTCATAGTTAGTTAGTTAGTTATAGTTTTCCCTGGTACGTTGCCCATACAGCAGCAGTATTATGTAACTTGGTTAGTTAGTTAGTTAGTTAAGGCCACACATGTACCAGGGAGTGAGTAAGTAAGTATAGAGTGAAAGCAAGGAAGAGCACGCATGAAATGATAGGAATCCTATCCTTCAGTGACTGACTGACTGAGTGAGTACCGTGTGTGTGAAAACGAACCTATTATCATCAAACGCCTTTTTCGTCTTGCTCTGTAGTTAGTTAGTTAGTTAGTAAGTTAGTCAGTTAGTAATGCTAAGTCAGTCACTTTTTTGTGCATGTTGCTACTCAATCACTATGTTTTTTGGGGGGGCTCCCGGTCCAATTGTAAGTAGGATGACAGTGAATAAGTAGGGGAGAAGTTGGTCATTTTTCATTGTGTTGCATGGCTTCTCCAGGTATTGTGGGTAGGCTAAGGTTCAGTTAATACGCATACAAGGAAGTTTTTTTTTTGAAATATTTGAGGAAAATACAGTTATTTTGAGTTTTTGATTGATCTCGTTGGTCTGGGATCCAAACAATAGGTGGATGAATGATTAAAAGAGTTCCAATTAAAATAAGATAGTGACTCACTGAAGAGGAAACCTCAGGAGCTAAGAGCACTTTGGAAATATTATGAGCTCTAGGTTCGAAACACAAGACTCATTTATATTAAGTAAAATGGTCCCTTTCATATTGACTTTGGTGGTTCTTTTGTGGTGACCCAGTTCTATCAAGTGAGCTTGTTCTTTTGAACAAGACACGCGTCACGCTTTTAATTTGAATGGTCAATGTCATCAATTAGTTCGTTTGTTACTATTTTGAATTGGAAGAAAAAATGGGTCAGAGGAATCAATGCTCACAAATTACAATTTGGAATGTGTTAGTAGAAAAATTAATTACTTGATTTATAATACATTAACTGGTACATTACAAAGTCAAAAGTGTGTTTCGATACATAGAATGTTTGGTTCAAATTGCATTGGGCCGAACTTGTTTCCCCGTCAAAAGTAATATTGTTATTAGCATTATCAAAAAGTTTGAGATATCCAGAGAAAAGGTAGGAAATAAAAACATGACGCTAATTGGAAGTGTTGTTTATGCTGAAAGTTTGTTGTGTACTTTGAAAAGTTTCCCATTTCTTAGATTACATATGATTTTAACAACAAGAGACAAAAAGTTACGAGTGTGTACAATGTCTGTCAATTCTGGCCTAAAATTCTCATAACGTGCTTTCCATGTTGAATAACAAATCAGGGTGCATCAAGAACGTGTTTCAAACTTGTTTTTAACATCCACACACGACTACTAATGAACGAAAAAGCACATGGAAATGAATAATAATAAGTACTCAAAGGGATAGGAAGCGTTACTACAGTGGTTCCATTTGTCAAGTCTCCTCAGAAACGTCATTAATTGAATAAGACTCGTTTTTCATACAATTTTCTCTTCAGTTGTATTACATGGCATGTTGTTTACCAACTTACATATAGCTCAAAGAGTAGGCAAGCAAGTGTTCCCAAAAGTCGTCCACAAAAAGTCAAATAGCACTAGGCGAGTATAAAAAACCATTTCATTTCCGTATCTATTTATACTGATATTTCTAGTAACATGCACTTTTGGTTTGCTTGTTCAATGTGTAGTGAGCGGTATTCAATTTTTTCAGGCATTATCTCCCAGCTTGATACTCTAACGTACTATTTACTAGATAGATAGTAAAACATGTATATAGCAAGTTGTCCTTTGAAAAATTGATTTTCACCCACAAACACCCATTTTTCGTACAACCTGCCACAATTGATGGTCCTATCATGAGAGCAGTTGCTGAAAAACTATTCATAGTATGCACAAAGCATTAATTTCACATCCGCTCTGTATTCCAATTTTCCCTGACAGTACCAATGCTTTACAATGGCTTCCTCTCTCCATTGTTTTATCTCTATTTTCATGACTTTATGACTTTAGATAGAATGCAAACAGTTCCAACTGTAACCCATTTAGTTAGTTAGTTATTTAGTTAGGCTTAGGCCGATTTCTTTTCTTCCTTTTTTGGGCTCTGGCCATGGCATCAATGCTCAATTGCAAATGGTCCCCAAACAAACGCTTTTTCCCAGTTAAATGGAGATACGGGTCATTTACGCGAAAAACGTGTGAGTTAGGAAAAAAAGAAAGATTGCCATACAATGAATGTAACGTTCCAGCAAATGGATTCACACTAGATCTTCACTTGATTCTCCACCCCTATCATTATAATGATCATGATACGTAGACTGGGAGTAGAATATGGGCAACTAACCTCACGTTTTCCCGGAACATTAAATGGGATAGAAAAAATTCTGGGTTTTTTTTGCACAGAAACGGCTCATCATTATAGTTAAGTTTATAGACTAAAATGTCTCGCCAAGATGGGCATCATGAATTCCAAAGAAACGCTACTAACATGTTACAAGCACCGTTCCACCCGTATACCTCGAAAGTAAAAACAGCGAAACAAAAAACAGCGAAAAAATCACCTCGACAACGAAAAACAGCGAAAGGAAATAATATTGAAACTTCGTTCTAACTGGGAAAATTCTACTAAATAAAAAGGTCTATTCAAATAATGCATGATCTATTTACTTCTAATCGAGAACTACGACGCGACAAGGCTTCGCCCGATGTGTAGGAGCTCCGC
>Ga0210040_10004345_pt1 | contig 18583 bp, 17 predicted proteins | sample CryGeyCG12114_NA_FD_185462 | JGI IMG/M metagenome (GOLD analysis project Ga0210040, IMG submission 185462) | Groundwater microbial communities from aquifer - Crystal Geyser CG19_WC_8/21/14_NA (SPAdes) (version 2) | ecosystem: Environmental > Aquatic > Deep subsurface > Groundwater | place: USA...
GAAACAATGCGGAGTACAAACATTTTTGTGGAATCGAGCGGCGCAGGCTAAGCTGTGAAAAACAACTTTTATCTTAAATTATATGATGCAGCTTATTCACGAACATTAATTTGTGAATTTGTGCTGAAGACGAAAAAAAATTGACATAATGAGAAAAGCATAAAATCAAGTAGTGCAAATTAGATCAATTGTGATTGTAGGCTTAAGAGTGATTGCGATAAACAGGATTACTTTATGTTCAATATAGCATTATAAGCTTCACGCTTTTATCAGCATTGTGTGGTGTCGTATGAAAATTGGACTGCATTGAGGTTTTTGCTGATTAATGTCTAGTTTGTATTCTGGAATATATTTGCAATGAAAAATGACTATGCAACAAAAAATAGTGATGAATAAAAAATTAGTTCCTCACAGTTTCATATTGAGATTGGCCTAAATAGTTGTGCCAGATGTAATGCTTACATTGATATTCAAATGATGCGAAGATGAACACAGAGTTAAACGCTCGACTAGGTAGATTTAGTAAAGCAAAATTAACAATTTAAATCACACGTTAAAACTGCTGTACCAAGCAAAAGATACAAAAGTGCTTGTAAAACCAAAAAAACGACAAGACTCCAGTGATGTGGGTTTACTCTGCTTTGCTTCGGACACGGAGTCGGAGCACAACCATATTTTTAACTTATGCAGAGATCAGTCTCTAAAAACTGTAGAGAAAAAAGTAGGGCTCATCTAATTGATTGGAATAAGAAACTAGGGTGAACTAAAATAATTTAAGAGCTACTAAAATGGGTTTACTAATCTTTATTTAAAATATTTTTCCATTGTCCAGTCCTTAAATGAATGACAAGTAGTATTTTAATATGATAACACATTTTGGTTTGAAATGTCATATGTTTTATGTTTCAAGATTGTAAAATATAAGTATTATTCTACCACCTTATATTATGCGGCATATGCTTAAAAATTCATATGCATCATGTAAAAAGCAACATTGTGACAACAATATCCATATTTGTTTTTTTTACATTGGACAAATTTCATTTATTTTTTTATAAGCATTTAAACAACATTTGAGAAATTTCTCACGTACATAAACTGCAATATAGTGCGGACTGCAGACTATGAAAATTTAGGGTAAACTTGAGCGATGCAGACCTCAAAAAATTATTATCCGGACTTCGGAGCGGCCGAGCGGCGCAGAGTTTCAAAATTTTTATGTGAACTGGAACAGGATATAATGCATATAGCATGATAAATGATAGCTGTGATGAACAAATTTCATCTCGAATTATATCATAGCTTGTATACCAACAGTAGTTTGTGCTGAAGACGAGGAACAATTGCCATAATGATATATGAAAATTAAATCAAGTAGTGCAAGCAGGTAGCCCAATTAGAAGTTTTTAAGTGATTTATGCCATAAACAGGAATTCTATGTTTAATATATACCGTAACGCATCACATTAATCGCATTGGCGAATTTATTTCAGCAAATTATCTCTTAACCAATTTTGCAGTCATAATATAGATTCAAAAAACACATAATAAAATAAATTGTGGATTTTTTAATCCCTGTCCACAACCAGGGGGTGGCAGATCACCCAGGTTTTTCTCAAAAGTGGTCAACAAACTGATTTACGCCAGGTTGGCGTAAATCAGTTTTTTTCTCAGCATAGGGAATTAACATGGAAAACTCAATAATTAAAGTTTAAAGGTCCTAAATGGCCATTTAAATATACATTTTCATACCGATTTTTCTCTTTTCTGCTACAAAAATTGCCAAATAAATGTGCTGTTCAATTTTCCGGGAACCAAAGTGGGACCTCAGCACTGAAATTTCACCGATTCCCGAAAAACTCACAAACTTTCGAATTATGGCTGTCCAAGTCTTGCGGGAAAAAGAAACCAAATCCAAAATATGCACGAATTTGTAAAAAACATTTCACTGCATCCTCTTTCAATTCTTTTTCTTTATTTGCGTTTTCGAAATAATCATCACTGAAGAAATGTAAATTTAGAATAGTATTTTGCATGCTAGGATTGGAAAATAATGTGCAACATTTGGACGCATTATATTTTTAATTGTTGCCAGGCAATATTTATTGATCTGCCGTACCTTCTACAAATACTATTCTATATACCTTGTCCACAACTATCTTTAGTAATTTACAATGTGACAAGTCGTGTGATTTTTGTTAACAGGAATGTGAAAAATTCATAATCATAATATTCATATGCATAAAAGGCTCTTCAATACATTTTTTTTCTTTTGTTTTTGAACATCAGATTGTGTTGTGCTGGGTTGCTTTGGGGATTTGTTTTTTTTTTTTGAAAAAAACGGCACAGAAAATTTTTTCTTCTTTCTTTCAGAATCTTCAGTTTTTGCTAGGGCTGTACCGACTTCGCTTTGAATTTCAAAAAATTTTGAATCTTGTTCAGATTGAATAGCGAGCAATGGCTGTTCAGATTTAGAGTCATCAGATTCATTTGCCGCTTGTGGAAAAGGAATAGTGTTGTTTTTAGGGGCCAATGACTTCTCTGCTGACGGCTGGTTTGGTTTTGACTGCTCAAAATTTTCCTTAGAATTTTTCAAATCTTTTGGCTTCGGTTGATTCAAGCTTGACTGTTCATTCAGCGATTTGTTTCGTGGTTTAAGGAGGGAATTTGGATCCCTCGGTGGTGGAATGGAATCCGCAGTATCGTCCCAATTTTCATATTTTCTTAAATTTTTCCTCTCTGTCTCCCTTTCGTATTCTGTTTTTCGAACCGCTGTATCCGAGCTTTCATTGCCTTTACTGGGAGCAAGACTCTTCTTTATGTTATTTGTTTTGGATTTAGGAGCTAAAGTTTGTGCTGGAATAAATTTAACATCTGTTTTTGGGGCGTCAAGATTTTGTAATGTGTTTTTCAGGCTTTTGAACTGCTGTTGATACAAGCTGGGATTAGTCTGTACATTCAATGACTTTTCGAATGCTGTAATGCCTGCGTTCTGAAGAGTTTGAATAGAATCTTCAATTTTGTCACTGTTTGCGGGCATCTCCTGAAGCTGCTGCTTATAGAATTCTGTAATTTTAGCTGAAACTCTCTTAGCTAGGGCTTCTTCGGCCTCAAACACATTTCTATTTGCTTTGCTGTAGTCTTGATGTATGCACTCAAGTATTTGTAAGACGAAATGCTGCTTTTCAGAATTCAAGTTCTTGCATCGGATTAACAGTTTTTGTTCCCAAACGCCTTTAAGCTTTGAAAGTCCGTCAGGCTGGACGTAACGTTTGGCATCCATTTCATTTTCTATAGCCATTCTCATCATATCCAAAGTTTTGAAAGCTGGTTGTAACGACTGGAAGAAAATGTCTACTTCTTCTTGGTGCCTAAAGACGTCAGCTATAAGCGGTAAAATCCGCTGCCTTCTATCTGATGAGGTGAAGCACGAAATGTTTGCCGAACATAAGTCAAGGATTTCGTCTTGAATTGGTGCAAACTTGTTTCTTTTCGGATCGTACATTTTTTTATTGAGGACAAAAATCCCGTTACTTAAAAAAAATTAAATTATGTGGACTTGTGTGGATACAAACTTCATACTTTTAATTTGGACCCGAGCGATATAGAATATGGTATAGGACAGGTGTGTTTATCAATCTTTTACATTGAATTATCAGTCAGATTGGCTTGGACGGAAAAAATCACCGCAATGAGAATTGAATGAAGTAGACAAATGTTTCCATATCTTTATTACTTATACATTACAATGTGATTTTGATTATTTAATGGCGATAATACGTATACCATAGGGGTGATAGTTAATATTATAGTTTGTATATACCGAAAAGTCTCATCATGTTTGATAATTTTATTTACAGTGACAATATAGCAAATTTGAAGGTTATTTCGTTAATGGACAATGAGTACAAATATCTTTGACAAATAAATATCTATGAATTGATAACCTTAAAATTTTCTATTGCACAAAACCAAAAATCTTAATACTACAATTTATTTTTTAACTCCTGCTCTAAACAACGTAGTTGTGATTCATAAAACTTGATATGACTATGGTCTTTTGTATTCAAACACTGTTCGAAAGCCATAGGTAATTTCTCGACTTTGGTCGTGGGGTTCTTCTTGATGAAGTCCAGAATATGGTCTTTAACTTTTTGGGCCAGTTCGGATTCTTGGGTCCAAATTTCTTTATTTGCTTCTCTAAATTCTTTCTGTATGTACTCCATGACTTTATTCCTGAGGGGCTTCCATTCATCGTTTAGATGTTCAGTCCGGCTGTACATGATGATTTCCCAATGAGAAAGAATATTTTCAAAATCCGTAGGCTCGACACAACGTTTAGCATCCAGTTCATTATTCAGGGAGTGAATCAGTTTGTCAAATTCTTTGACAACTGGACTGAATTCTTGAATAAAAGTGGTTAGTTGCGGCTCAAGATTTGGTTGGCTATTGCTCTGGAGGTTATGAAAGAATGTTTTTGCATGGGCAGGTGAAACCAATGCGGCACAATTGACTTCACATATGGATAGTAGATTTGGTGGTTCACTAGTTGAGCTTTTTTCCGGCTGATCTTTTGTACTCTGACGATTTGCTGGTTCGGTTTTCTTGTTTAAGCCTCTTTCTTTTTCATCAACTGCCGTTACTGAGGAAAGATTTGCTGATACTTCCAAGGCAGACCCATTCTCCCCTTTTTCCTTTTTTGGAAAGTTTTCTGGCTGATCTACCGAACTCTTTCGATTTGACGGTTTCTTTTTTGAGCCTATGTCTTGTTCGTGAACTATTTCAACTGTCGTTACTTGGGAAATATTTGCTGATGATACTCCAAAGGCAGACTTATTCTCCCCTTTTTCCTTTTTTGGAAAGTTTTGTAACTGATCAGTTTCGGCCGATGAATTAGGAGACTCCAAGTCTTCGTTTGTATCCTGTTTCTTCTGAATGCCTTTGCTATCAGTTTTAAATAATTTCAATAACCAAAGGAAACAGTCGCACCATGAAGAAATACGGTTGAACATGAACATGGTAAAGTCTGCAGAGTGGGCAGAGTCTAAACGCTTTCGGAGAGTTGGAAGCAATCCATGCAAGTAAAGTTCCCTGCTTAGTTTAGTCAGTTTATTGAGGTATTTTTTTGCCTTTCGTATAGGAAATAAAATGCAGAGCTTAAAACAATGTTTCACAATAAGCCAAAACTAGAGTCCACAGATGCAGTAAATCAATTGTTTTAACACACCGTAGCCCACAGCACATGTCCTAGTAATCAGTTTAGTTGGCTCAATTTTCATGTGCAGGGACGGAATTGTAGAATTATTGTATAATAATGGTTTTAAAATGGCGTTCAAACAAATTTTCGTTTTGGACCTGTGATTTTACTTGTGTTTTGGGGGATTTGATATACTGGATATACCGATGTCTATTACCCGTAATAACCACCAACATTAATACACAGTGATAACCGTACAATACTGAATAACAAAACTAATTTTATCTTATCGGGACAAATAATTAATTATATAAGTGCATGTAACCTTCGCACGACCTTAACCTCAAATCAAAATTAAGCGGACGCATTATTGCGTTAGCTTCTGATACTCAACTAAAATTTTAAATTTTCTTCAGGAACAAACAATAGCAATAAGTTTTTCAAATGCTTACATTTTATCCTCTTCTGTATGCAATGGAATTGCATCATGAAAAGTGCATTTGACACCACGCCACTCATAAGGATCACCCTGTAATGCTGATCTAATGCATGTAACTGTTGACCCGGCATGACATACAAAAAACATGCATTTCGCTTCAAAAATGGAAAAATTGAGACACCATGCAGAAGCGAAATTCATAAATTTAGAATGCGAATGCATAGAAGTTCAATCAAGTCAAAAAGTAAATAATTTAGTTATAGTTGCTCAAGAATCTCAGAGCATTGAAAGTAGCTACTGTACGGAATTTAAATGCCCAGAGGTGGCAGTTGTATTGTTGTATATGTCAATAAACAATAACCGTACAAGATGTTCGTTTTTTAATAAAATTCGTTCAACTAAATGAAACACGTGGGAAGTTCGTTAAACGATTTGTTAAATGAAACACCGATTTATTACCACCATATTGTTTTACACTTAATTAACCGAACCATCATTGATAAAGCTGGTTAAAATAGCCAACCTCCGTACTCCGTAGTAGGATTATTAGGATTTGAAAAATGTAAAACAGGAAAATTTTTAGTTGAGAAAACTACTAAACGATAGCAAACTATGAATTTCGGGGGAGCAGTTCGTTTAAATAAAGTGTCGATAGCATTGCTTTGTGGGGTGGCATTTTTATTTCTCTTGTATATGTATGGTGGAGATTCAAAGTCCAATCTGTCCAGTCCATCGAGCACGAGCAATTACGGGAAATTAATGAAACGAATCAGTTTACGACAATTGCTCATAGCTGCCATCGATGTGGCCGAGCGAGGTGGCATCGAGGTGGTCAAAGTTCGTAGACATGTCACCAATTTGGGGGAAGCTATCAAAGGTTCGAAAAATTCAGATCCTGATCGATTATTATTCCCTTCTATGAGAATCCAAATATCTAATTTGATGTTTTTAATCTGCAGGCGAGACACTAGAAGGGGCAAAAGATCGGGTAACCCAAGGGGACTACAATTCCCATCGAGTCATGTTCTACGGGATGAGAAAAGCATTCCCAGGTGTCAAAGTGATCTCTGAGGAACACGAAGAAAATCCAGCTGTGGCTGAAGTGCCGTTCCCCGTGGAAACCAACAATCAAGTTTTGGAGAATTTTAAGAATAGTGAAAATGATCTAGTCAATGCGGAAGATGTAGCTGTTTGGATTGATCCCTTGGACGCCACTCAAGAATATACTGGTAAAGAAATCTAATGATGATGATCTTACGCTGAAAAGCCATTATTGTTTAATCAAAATATTCTAATTTTCAGAAAATCTGGTGGAGTTTGTGACCACCATGGTGGGAGTAGCAGTCAAAGGGAAAAGTGTACTTGGAGTTATTCATAAACCATTCTCGCTGGAAACATTCTGGGCTGTGGATGGACACGGCATGTCGCCCACTATTTCAAAACTTCTTCAAGAAAGGAAAGATCGATCTTCCGTTTCCAAACCAGGCGATATAAAAGTTGTCGTATCTCGGTCCCATGCTGGAACTGTCACCAATTTGACTCAAGCGGCTTTGGCTAGCTTGGGAGTCAAACCAGAAATTATTACCAGTGCTGGAGCAGGTAACATATATCCTCTTTTTTCATTCTCCCATAGAAATGAGTTGCTAATGAGAGTTGTCTTTTTAGGGTACAAAGTGCTAGAAGTAGTTCGAGGAAAAGCAGACGCCTATGTGCATGCCACACATATAAAGAAATGGGATCTTTGCGCTGGGGACGGAATTTTGAAAGCACTTGGAGGAACCATGACCACATTGAATGGACAGACGATAGATTATTCTCCAGAAAGTGACCCCAAAAATACTGGCGGGCTTTTGGCATATGTTTCTCTTCCGGCAGACATTATCACAAATTTTCAATCCATAAAGATTCCAGCATAAGCATTTATTGTGTACAGTTCGGTGAATAGTTGCAATGTTATTGATTTCATGTTAAATTGTCAGACTGACTGTTTTGGAATATTAATTTTTCGGGTAATTAGTTAGCTATTTGTGTTTTGCAAGTGTACAAAGTACGAATAAACTCTATTTTTGGAATATATTTGTTTTTTTCTTCATTTCGCTGATAGAGAATCCTTTTTGTTCGATATTTCACTTTTTGGGTTCAAAATGTGGGTAAATCGCGTATTCTTTCTATAGCAACAAATGACCACAATGTCAAATATCAGTGAAAATATTTCGAAATTTTCATTCCTTGACTTCCGAACCAAGCGACACGACATCGGAAAAAAATGAGTGAATGGATTGGTTTGAGAATTTAATTGTACAATTCCAATATGGGAGACAAAGCGAATAAAGGGGGGTCGATAACGAACACATTGAAACCTACTTCTATTCCTTTGGAGGCCACAATCGTGGACATGCAGGAAAGCAATGAGTCCAATATCTTCACATTGTGCACATCTTCAAACAGCCTAATAAACAGGGACAACATGGAATTGCCGCCTGGGATGGCAGCATCTGTAGACCGGATCCCAAATGTTCCTCTGGGCTTAGAGCATTTGGCTTTGTCCACACAATTTTCTGTTCAACATTGTCGAAAATCCCAATGCATTTCAAGTTGTATATTGTTCAATAAAATTAGAGATGAGCCCATTTAGGTTAGATTTTTAACTTCGGTATTATGTTATACAGAAATGTTGGAATACGAATCTCGAGACCGGTATCAACTAATGGACCAAAATGGGGCGAGAATTTATTATGCAGGAGGAACCAGCGATTGTTGGCGATGGAATTTATCGGGAGCTCGACCATTTGAAGTGAACGTTTTTAATTATCGAGGAGAAATGATTTTACGGCTACAGCGTCCCTGGAAATTTTCTTTATTCTGCTGGGGAGGAGAATGGGGTGGCAATGTATGAAAATTGTTTTAAGAATAAATAAAACACTAGAATGAAATTTTATAAAGTTAAGTTTTGTCATTCTAGGAAATAAAAATCTATGAAGGACACGAAAATCGATATGTTGGACGAATTTTACAAAAATTTCATTTTTTCTGCCCCCGTTACATCCTGCAAGATGGAAATGGGAAAAAAATTTACAAATTGAATGGACCTCCGATTTCGTGCCTACCATTTTTTTGTTTGAAGTATTTGGGTAAATTTAGATTGTATGATTTGGTGGGTAATCAAAAAATTGGAGAGATTGACGAATTCCCATTAGGCTTAGCTCATGATTTTGAGTCGAATGCTTTGGACATGACTTTTGAGGAAAATCATGAAAATTTGCCAGTCGATACGAAAATCTTGGCTCTGGGCGCGTTGTTTTTAGTGGTCAGTAAGAAAACGTAAATTTTTCACAAAATGCCCAATTTTTAGCAATTTTTCTTGATTTTCAGTATTTCATGTATTACGAAAGATCTGATGTGGTTTCTGGTACGTATAAAACTTCAGAGCCTTTGATAATGTCAAAAAGAAAAGACGTAGATATTCCAGGTACCAGAAATTAGCAATATGCATGCATCATATAATCATTTCTAGGCGTTTTCAAAAGTGTGCTTTTTTGCTGATTTTAGGAAAATGGCATCTATGCAAAGTTTTAACCGGGTTGGCAACCATCATTGTACTAACTTTAGTTTTGCTCTGGAGTTTAGATGAATATCCCTTTGATACAATAAATGATGTACCGTGAATTCAAAAACTGTGTTATCGATTGTTTAAAGAAATCCGATTGCGTTTTGCGTGCCACCATTGCCTTGCACAAACTTCACTGCAAAAATAGGACTATGCGCTTTTACCGTTAACCAAAAAGGATTTAAAATCCGAAAACTTTTTCAATGAGTACATTTTTTTACTCAAAACTGTAAAGACAATAGGTGCGCTCTTTTGGACACATTTTTTCAACTCAAAGTCAATAGTTAAAACATATATCTATGAGTAGTGACTGCATAACCCACCCACATGCAAAAAACGAGAGTAAAAAACTCGCAAGTATTTTTAAGCTTGGCATCGTTTCAGCAATATAACAACAAGATCATATTTATTGACTCCTTCTGCTTATGGATATTCAAGATACACAGAAATCACAAATTCTAAAAAAATTTCCAATGTGTATGCAGGGAAAAACTTTCCTCCCAGTTTCCAGTCATATACCAAATATGACCAAAAAAATAAACAATCCTTTCCCCGCATTTCCTGTAGTTAAAAGGCACAAAGTCGCGCACAGATATATGGGATAGCATCGATAGCTAGTTTTTTTTCCTCTATACATACTCAGTCGGGCTTTAATTTCCGAATTTAGCACATATTGACAATATGCGTGCACCATATGAGAAGAGAAAATATCGACGGGTTTTAAAAGCTCCTCTACTACCCATACAACATAGCGTGACTTGAAATGTCTACTAAAAATGACCACAAATTGTGTCATTTGTGGTACTTTGACCACCAAATTTTGCTCAGTGTGCAATAAAGTGGGATATTGTACACCCACTCACCAAAAAGAAGATTGGAAATCCCATAAAATAAATTGTTATCCAGCCAAAATACTGGAAAGCAATAATTTGGGTCGGTATCTCATTGCATCCCGTTCAATAAAAAAAGGTGAAAAAATATTCCGGGACAAAGGACTCTTAGCTGGACCATGCAGTGCAGGAAACGGATCAATAATTTTACCCATAATTTGTTTGGGCTGTTTCCGAGTTCTGGGCAATCATAAAAAGTTCAGTCTTTGCAAGAAATGCAAATGGCCCGTTTGTTCAGCCAAATGTGCAAACGTAAATAAATTAAACTATGCAAACCATAGATTTTCGCGATGCATATTATTGTGTTAACATTGACTTTCAGATGACAACACATCGGAGCTTTGAGTGCGGAATTTTTGCACGCCAAAAGTTGGTGCAACCCAATTTTCTAAAGCAAGCTTCAGACTACATTTTGATAAATGTTCTCAGGCTGCTTTTACTAAAAAGGGTGGACCGTGACAAATGGGAAATTCTTAATGCGCTTGAATCCCACTGCCAGGTAAGATGAAATGTGCCGTATATTTGGCAATGAATGATAAAATTCAATACCGCCTTCATTTTATCTCAGGACCGAGTTAAAAACAAACAACTCGGCCGGCAAATTGAACGTACAGTGGAATTTATTAGAAATACGTGTGAATTATTGGAATTCGATGAAACGGAAATCGCTCATGCTATTGGAGTTTGGTCTATAAATTCATTTGGGACGAATTTATCTCCAAATTTGGTAGATTCCAGGTATTTTTTAATAAATCTTCCCAAAAAATTTAAAGCACAGTCAATACTAATTCATCAATTGATTTGTAGGGCTGCAACGGTATTATTCCCCAAACTATGTTTAGCGGCGCACAACTGTATTCCCAATACATATGGTGTGCTCCGTATAGCAGAATCGGAAAATTTTCCCCACTTTGCCATGGATTTATACGCATCCATGGATATCCCAAAAGGATCCCAAATCCACACAACCTATGTGGACACTTTAGAAGGGACTTACGAACGGGAAACTATCCTATGGTCAAATTATTTCTTCCATTGTGATTGCAAAAGATGTTCAGATCCGACGGAATTGGGCACCTACTTTTCGGCCATTGCTTGTACTTCATGTTTGAAAAATTTCGTTTTGCCGCATAAAAATGCTTCCGGTGAAATTCTATGGGTGTGCGAAAATGAGGACTGTGAATACAAAAATGGGATTCACGGGGACAATTTTAAATCCCTTTTATTCCAGACGAAAAATGAAGCGAATAGGATTCCCAATGAAGCCACACTAAATGCTATTCAGAGATTGGAAAATGTAGTGAAAAATTGCTCCCAGTTTTATCATAGAAATCATTGGATCTTAATAAAAATTGAGGAGCGGCTGGTGGAAACTATTTCCGCATTTTTGGCAAAAGTTGAAAAAACTTTGGGCCGGTTCTCAAAAGATGAGCATGGCGATTTGATTCAACGGGTTATTGACGTGAGTGAGCATTGCTTGGAGATTGGGGATATCCTTTTGCCAGGAGAAAATATGCATAGAGGTAATAACGGTTTGCGTAATTTTGTTATGAATGAATAGATGTGCAGAAAGTTATGACTGAAAGGGTCATTAATTTGATTAATTGGTGCATTAAAAAAGTCTAATTCAAAGTGTAAAACGTTTTATGGCGTCTAAGTGCAGTATGCTCCTTTAGAATAAAAAGCAATTCATTTCTCAGTGCTTTAGAAGTTTAGAATGAAAAACATGAAAGTTTCCAGACCGATATTGAATCAAAAGCATTAAATTTTTCAGTTTTTTAGAGTCAAAAACATGAAATTTTCCAAGGCTGTAGCATCAGAATCAGAAACCTGCAATTTTTTTGGGTTTTAGAACCAAAAAGCATTAAATTTTTTAGTGCTTTCGAATCTGAAACTTGAAATTTTTCAATGCTGTTGTTCTCCGCAACAAAACAAACATTTTTTAAATATTTTTTCATCCAATACTCATTAAATTTCTCTCTCTTCTTACCCATATCCAAATGCCAACACAGTCTTATATAACCCACAGCCAAAAAACGTAAAGTGCCAAAAAAAGCGCATATTTAGACCCACTTTCATTACTGGATCCAAACGAGATTGGTACACCGGTGCCAAATGATTTGTATGAAACAAAACATTGTATAACTCATTACATTAACATAGTCTTGGTTTCCACATATCATTATTGCAGGGCGTCTTCTCTACTTCCTGGGCCAAGCCAAAATGCATCAATTTGTGCTCAACCACACCACGTCTGGGCTATCTAAACAAACTGAGCAAAGAAAGAACGTATTCCCAGCCATCGAAAAGATTGTGGAGGAGTGTACAACAATTTTCACAAAGCAACCCGAATATTCTGAAGAAAAACTTATGGGATCTCTTTTGTGCAAAAAATTGTCACTTTTGCAAAAATCCACATATTATGAAGAAAAGCTCAAAAAGCAATAAATCAATTTTATATCCCTATGTTAGTTAGCTAAAAAATGCTGAAGCATCTGTGCAATTCTTTGATACAAACTTCATTTACTTGTTATCTAAAGTGGTGCCAGCCAAAATTAATAAAAAAGGCTCCATGTGTTCCGTCATGTCATAAAAGTATTTTTTCTTCTGGAATGCGTTTCAAATTGGTTTGCAAGGATATCGTCAGTTTTCACAGAAACAACCTAAATTTGTTAAAACCAAGAATTTTAATCACATGTACAAAGAATGTAGTTTACTTGCTCAATGCATTTGCATGGCAATTAACCCGTGTAAATCGCACGAAGCTATATGTAGTTTAGCTATTTTGCGCACTCTGTCTGCTTGTCCGTCTGTCCGTCCATTGACTTCTGACAGGCTGTAATTTCATTGATATGCATAGCAATGTGAATGATGAAAACTGTTCAAAATTCCAAAATTTAAACAAAACAAAAAAGATTCTAAAATTATTTCAACTAACTATCTTCATTTTATCAGTTACACGCAGTTTGTTCAATGTTCGTTGCAAAAATTTATAACTAACTAACTAAACTACACTGTAGAGAAAAAACCTGGTGCCAAATTGAAATCAATTAGGATTTTAAACCTCATTCTATACGATAGCCTGTCAATACAATTTTCCCTGAACAAACTAACTAACTATTGCCTTTGGCCACAGATCCCGTTTTCGCGGTATCTATTGCATTATTATTATTATTGGAACTCTCCAATTACTAACTAGCTTCAAGTGGGTAAGTCAACTCTGTAAATACTGTGGAAACCAAACAAATGATAAATCTGTCTTTAAACCCCCATCAAAGATTCAATGTGTCCAAATATTTTCATGAGCTGTTTTTTGTGCGACGCTATAGGAAAAGTGTATTCCACCCAAAACATAAACACGGTCCTCATATTATTGTGTTAACCAAGTTAAATATAATCCAGTGCGTGGGCATCCGTTCACGCTCCATGTACAATAATCTACAGTAGTAGTCTGTGACTGCACTTTATTATTGGAATTAGCATTTCAAAGCGTGCAGTCAGTTGAGATAGTTAGAATATAAGAGGTGAACACCCATCTCTTTAATATGAATCTTGGTGTGGATCATTGCCGGCTTTTTTTCATCCCGCATGTATAACTTGTGTGTCACTCACATATTTAGGGTCAAATTGCAATTGGGTAGAAAAAGATTAATGAGGGACAGCAGGCGTTGTCCTCTTTCTCAGGAAAACTTTTGTTATGCTCAATTTGCACACTATATGACTTTGCATACGCTATATTTGTTCTGTAGTGCTGAATGGTTGGATTGTATTGTCCGAAAAATCAAGGTTTGAATACGAAATTGTGAAAAAAATTGAGAATAGTGTAAGGAAAATATGACGAAATGCCATGCCCTTGCCCTTGAGAATATGAAATTTGTAAAAATCTTGAAAGCCGTGGATAATAAAAGCTGAGAAAGCGTAAATAAATCTGCTTTTTTTCCGTTCCATATTATTAAAGTTGACGGACTGTGTACATTATAAAATGTGACAAAAACCAGTTCTGCTGGCTTCCGCTCACATGTTCCACCAAAAAACAGCACACACATTACTTTTTTTGCGCATTCCTTTGCAAAATGGTAGTTAGTTAGTTAGTTAGTTATGCAACGGTTGTGGAAATTATTAATACCGAATGGGATACAGCTACAGATAGTTGCTACCTTTTTGGCAGTCGATGTAGTTTGCCAAAAAAGTTTACTTTTGAAATCCATTTTTTCTTGCACTGTATTACACATTTCTACACAGTCGGATTTTAAAATTTCACCAAAAAAATTGATTCTTAGTGAAAAAATTGGCTCGAATTTACATGTTTTTTTTTGGATTTTTTGTCAATGAAAACTATATTGTGTCTAGAACATCAGTTTTTTTTGTCTATTGCATGTGAAAATGCTCTTTTTCTACAATTTTTAAATAATCTGACTAATAATACATACAGAATACAAAATTTCTTCTAAAAATGTGCCAGAGAAATCGTCTGGTTGTGTAAAAATGAACAGGACGGGAGCCATATGAAAATTCTTATGATGTTATGATTGTGCACAAGTGCGTGTGTAGTGTGCACTGATATAAAAATGTCACCAACCATGCGATCTCCATATAAATCGTGCATGCGAGCCACTTTTATAGGGCTTTAGTTATAGTTAGCTTGCACAGTTAACATTATCTCATATCCTGCTATATCTTTTCTTCTGTGTATTCATTTTCACCCACATGATTTTTTTTCAAATCTTTCTAGCTGCTATTAAGTTCTCGAAAAGTTCCCATTCTAATGTTAGTTGATAACTGAGAGGCGAGCTTGCGAGTGTATTATTTCAATTTTTCATATAACATGGGAAAATTGATTGAAGCTAGTGGGCCTGGAATTCTTGAGGCGTCCGTAGGTAAAAATTTATTTTGTTGCTACTTTTTGAGAGTGAAAATCCGAAAAAAAATAAATTTTAAAGTTTTCCAATGAAATTGATTCGAATTTTTTTTCATTTGATTTTTTAAAATCTTAAGTCTTAATTTTTTGATTAAAAATGAAATCTCCGTAAAATCAGCAGTATTGTCTTGTGAATGAATGAACAATAATAGATGGGCCCGTATTATAATATTTTGCTTAAGCTTTTACTTACATTTCCTTACTCATAAAATTGAAATGTAGCACTTGATTGGGAAAAAGTCACACTTTTTGCGAATTTTTTAGGAACATGGGCGAAATTTACCGTCAAAATAAGTGAATGTGATGAATACGTGAAAGAAGGACTGTGTGTAGCATTTGATGGGCCCTCGGAGCCTCAAATAGAATTTGACCATTTGAAAAGCGGAAATGTTCAAGTTACATACTTGACCAAAGTGGCCGGAGATTACAGACTAACGGTAAAGTACAATGATAAACATGTCAAAGGCAGTCCATTCAGAGTGCCCATCATGGGTGTTGGTGGTGCCATCAAGAAACCAAAAGTGATCAAACGCAATTTGGTCCACAAAGTGAAAATGTCCGGGCCCAACACAGCCGAGGGAAAAGTTAATCAACCTAATGAAATTCTACTGGACATTTCTAAAGCAGAGATTAGCTGTAAGCGAATTTAGTTTTTCAAGTCAACTCATTTTAAAGAATTTTTAAATCAAGCATGAAAATTTAAGCTAACAAATCACTAAACTTCACTTGATTCTGGATCGATTAAAAAAGTTTAATTTTTTAAAATATGTTTCGAAATGAAATGAAATGAAAATGATTTTTTTTCTATTGAACTATTCTATTGAAAATTTTCATTTCATTTTTATTCACTTTTTATATAAATAAATTATTTTGCGAAAAAAAAACAATTTTTCCGTAAAATCTGCAAAATACAAAATGTTGATTTTTTTTACATTTTTAAAACGCATTCTTTACATTTTGCATTTATATGTTGTACACCTTTGCAAATTTTTTTCTCCTTTAGATGACGTTATGGTGGATATTGACGGACCTGCCAGATGCCCATACATAGTAGAAGAGCGAAAATTTTCAGTTATCACCGTAGAATATACTCCAACAGTTCCCGGAGTCTATACTATGCGACTATCTATTCGGGGTGAAAAGTTGCCCGGTAGTCCACTTACCATTAATGTGACCTAGAGGCAACCTTGACCTTGGGAGCATGAGAAATGACAAAAAAAACACACATCGACGGAAAAACATGATATCCTGTTCGACTACAATTTTTTATTCATCTCCAATAATAGATTATTAGCCTGTTAGAGTTCAAGCCGATATAAATATGAATATATGTTAATAGTCAGTCAGTCAATAAGGCTTGGGAAATAGAATAATTTAATTCTATGGGTTGGGAAAATGAACTTGAGTTTGAAATTTTGCTAATATTGCAAAATCGGAATCTATGTTCACATGTTCTTTTCAACGTTGTACAATGAAATATTGAGTTTTGGATTAAAGGGTTCACAAATGTTTCCCACAATGCATTGTTTATTCTTCATGAAATAAGGAATGTTCACATTTTTTGTGATATTTTACACAATTTTTGTTTAGTCCCGTTTGTTCCGCTTGGAGGTATTCAGATAAATGACTTTCGGAAAATCCCGATCGGCTGATTCTAAAAACAAACATATAATTTTGATAATTTTTCGCTTAAAAGTAGTTTTTCATGTTTTTTTTACTCACTTGAAAAATGAAGTCAAAATTTCTCCGACGACGCCATATTCTTTCCATACAGAAAACTCATGGACTTCACACACTGCTCTAAGCAAGCACGATTTGCCTCCAAATCCAAAAGATTGCAAAACCTGCTCAAGTTTTGGGAATAAAATTGCACGTTCTGCTCCATACATTGTTCCATTCAATACAATATTTGCATCCTGTTCCAAAAATACAAAAAATTATACACAAATACAGAGCTTTATAAAAATGTTGCATTCGTTCCATTCTACCTTGACCAATACTTTTTTCCTGGGCTCTCCAAATCCGGTGTCATTCTGAATACTCCTTTTACCCAAAATATGTAGCGGGTGTCTGCGATTATAGTATTGCGGTAAAGGGGACAATACAAATGGATACCGGGGTAGACCAGGAGGTGGCGCCAATTTGTCAAAAAAGACTAAAATTTCCCCAAAATAAGTTTTTTACATAAAAAGACTCAATAAAATGCTCATAAACTATATCTTTTTACCTGTCATTGCAAAAGAGAGCTTCACAGAGGATTCCAACCAATCTGGGGTGTTCAAAACTTTAGTTTTGAATTCGGGGAGCATTACCAAGACCATATTACTGAAACCAAAGGGCACTAATGGCGGGGGAGGATTGGGTGGGGGCGCATCAATACCCCCTTGTTCCTCTCCGAATTCTCCCCCCTCTTCAAAACCTTCCCCCGGGGGAGGATTTCCGTCATTTGGCACTTGACCCTCTGTTAAAGTGGCGTCTGTCCCATTATTCAGCCCTTTAGTTTGATTGTTTTGAACTTGTTCAGGAGGCTCCAAAACTATAGAATACTGAGGAACTTGAAAATCCTGATGTTCAATTTCTTCAGTAGGTGTAGAATATTTTAAACTGTCGCTAATTTCACTTGGCGATGGAAAATATGGGTCTCTATATGATGTGGGATATAAAATGGGTCTCCAAACATTATGATTGGGAATATTGTAGTGATTTGTTCCCAAATTCGGGCGGTGGGAATAAGTAACCCCAAATCGGGGAAAACTCAAAATATACGGAAATATCAGTAATTTTTCCATAATTCTAGAAACGGAATACACATACTAAATGAGCATATTAGCTGAAAACTGAATCCATTAGGGTGCGTTTGCCTTAGACCGTTATACTGAGGTTCTAAAAATAGTAAATGTAGGATAATTACTTTTTCTTACCCAAAACAACGGTGAATTAGATTTCTTGTACTAATTGGATTCTTTTCTATTATCACCATAGAGGTATGTACACTTTATTCAATGAAACAAAAACATGGGAGGGCCAATTCAAATAATTTTTCGGATTTTTAAGCGCATATTCTTGTGGACAAACTTACCGTACGCAAAAGCCATGCATTTTCAACAATACGGAGACGCTGGTGAGTCCGGCGGGCAAAATACAAGTCCAGAATCAATATGTAGCAAAACTTCATTTGGGTCGAAAAGATCGAAAAGTCGAGGCCAAAGACTTTCATATGTGGATTCCATGATTGAGTAAACACAACACTTCGTATGCACTCATTTTGAAGAGAAAAATTCACTTAATTTTTTGAATGCCTATAGTTCTTTGTGGTACGAAAATGAGAAAAGTTGCAAAACAAATACTAAAACCCAGGAAAGTCAAGAAATTGAAGAGTCGATGACTTTGAAAAATCTCCAAACTTATGCTACACATGAGCCGGCAACATTTTCCAATCCAATTTTATCATTCCCCACGAAATGGAAAGAGGAAAGGGGAGTTTTAAGTGCAAAACCAAAAAAACGTGAAATTCGTAAACCGGCGGGTTTGA
>Ga0210040_10004346_pt1 | contig 18581 bp, 14 predicted proteins | sample CryGeyCG12114_NA_FD_185462 | JGI IMG/M metagenome (GOLD analysis project Ga0210040, IMG submission 185462) | Groundwater microbial communities from aquifer - Crystal Geyser CG19_WC_8/21/14_NA (SPAdes) (version 2) | ecosystem: Environmental > Aquatic > Deep subsurface > Groundwater | place: USA...
GTGACGATCGCCGGCTGAAGGCAGGCCGGCTTCCTCAGCCGGCGCAAGAGGGGTGGGTACTCCTGCCGGTGCTCGTGTTCATCGTGGGCTCGGGCAGCTATCCCAGTGATCTTCGTCTCGGCCGGTGAGGTCGGCGCATCGCCAGCGGGCCCCGGGTCCGCTGGCAGCCATGCTCGGCATCGAGCGAAGCATGGCCGACATGCCCGCCGGCGCGCTGGTAGCACCGGAAAGTGACCGCCACGCGACGTACATCGCCGTCGGCGCCGCGACGGGCCGTTACGGCCGGCTGGGGGTCGCGGTGCCATCGATGCTGGTGATCGGTGGCGCGATGGCGGCGCTGCAGCTGGTCGGCGCGCTGCGGTTCGTCGCCGTGGGGTCCACGGTCCTGTAGTACCGATCGAGGACTAACTCCTGCATGGTGATGCAGGGGCACCGACACCGCGCTGGCGGCCGTTCGCCCGCATTTTCATGGGTCACCCGACTCGGTGCAAGACACCACGTCGGGTACGGAGCCTCTGGTGGTCCCGTCGGGGCTGATCTGGGCAGTCTGGCCGCCACAGCACGGAGACGGGCGCGGCTGACGTCCTCGCTGACGTAGTGATGGCGCGGAGGATCCCAAGAATGGCCTACCCGCTGGTCCGTGACCTCGCCGAAGACGACATCCTCGTCGCAGGAACCTGCCGGGTGCGGGGCTTTTCCCCCCAGGGCGACTACAAGGGGCTCGTTCCCCGGTGACCCAGCCGGACTTCGACGACGTCCACCTCGTCAAGGCGGCCCTCGACATCCACGCCGACGACTCGACCCTCGGTTGCCGGTTCATCGCCGACGAGTTGAACGCCGCAGGCATCACCGGTGGTGACAACCGGTGGCCAGGTTGTGTTCGGCCAGCGGATCTCTTTGGTGCTGGCGAAGTACGAGGGCACCAAGCGCCGGCCCGGCCCAGCAGTCCACGACGATTCCGTGCAGCAGGCCCTCTCGGCCACCGGACCGAACAAGCTGCGGCTGACCGACATCACCGAGCACTTGATGGCCGAGGGGAGGGTCGACCTCCGCCATCAAGGACGTGTTCTCCGGGCGCATCGGCGACTACTCCATCCACTCACGCATGAAGGCGTCCGTGGGCGTGAACGTCCTCCGCAGCGCCGTCGCACGGCGCAGGCCCACAGGCCAGGTGGTTCACAGCGACCGCGGCAGCCAGTCCCGGGCCACGGCGTTCGTGCGTGAACTGCGCACCGCAGGCCTGACCGGCTCCATGGGCAGGGTTGGGGCGTGCGCGGACGCCGCGATGGAGTCCTCCCTCGCCCTGCTGCGGCAAAACTTCTTCGACCGCCGGCGCTGGGCCACCCGCGAAGACCTCCGCCTGACGATCACCACTTGGACGGAGAGGACGCAGCACCGACGCCGCGGCGCCAGCGCCGACTCGGGCGCCTGACCCCGGTCGAGTACGAGGCTGCCTACGGCCTCACACTGGCCGCCTGACCCACCCCCTATCCCTCAACCCCACATGTCGACCGAACCAGGAGCAGTCCCGATACGTCGCTCCCGAGCCTCGATTGCGGCATGCCCCCCCCGGGCTTGTCGACCGTTGCTCCGTTCGGCATCATTTCGCGTCCCGCGGCCACTCGTCGCAGGTGGATTCGTGGCCATCGCTCACTGCGCAATGGTTACGGAGGGCCAGCGACGGTCGCACGGAGTGTTGTCCACCACTTTTGGTGACGATGGGCGCCGCTGCGGCGGACGGGTCACCGCACACGAAGACAGAACTCAAGGGGTAATGCGTTGAACAGGTCAAAGACCTCGCGGATCCTCGACGAGGCGGAGTGGGCGGCTAATTTTGCAGCACACCTCGTGGAGATGCACAAGTCTGGGGTAGGGGCATCAGTCACCTGGTACAACCATGCGTCGGTGCAGCGAGCAGCGAAGGCAGCCTTGAACGTCGCTGGCTTCGACTACATCGGTGTGGACGGGGTCTTCCTTCGCTGGATGCTCGCGCCGACGCTGCCGCGGACGAGCGCTGACCTGGTCCTCCCCTTGCTGCTCAGTAGCTTCAGGCATGGCGGCCGCGTTGCGCTGGTGGGCAGCGTCCGGGTGAATCTTGAGGCAGCCACCCGGATCGTCGAGTCACTGCCGTCGTCCCTCACCGTCGTCTACACCTGCGACGGCTACGACGAGCTGCGCTCGGCGACAGAGTTGGCGAAGTCAGTCCGAGATGCCCAGGCGGATGTCGTGATCATCGGGCTGGGGGCTCCCCTCCAGGATTCTTATGCCCTGGCCCTCGCTGAAGCGGGGCTGTCCAGCCAGCTGGTACTCACGTGCGGAGGGTGGCTCGACCAAGTGGGGAACCCCGGTTATTACCCCGCCTTTGCTTATCGGCTGAAGCTCAACTGGTTCTTCCGTCTCGCACGAGAGCCCCGAAGACTCTGGCGGCGCTACACGGTGGAAGCCGTTCAAGCCTTCAGGAACCGTCGAGCCGTGCGCTCTTTCCTGGCCGGAGCAAGGGGCGTAACGGCTATGACTCGGGCCTGCGCCTCTGCGCCAGTCCCTGAGTAGCGGCGATGTTGGCGGCCCTGTGCCACGGGCATGGGCGCCTTCACGCACAGTCGAAGTGGGGTGACGCAGGCGCGCAGAGTCTCAAGCGGCCCTGGTGGAGACCGCTTGGCACTGGCACCCTGCGGGACATGTCTGTGTTCAACGAGGTCGGCCCCGGTCGACGACTGGCAACCGCGCCGGGTGCTCAGAGGTTGCTTGAGCGGGGGGCTTGGGCGACCTTCTTCGCGCTGAGCGCAGCCATCGGGGTGGTCGCCTACCTGACAGGGGCGACGCTGCCGTTCTTCGACGAGCGAGACTACGTCGAGATCGCCCGCAACGTTGTGGCTGGAGTCGGATACAGCCGAGGCGACGGCCCTACTGCTTACCGTCCGCCGCTGTGGCCGCTCACCCTTGCTGCGGCTGATGCTCTGGGGGCGACGACGCGGGTCCTGTCCCTCATTCCCGTGGCGTGCCTCGTCGGATCAGCGCTCGTCGCCCGTCGCCTCGGGCTTGCGCTCGGAGGTGCGGTCGCCGGCTGGATCGCCGGATTCGGTGTGCTTCTGTACCCGCTGAACGTGTACACCGCCCTCACCCTCTACCCTCAGCTGCTCGCCACGGTGACGCTCTTGGGCCTGGTGTGGTGCGCCTCCCTGCTGCGCGATCGCAGCGCGGTGCCCACGTGGGTCGCCCTGTTCGCGGGACTCTTGGCAGCAGCACTGGCCCTTGCCGTCCCCACGATGGCCCCCACGGGCGCCGTCGTGCTGATCTGGATGACTTGGCGCCACAAGAGTGCGCGCCACCGCTTCGTGGCTGTCGCGTTGATAGCGTCCCTCCTTCCGATCTGCATCTGGGCGGGACGCAACTACGTCGCCATGGACGCTCTCGTCCCCATGAGCACGACTACCGGGGTCAACCTCCTTCGCGGAAACAGCGAGGACGTCGGCCCGGACACGGGGGTGAGCGTCGACATCTCCCGGTACGAAGCCGAGGTGCAGAGGCAGGATCTTGGGGAAGTCGCTGCGGACAGGTACTTCCGAGACAGCGCTCTCGAGTGGGTCCAAGCGCATCCGGGGCAGGCTGCGACGCTGTACGCAGGCAAGCTGGTCAACTACTTCTCGCCATACAACGAGCCAGAGACCGCCTCGCAACGAAGCGGTCTGGCGCAAGTCGTGGCGTACACCACCTACGCGGCTCTTATGGCCGCGGCAGCGGGCAGGCTCTGGCTGGTGCGCCAGGCTGTACCGCTCGTCAGACCCGAGGGCTTGATGTGGCTCCTATACCTCGTAAACGCGCCAGTCATGGCGATAGTATTCACAAGAACTCGGTTCCGGCAGCCGCTCGACGCGCTTATGATTATCGAGGCTGCTGTACTCGTCGGCTTTCTTGTCTCAGCTGCCCTGGCGAAGCACACTCGGGGCCTGCACAGAAGTCGCACAACAAGGCGCGGCGCGGCACAGGACTTGTCAGGCCCGGACGTCTGATGCGCCGCCTGTTGCCTGGCGCCGCGAGACCTGGATGCGTAGCAGCGAGCCTGTTCTTCGATCGCGCGGGTGCGCCGTTCAAGTGTTCCCAAACCGTGGCGCTGGCGTCCAGACATTGTCGAGAAAGGTGTTCAGCATGGTGCCGCAGTCGAAAAGAATGAGAAAATGGCGGGAGGCCCGGCGTGAGACTCCGAAATTCGACCTCGTCCTCCTCGTCGGAGGCCTCCGCATCTCCCTGGGTGACGACTCGACCACACCGGGTCCTCGTGCTCATGTGCTCGGCTTCCTCAGCGGGGCGGCCGCCTGTGGTCTGACAACGCGCTTGTTCGTCGCCTCCGAGACGCCACTGCTACGGAGGTTCGCCCGAATACGAGAAGGCGCAGGAGGCAGCAGATCGAGGCCTGCGCAACTCGCTGGTGACGTCGTGAGGCTCCTCGCGGCGCTCACGGCCGGGATGAGCATGAGGCACAAATTGCGCGGCGTAGACGCGGCGGTCGTGTACGAACGCATCGCCGTCATGCAGCACTTGAGTGTCTTCTTCCCCAAAAATCCAAGAGCTACCCGAGTGGTCGAATCGAACGGGATCATGTCCCGCGAGACGAGCCAGGACAGGCAAGCCCTGGCCCTGGTTCGCTTGGCCGAGGCGATCGAAAGGCGCGCTTACAGGAGTGCGGACTTGGTCGTCTGCGTGAGTGATGCGCTTGCACGCGAAGTGGCTGCCTTCTCCGGCGTCCAACGCGATAGAATTGTCGTGATACGCAACGCAATTCCTGACGAGGTGATGCGGTTGAGGCGGTCGAGGGATGACGGCCGCCTCATCATCGGGTTCGCCGGCGCGGTGGTAGCCTGGCAGCAGCTCGACGTGCTCATTCGAGCGGTGGCAACGGTGAACCACACTCGGGCTAGCCCCCTGTACCCGATCGAAGTTGAGATCATCGGTGACGGCCCCTGCCGGACAGAGATCGAAGCGCTGACCCGTGAGTTGGGACTCCAGCACCACGTCCGTCTCTTCGGCTCCATGAGTCGGGAGGCGACATATGCGCAGATGGTGAATTGGGACGCTGGATTCGCTGGCCACAAACCTTCCTCGTCGAAGGCGATGTACCACAGCCCACTGAAGGTCTACGAGTACGCAGGTTGCGGCGTTCCTGTCATCGCGACCGAAAGCGAAGACCTTCGCGGCCTCGTCTACCATGGGTACGAAGCGCGACTGTTTTCCACCGAGCTCGAGCTGGGAGGCGTCCTGGCGCAGTTCGCCGTCGACACGCCGCGGTGGCGAGAGGACCCGCCGTGGCGAGCGAAGCTGTCGATCACGGATTCTTGGGCGGCGCGCGTGGCCCAGTTGCAGCAGGTCTTGGTCGAGCGTGGGACCCACGCTCGTGCATGAACCCTGCGGAGGAGCTCTCGTCGAGGGGGCTGGGCTGGCCAAGGCGGTGCGGCGCTGGTGCGTCAGTTGTTCGCCGCCACGAATCATGGCAATCGCCGAAGGGCCGTTCTCGTGAGCTCTCGTCGCGTTCTCGTCTGGCGGAACAAGATCTTGCCGTACTCAGAGACCTTCATTCGCGACCAGGCGGAGGCGATGACCCGATGGACGCCTGTGGTCGCAGGTCTGCACAGCGTCGCGCCCGGTATCACCCCCCAGACCGAAAGCTGGGTCGTAACTCCCAGCGGCAGGCGGCCAGCCGTGGTGGCGGCCACGGTGCTGAGCCGCAGCCGACGGCTCTCGAAGGGTCTCCTGGCCACGGACGCCGGCGTGGTCCACGCCCATTTCGGCTACGACGCGTCGGTGATCGCGCCGTTCGCGGACAGGGCTGGGATCCCGCTCATCGTGACGTTCCACGGTTATGACGTGACGGAGATGCCCACCTCAAGCGGCGCCGCGGCTGTCCTCTACAGGAGGCGCTTGCCTTCGCTGTTCGCGCGGGCGCGGGTTCTCATTGCGGTCTCTGACTTCGTGGCGGATAGGCTCCGGGGGCTCGGGGCTCCCGAGCGCAAGGTGGTGGTTCGCCACATCGGAATCCCTGTACGGGGAGCTGACCCGGGGCTGGTCGCCCGGTCGGGCATTCTCTTCGTCGGTCGCCTCGTCGAGAAGAAGGGGGTCGCTGACCTGTTGGAAGCCGTGGCGCTGCTTCCTGGTCATTTGCGATCCACGCCTGTGCGTGTGGTCGGCGACGGCCCGCTGCGCACGCAACTGGAGGCGCAGTCGCGCGCACTCGGTCTTGAGGTCACGTTCGCTGGTGTCCTGAGCAGCGAGCAGGTCCGCGACGAGATGAGCAGGGCCGTTCTCTTCTGCGGACCGTCCAAGACCTCGTCGCGCGGAGATGCTGAAGGCTACGGGCTCGTGTTCCTTGAGGCGGCGCTGGGTGGGCTGCCCTCGGTCGCTTACCGGCATGGCGGAGTCGTCAGCGCCGTAGAGGACGGCATAACCGGTCTGCTCGCAGAGGAGAACGACGTGCAAGGTCTCTCGCAGGCGCTGCGACAGCTCCTGCTCGATCGCAGCCTCGCCGAACGTCTTGGCAAGGCCGGGCGCGCACGTGTGGTGCGGGATCTGGATGTCACGAAGCGGACCGCAGACCTCGAAGATCTCTACGATGAGGTGGCGGGGAGTAAGACGGGGAGCTGCTAGGGGTACTAGCCGTTTGTGCGGCCCGGTCTCACGGGAACGATGTTGTCCTAGGACGGAACAAGTTGGTACTGCTGCTCGTGCTGTCAACAGCGTTGGTCGTGGCGATCTCGGTGGCCTTCACGGCTTCTGCGCCGCTGGCGTGGCGCCTACTAATTCTCGCAGCCTCGGTGCTTCCGCAGTGGCTGTTCGTACCTGTCGGTGCACAGCACCTTTGGGCCGTGCTGGTCATCTCGCGGTACCGCCGGCCGATCAGGACGGCGTTCCGAGACAGGCTCTTCCTGCTCGTGGTCGCCTTGGCGGGGTTCTACACGGTATCGCTGCTCCGAGGCCCCGACCCGACGGTGGGGTATCGGATGACGGCGAACCTCGTAGTCCTCGCCATGGTCATCTCTGTGGCGCTGGCTGTTGCAGACAGGCAGCGAGGTGATCTCCTGGCGGTCTCCATGGGCGTCCTCGTCCCGGTCGTCATTGCGCAATCAGTCAGCGTCTGGTTATTTCGGCTGTTTCCAGGGCTTGAGAACGGCTATCTGCGCTCCCGTGTTGCCGACCTATTGATGGGCGGACGGGCTTCGCGCTTGTTCTCGACTCTCCCGGACAACGTGACGTCCTCCGACAAGGCGGGGGGCCTCCTGTTCTACAACGGCAACGAGGCTTCCATGGTGATGGCCGTCTGGGCGCTCCTATTGATCGCGACAGCGCGAGGTGGCCGCGCCCGGGCCTACAGACTTGTGGCTCTGTTGGCGGCGAGCGGATCGCTTATGACGGGCTCCAAGACGGCGATCACTCTCATGGTCATCATTCCTGCTGGTGCCTTGCTTCTGCCGAGACTCTTGAGTCGCAGGAGCCTGCCGACCACGCTGCTTGTCGTGCTGGTCGCCACCCCAGCGGTCGGGTGGTTGGTCTCGTACGGCCTGACGTCGGCGGCCTCCTTCAGAACTGCGTCTGAGACCTCCGCCACAGCGCGAGAGGACTTGTGGGACGCCGCCGGAAGGATGTTTGAGCGGTCGCCCCTGTCGGGTCTTGGCTTCGGCGGGTGGGAGGTGGCGTGGCCCGCGGTCGCCCAGGGGTATGACCTGCCCCGGTACCTGCCGCCGCACAACTTCCTGATCTACTCATGGGCGAGCGTGGGACTGCTCGGGCCAGTTCTGATGGCGGCCATCATCTTCGTCTACATGCTGCGCTCGCTCGCGCGCGTCAGGTCAGCGGTAGACGTGCGCGAAGGGACGCGGCGTTCGATGGAACTGGCCGCCGTCGCTTGGATCACGGCCCATGGCATGTTCGACACCTCAGCGTTCTTCGGGTCCGCGCAGACGATCCCGCTGTTCGGCCTGCTGCTGTCGCGGGTCATACCTTCGAGGCCCATCGCGGCCGACAGCTTCCCCGCGCACCCTGGGGTGGCGGCGCTCCCCACGTCTCCCGGAGGGCGCCGGGGCGTTGCGCTCGCGCCTGCGGCCCCGGCGACCTCGGGTGGGCGGCTGTGACGAGTTTTCCGCAGGACGACCCGCCGCCGCTGGCACGCATGGTTGGGACCGGCGGAGGCACGCCCGACCGGGAACCGGGGGGGCGGCCACTGAAGCAAGCCGTCTTGAGCGCGACGCGGTGGACCGCTTTGTCGTTCGCCGTTACGGCAGGGGCGCAGTTCTTCCAGTACGTCATCCTGGCGCGTTTCCTGAGCCCCGCTGAAGTAGGTGCTATCACGGTAGTCACTCTGGTGGCCTCGTTCGCCGACATCTTCTTGTCCATGGGCATTGCGCAGGCGATCATCCAGCGGTCGGGAGTGTCACTGGCAGAGCTTCAATCGCTGTACTGGGTGAACCTGCTGGCGGGCACCGTCGTCACGGTGGCGGTCGCCTCACTGGCGTCGCCCATCGCGTCCTTCTTCGGACTTTCGACGTTCCAGAGCCTCGTCTTGCTTTCTGCACCGATATTCGTGCTCTCGTCGCACGGCCAGGTGTTCAAGGCGAGCCTTGAGAAGGCGCTCAAGTTCGACCGCGTGGCGCGAGTCGAGATCGCCAGCGCGCTCTCGCTGGTCTCCGCCACCTGGATTCTGGGGCTGGCCAACGTCGGCGCGTACTCCGCTGTCTGGGGGCTGATCTGCGCTGCCGGCGTGCGAGCTCTGGGATTTCATCTGTCTGCGCGTGAGACGTTCCGCCCGGGATTGCACTTTCGTTTCGCTGAGACTCGGCGGTTCCTATCCTTCGGCCTGCTGCAGTTCCTGGACTCTGTCCTGAACTACGTCACAATGAACTTGACCACCATCGTCACGGGCAGGTGGGTCGGCGGCGGCGCCATGGGTGGTTTTACGCTGGCCTTCAATACTGCAGTGAACACCCCTGCCAAGATCAACCCGGTGATCACGCGGGTCATGTTCCCGGCCTTTTCGCTCCTGCAGGGCGACCGGCAGCGCATGGCCAGCAACTACTTGAAGGTCACCACCGTCACCGGCGTCGCGAGCATCCCGGCTCTCATCGGGCTCATTCTGGTTCGCGAGGACTTCGTCGGGGCCGTGTTCGGTCCGACCTGGAGCTGGATCGCCCCCATCCTGGTCCCGCTTTGCGTGGTGGGCATGTTCCGCGCAGTGGGCAACCCCGTGGGGTTCCTGCTCATGTCCACCGACCGCCTCGCGATGGGTATCGGCGTGAACGCCGTCAGGACGGCTCTCACTATCCCGATCGTCATGTTGGGCGCAGCTCAAGCGGGTGCAGTCGGCGCGGCGTACGGCTTGGCTGCTGCACAAGCCCTGGGCTTTGTCATTTCCGTCTGGGTCATCCAGCGAGTGCTGCCCATCCGTTTGGCCAGCTATCTGCGGGCATGCCTTACGCCCGTCCTGCTCAGCGTCCCGCTCGTGCTCGTCGTCGTGGGAACAGGCAAGTTGATGGGTCCTGCGCAGTCGGTCCTGTTGCAACTGCTTGTCGAGGTGATGGTCGGGGCGGGAGTGTTCTTGGTGACCGTGCTGCTCTCTCGCGACCCGGTGCTCGGGGAGGTCCGGCGCGCGCTGCTGTCCATGGGGGGCGCGCGAGGCGCAGATTCGGTAGAGGTGGTCGTTCTGCTGCCGGTGGAGGAGCGCTTCGACGGGCGCGGTGGTGCCGTAGCTCTGTGGGTCAAGTCCGTGTATGGATTGGCTGACTTCCCCTACCGCATCTTGGCTCCCCGGGGACGGCAGTCGTGGGCTGGTCGGCTCTTACTGGACGGGTCTCGGCTGCACGACGCGGCGTACGCGGTGATGGCAGTCATTAGTCGCGCCGTGGCGTTCGTGATCCGTCGGCCCAGCGCCACCGTCCTGTCTCGGCTGAGTCTGGGCGGACGGCTGTGGGTCTGGGTCATCGCTCCGAAGGTCCGCTCGGCGGCAGTGGTGCACATCCATAATCGCCCGTCGTACGCGGCATGGTTGAGGGGGTACGGGTACGAGGGGCGGATTGTCCTGCATATGCACAACGACCTAGCCGACTACGTGCGTGACCAGGATGCTGAGGCGCGGCTTCAGGCCGTGGACAGCTTTTGGTTCTGCAGCGACTTCTTGCGGGCAAGGGCGCAGTTGAGATTCGGCATCCTTGACGCCACCACCGTGTACAACGGCACGAACATCGTGCGCCGGGAGGTGCCCGTCGAGACGAGGCGGGACGGCGGCGCGGTCGCACTGACTTTCGCGGGACGGCTGGTGCCGGAGAAAGGTGCTCTTGAAGCAATCGAGATCTGTCGTTCGCTGCTCCGGACGGGCGAGTACAACTTGCGCCTCATCGGGTCGGTGACCGGGAAAGGCGATGGAGAATCGTCCCGCTACGAGAAGCTCCTCCGGGCTCGAGCCGCCGAGGTGAACGCCCAGGCGCAGCGGGAGGTCGTCACGTTCGCCGGCTTCTTGCCTCACGCCGAGCTGCTCAGAGAGCTGGCTTCGTCGCAGGTCTTTCTCTACCCGTGCGCCTGGGAGGAGCCGTTCGGGATGGTGGTTGTCGAGGCGATGGGGTGTGGCGTGCCAGTTGTGGCTTCTCGTCGGGGTGGGATCCCGGAGATCGTGGAGGACGGGGTCACGGGTCATCTCGTTTCCGGCGGTGTGGACGCCTTCGTGGTGGCCGTCCGCTCGCTTCAGGATTCGGCGGCGTGGAATGCAATGTCTTCGGCGGCAAGAACGAGGGCTGCCGACCTCTTTGACTGGCCCTCGATCGCCCGCAACGCTTTCGCGCAGCTGCGATCGGTCAGCAGTGCCTCTACACGGTCCAGTAGCGCGCAACCGTCCTGACGGGAGCCGGGCGTCGTCCCAGTGCACTGATCCAGCCCTTGTCCTCGTCGGGCGCCGACGAGGACAAGGGCGAAGCATCTGCTTCGTGGCCGATCTCCCTATGCGGGAGCCCGCGCTCGGTCGGGTGGAGACCGTGCGAGGTGCCTCCGAGGGCACGCCGGGACTGGCCGTTCGCAGCATAACGAGTTGGTGCTCGACGTTGAGGTCGCTGCCGGCGCGTGCGCCTACCTCAGAAGCGCTTGTGGTCGCCGTCAACATGGACGACGCACGCTGCTCCTCTAGCCGCTGCGGTGACTGTTCATGTGGTTGAGGACCGCAGCAATGGCTCTGGTCGTCGGTACCACGGCAACACCAGGTCCCGCAGCGGCGACGACCCGGTCGAGGGTGCTGCACCGAGCGCCACTGGATGTCGTTCGCCGTCGACCCCTCCCGGCAGCAGCGGCCGCCATCGTGATGGGACGACCGCTTCAAGCGCGCCAGCATTGAGGGCGGCCGGCGCGCGGATCGAGGTGTTAGCTGCACTGGACGGTCAATGGCGGAGGACTGCTCCCGTAGTGGCGTGGCGCTGTTTGGTGTGCGCGTTCGCGACCGCAGCGGATGACTTGAGCATTGGCTGGCTCGCCGGTGGCGCGTCCCTTACCGGTGAGGACCGGCGAGCGGGTGCGGTGGGGTGGAGTGGTTGGTCGAACGCCGGTATGGCAGGAAACGGTCTGCTGCGGGCTGGGGCGCCTTTCGATCGTCGGGCGCGCCCGGTAGTTCCCCTCGCCATGGTTTGCACCCTGCGCTGGTCGCGCATCGGGTGCATTTTCACGGCTGAAGGTCGCCCGGTCCCCACGGCGGTGCCGGCTGCGGTAGCGTGCCGCCCCCGAGGACGGGCGTTGCAGGAGAGCGCAGAAGCATATGGTCGACCGCACCGCCACAGTGTCATCCAAAACCACGGCTGAGCCGAGCATCTCACCCGACGGCGGGAGCCACTTCAGGGGAGACATCGAGGGTCTCCGAGCCGTGGCAGTGCTCCTCGTCATCTTCGATCACGTGTTCGCGTGGCCGCGCGGCGGTTACATCGGCGTGGATGTTTTTTTCGTGATCTCGGGTTATTTGATCACAGGGCTGCTGCTTCGCGAAGTAGAGGCATCTGGCCGGATCTCCCTGCGCAACTTCTACGTTCGGCGCATTCGCCGGCTCATGCCGGCCGCGGCCACTACGCTCGTGCTGACCACGGCAGCGGCTTGGGCCGTGTTCCTTGGGGACCGCGCCGCGCAGACAGCCGTGGATGCGCTGTGGGCGGCGGCCTTCGCGGCCAACATCCAATTCGCCCGCACCGGGACGGACTACTTCCAGAGCAGCCTGCCACCCTCGCCCCTGCAGCACTTTTGGTCCCTTTCCGTGGAGGAGCAGTTCTACCTCGTTTGGCCGGGTCTCCTCATCCTGGTCTTCAGCCTCACGGCTCGACGCATTGGTGCGCGCCGTGCAGTCCTCACCGCGGTCATCGCGGCGGTGAGTGCGATGTCGCTCGCCTGGTCCGTCATCGGGACGGAGTTGAGTCCCACCACGGCGTACTTCTCGACGTTCACCCGCGCGTGGGAGCTCGGAGCAGGTGCCTTCGTGGCAGTGGCAGCGGTACGCCTTGCCGCCGTGACCTGGTGGGCTCGAGCTGCTGCGGCCTGGCTCGGACTCACCGGGGTGGTCGTCTCGGCCTTCGTGATCAGCCCTGACACGCCGTTCCCCGGATACGCGGCGATCCTGCCGGTGGCGTCAGCGGCGCTCCTCCTGGCCGCCGGTCAGGTGCGAGGGGGACCTGGCGGGGGAGCGGCGCTGGGCAGCTCACCGCTGCGTTACACGGGGCGCATCTCGTACTCCCTCTACCTCTGGCACTGGCCCTGCGCGGTCATCCTGAGCGCCCTGGTCACCCCGAGGTCGGGCGGGTTCTACGCCTTGGTGCTCCTGCTCACTGCGGGGCTAGCGGCGGCGAGCTTCCACTTCGTCGAGGAGCCGTTCCGGCGCCTCTCGTGGCAGCAGCTGAAGTTCCGGCGCCGGAGTGCTGCACGCCGGCGCGGCGGGCGTCGACGTCGGGGGATGCCGATCGGTCGTGCGGCCTCAGGAATTGCTGGACTGCTCACCGCGGCCGTGTGGGGCCATCTGCTCATCACTGGCTTGCCTACCCCTGTCGCTTCGCCCGTGGCCGGTCAGATCGTGGCCCCGAGCCCGGTGGTGGAGCAGGGCGGGACCGAGGCCGCTGGTGGCGCCGCGGCCTCAGACCTTGCCCCTCGGGAAGCAGCGATCCTGGAGGCGATCGATGCGGCCGATTGGCCCGAGCAGTTGACACCTCCGCTCAGCGAGGCCGCTGAGGCCGTCCCTCCAGAAGACGCCGCCGGATGCGGCAGGCTCACTCGGGATGATCCGGATGCGTGCACCTTCGGTCCGAAGGGCGCCGACAAGGTTGCCGTGGTGATTGGTGACTCGGTCGGGATCACCTGGATGCCAGGGTTGCGAGCCCTCCTGGAGCCGCAGGGGTACCGAGTTCGAGGCCTGATGAGGCCCGCGTGCCCGGTCGCCGTCGATGCTGACTTCACCGAGGAGGGCGTGGTGGATGCGGAGTGCACAGAACATCGGGAGTGGGCCCTGGACGAGATCGCCCGGACCCGGCCGCAGCTGGTGATCGTGTCTCAGAGTGAAGGTTCTGTCTTCAGGTTGGCGTCGGGAGCGTCAGGATCGGCGGCCTACGCGGAGTGGCAGGCGGCTGTGACGCGCGTTCTGGAGCGGCTGGTGAGCTCCGCCGACAAGGTGGTGGTCCTCTCCCCGATGCCACGAGGCCTGGCGCCGCAGGAGTGCGTCACCCGCTTCGGTACACCTGAAGACTGCCTCAGCACAATCAGCGATCAGTGGCGGTACACCGCCCAGGCCGAGGCGACCGCTGCGGAAGTGGCAGGCGCTTCATACGTCAGCACGCGGGCCTGGTTCTGCTCGTCCGCTGGCGCTTGTCCCCTGTTCGTGGGAGACACAGTGGTCCGTCGTGACAAGGTCCACATCACACCTCAGTACTCCATGGGACTCGTGCCCGAACTGTCGGCGGCCTTGGGCGTCGTGCCCTGACGTCGCAGATCTCAGTGACTAGCTGTACTGAGCCACGAGGTGGATGACACGCTGGTGCGCGTAGTTGCGCGAGGAAGGCCTCCGGGTCTTGGTGGGGGTTTCTGGCGCCATCCCCCGAGCCCGCGGAAGCCCTCGTTGGGTCACGCTAATGTCCGCCTGACCGTCCATGGCCGTCTCCTGCTGGTCGCTCGGGTGATCGAAAACCAGCGCCCGGTGGCCCACGTGGCCAAGGAGGTAGGCATCTCGCGCCAGTGCGCTCACCGGTGGATCGCCCGCTACCGCACCCGGCGCCCGGCGGGATTGGCCGAGCGATCCAGCGGGCCCCTGACCAGACCGACGCGCACCCCGGCGGCCGTTGAGGAGCAGGTGCTGCGCGCGTGCCGCGACCTGCGCGCGAAACCCATTTTCCTCGCCGCCGCTACCGGCCTGCCGGCGCGAAATGTGGCGCGGATCATGGCCCGCCACGGTGTTGCCCCACTGTCCACCTGCGACCCCGTGACCGGGCAGGTGAATCGCGCCTCCCGGCCCTCAGTCGCCCGCTAGCCGACTGTCATCAACGTGATGACCCAGTACACCTAGCCGTTGGGGGGCCGACCTGGAGCGGAGCGCATGAGTCTCGCCGCCGTCAGGCGGAACCCTTCCCGAACTTCGACGCCCGGGCGTTGGCGCGGGAGGGGTACGAGTACCCGTAAGTGCTGTAGGCGTCGGGACCTCTCGTCGGCACCATAGTGAGCACGACGCCGAGGAGCGCGGCCCCCGCCGTCTCTAGTGCAGCCACCCCCCGGTGCAACTGGGGCTGCGTGACACGGCCGCTGGCCGCCACGAGTAGGGCGCCACCGGTGCTCCGGGCGAGGACGGCGGAGTCGGTCACCGGCAGCAGCGGTGCTCCGTCGAACAGCACGAAGTCGTAAGAATTCTCCAGGTCATGAATCACCTCTTCCATCGCTGGCGTGGCGAGGAGTTCGCTGGGGTTGGGCGGGGTCTGGCCGGCGGCGAGGACGTCGACGTTTCCCGTTCCGCCCCAGGGCTGCATGACGTCCTTCAGCGAGGCTCGGCCGATAAGCACTGTCGTCAGTCCTACGGCACCCTCAATGCCCAACCGCTCGGCGATCATAGGGCGGCGCAAGTCTGCGTCGACCAGAGCGACGCGGGTGCCCGCGCTGGCCAACGCCACGGCCAAGTTCATCGCCGTAGTGGTCTTTCCTTCGCGTTCCACTGCCGAGGTGACCACTGCTGAGCGGATGCTCCGTGCGGCAGTCACGAACTGCAGGTTCGTTCGCAGCTGCCGGAAGGCTTCCGCCTGTGCGCCCCTGGGGGCGTCTGTCACGGCGAGTGTCCTGGTCTCTACCTCCTCGTCGAAGGGCATGCTGCCCAGCACGGGGCTCGGGGTCACGCGCTGGACGTCTATGGCGCTCCTGATCCTGGTGTCCAGGGAGTCACGCAGTATTGCCAGGACCACGCCTCCGCCTAGGCCCACGAGGAGACCGAGCACCAAGTTGAGTGGGATGTTGGGCGATGTTGGCGCAGTCGGGATGTCCGCTGGCTCCACGGTGGAGACGAGGACGGGAGACGAGCCGGCGCCTGAAGGCTGCTCCAACTGTTCAACGGCCTGGATGAATGAGGCGCCAACCGCGTTCGCGATGTCCGCAGCATGGTTCGGGGAGGGGTCCGTGGCGGTGATGTTGATGAGCACAGTGTCCAGCGGGGCTTCAGCGGTGACCTGCCGAGCCAGCTCTTCAGTGGTGGCGCTCTCACCGAGAGCCGCGATTGCGGGCGCTAGGACGACCTCGCTGGTGACGATGTCAGCGTAAGACTGCACCCGCTGCTGGGTGAAGTTGCTTCCCTGCAGAAGGTCGCTCGCCGTGCCGGTGGCCTGCGTGGAGACGAATAACTGCGTTGTAGACGTGTACTGCGGTGTAGAGAGCCAGGTCGCGGCTGCTGCGCCAGCTGACGCAGCGATCGTCAGCACGAAGATCGTGGTCCACCGCTTGCGCAAGACCCGGAGGTAGTCCCTTAGTTCCACAAGTTCCCTTTCGGTCGTCCGCGGATGTTCGCACAGTCACGAGGGACGCGGCAGCCCGCTCCCCGAGTGGAGCATCCGTCAGGCGCCGCGACGCCAGGTAGGACCCGCGTCTGCGCTGCTGCCCGTTCGTGGAGGACAGCGGTGGTCGGCGGGTGGAGGCTCGCGCGTAGTCCTTGAGTGCCAAGTCGCCGGAGAGGTCGCCGTGGAAGTGCGCTCGGTGCAGCTGGACAGCCGGCGCGCTCAACTGATCCAGGTCGCCGAAAGCTTGACCCGGGTTCCGCACTCTTCGGGTGTGGTGATCATGAGTCGCCCTGGCTCTCATAGGTCCTCTGAGGGCGGCTGCGCGCCACGACCGCGCCCGTGCGCGGCCGGTGGCCGCGACACGACCACTTCGTCGACGACTTGCTCTACCGGCTCCACCGACCTCCGGACCGAGGGCCGAGGGCCGAGGGCCGAGGGCCGAGGGTCGAGCGGCCGCTGGCCGCCTGGAGGACATCGTTCATGAGTTGGCTTACGGGAAGTTCGTGGAATCGGGCGCGATCCGCGCACATCGCTGCCGCTGCTTGCCGGCACCCTGGCCGACGGCTAGCCGCAGGTCCGCGCAGCGCTGATCGGAGCCACAGCAGGGCAAGAGTGGGCGTGAGCTGTCGTTCACACTCAGGTGCTCGGTGGCCCCGGTTGGTGCTGCACCGATACATCTCGCCGAGGCAGCTCAGCTGACTGGTGGTCGCGATGGCCTGCGGCGTGGTCGCTTGTTTGCGCCGTCTAGGTGTACTGCTCAGGGACGTTGGTCGGGTGAGTGTGACGAGAGCGTCTGATCGCTCTTGGAATCAAGAGGACCTCCTGGTGTGGAGTGGAGCTGCTGAAGGCCCGCACCCCCACCAGGAAGTCCTCGTGTCCCGCGCTGAGGCCGCACTGACCCCGAAAGCCCGACTCGCCTTCGGCCGCCTCAGCGGGGCGTGAGGTCGAACAGCCGCCGCAGCACCGGCACGCGCCGCTGGAGGTGCACCAGTGCCAGCCCGGCGCCCAGGCCCGCCAGGGCGTTCGCGCACGTGACCACGAGCCCGCCGTCGGGTCCGAGTGCCACGACCACGTGCCAGGTGACCAGCTGCACGGGCCAGTGCACGACGTAGAGCTCCATCGTGTGCCGCCCGTACCCGCCGACCACCGCGCCGGCGCGCGTGGCCGCGAAGCGCTCGAACAGGGGGATGAGCGCGACGATGCCCGCGAAGACAGCCACCGCGTACAGGGGCTGGTAGCGCACCGTCCACCCGGCGGCGGAGATCGCCGCGGCCCCCAGCGCCAGGACGGCCGCCACGGCCACGACCTCGCGGCGCAGCAGGACGGGCAGGACCCGGTCGGCGTGGCGAGCCAGCAGGTCGCCGGCGAAGAAGAACGCCAGGGTGAGGAAGAACCGCTGGACGCCGTGCTCGGGGCTGTGGACGAAGAAGCTGTGCAGTCCCGCGGGGTCGGCCAGGGCCGAGGCGAGCAGGGCGGGCACGACCAGCCATCCGCGCACCGCGGCCGGCACCACCAGCGCCAGGGCGTAGAAGGCGAGCAGGTAGGCCAGGAACCACATCGGCGACGTCGGGGCGACGACCTCCTCGAGCAGGTCGGGCCGGTCCTGCCCGAGGGAAGAGACGCCCACGGTGATGACCGACCACACGAGGTAGGGCCACGCGATGCGGCTGAGCTTGCCCTGCACGTACTCGCGGCGGGGCCTGGCCAGCGACCGTGACAGCAGCATCCCGGACAGGAAGACGAGGGTCGGGATCCGGAAGGGCGCCACCGCGTTGGTCACGGCCTGCAGCGCGGCCGGCACCGAGCCGGGGGTGAGGTTGACGGCGTGCTCGACGATGACGGCGACGACCGCCACCGCTCGCAGCGAGTCCATCCACCCCTGGCGCCTGCGCGGTGTCCCCGGCTGGGCGACGAGCGGTGACGGCGAGGGCTCCAGCACGCCCGCGAGTATGGGGGGAGCAGGCGGCCTCCGCGTCGGGGTCGTCGCAGCGGCGCCCGGGGCAGCGAGGCTCCGAACGTGCCGCCATCCGCCGGCTCACCTGCTCCGCCTCCTGGGTGAGGCACGATGGGGCCTCGCGCGCCGAGCGCCGGAGGAGGAACCGTGCAGGTCAACCAGTCGAGCAAGCTCGCCGACGTCCTCTACGACATCCGGGGTCCGGTGCTGGCCGAGGCCCAGCGGCTGGAGGCCGAGGGCCACCGGGTGCTCAAGCTCAACACCGGCAACCCGGCCCCGTTCGGCTTCGAGGCCCCCGACGAGCTGCTCGTCGACATGATCCGCAGCCTCCCCTCCGCGCACGGCTACGGGGACTCCAAGGGCCTGCTCTCGGCCCGGCGGGCGGTGGTGCAGTACCACGAGTCCAAGGGCATCGCTGGGCTGGACGTCGAGGACGTCTACCTCGGCAACGGGGTCTCCGAGCTCATCGTCATGTCGCTGCAGGCGCTGCTGGACGACGGCGACGAGGTGCTCATCCCCTCCCCGGACTACCCGCTGTGGACGGCGGCGACCAACCTCGCCGGCGGCCGCGCCGTGCACTACGCCTGCGACGAGCAGGCCGACTGGTGGCCCGACCTGGC
>Ga0210040_10004347_pt1 | contig 18579 bp, 15 predicted proteins | sample CryGeyCG12114_NA_FD_185462 | JGI IMG/M metagenome (GOLD analysis project Ga0210040, IMG submission 185462) | Groundwater microbial communities from aquifer - Crystal Geyser CG19_WC_8/21/14_NA (SPAdes) (version 2) | ecosystem: Environmental > Aquatic > Deep subsurface > Groundwater | place: USA...
AATGATCCATTCCCTGATAACCTAGTAGGGCAATAATGTTTAGGAGTCTTTTGATTCAGAGCTAGAGAGGTTATTTTTTGTAGCAGTTTTTTATATTCATTTGGCTTGGGTTTGCATTTGTACAGACCTGTTCAGCAATCGAAGCTCCTTCGTTTGTCCTTCATGTTCAGTTTAGAAATGATATTGCACGTATAGCTTGCAGCTGAAGCTAAAACACAGAGAGTGCAGTGAATCGAGTGAGGGTTGGTAAATTGTATTTAAGTTGATGAGAGAGTTGTGTATTGTAGTTGTACAACGACGTAAAAAAAGTTTCCAGAAAAGTCTGTGAAGTGTTCATTAAAAATCCAGGCCGTTAAATCTATATATAAATAGTACACATCACGCACTGTGGTTATTTAGATTTCGTGAAGTATAATTTAACAGTAAGACAGTAATCAGTTTCGCATTCAAGTGAAATCATTTTGATTAGGTAATTTATGTTTGTTATTGCACTTTAACTGTAAGTAAAGTACACAACCTGTTAGGCAGTAGGTATACTATACTCAATCTTTGCGTCCCGTAGGCCTTTTTTTTCTGCCGATCATAGAAATAGAACGTTTTAAGTAATAAATCGACCGATTTCAACGAAGTTAGTTTTTAAAAAGTGGAGTATTGTGCTGTACAACCTAAATTTCATTTTTTAAAATTAGTTCATTAATACGGGAGTAGGTTCAAAGTGTTTTTCATTAAATGAGCAAAACCCTCAAAACTGTCTATCCTTGTAGAACCCAAACACGTGATTAGTAAACGACGGAAATCCTGATTTTTTTTATTTGGCATAATACCCTCCACTGTGTGAAGGTTACTATTGTGTGATAATACATGTTTATGGAGTTGATTAATTAGTTTTAGTAATTATTAATACTTGACTGTTCATATGAAAGTGTTATAAATATCTGAGTAACCTATTTAACTTTCTATTATATACACAGAACTATTTAAAGGAGCTACCCAATTGAAAATTCCGAATTGGATTCCGTGACAATTTACTTCCAATTGTATTTATATTGCCTACAATTGAAAATTTCTCTGAAGCAACCGAGTTAGCAAGCAAACTAACTACTAACCAAAGGAGGAACAAAGAAATGGGTACCGGATCAGCAGAAAGTGATAGTCGTCCGAGTCATCGACATCATCATAAGGCAGTAGTAGAACAGCACCAAAATGTGATCTCTACAGCAAACAAAGGGGCCAAATCTCATCCTAACCATCATGGAAAGGGCAAAGGTTCGTGTCATAATAATCATCATAATAATGAACACTCGTCTGCGTCGTCCAACAAAACGCGTCACAACAATGGCAATGGCAATAACAATCATCATGGGAATACTAAGAAATCCCAACAAAACTACCACATCAAGTCAAAGCCAGTTCCAGTTGCGACCAAAGTGTCATCTGCTCCACTGCAACCATTATTGGTTCCTGGCCTCTTCAACCATTCCCATGTGTATGGCCACAGCAAAAGTGACACCATGTTTGTTAGTCACCAACAATACCAACAGCATTCGACCCGCAGTAAGGACAAAGCTCATCACTCCCAAAGTGTTCCATTGAGTAGCTTTTTCTCCAGCCCAAAGGCAGTTGTCGTCCCCGTGCGAAAAACATCTCTGATGGGAAACCCTCCACAAGTAGTGGCAGGGAAGAAACCCAACTGTTTCTTTGCTGGGGCAAAATTTGAAACACACCCGTCTCAGGATATTTTGCCCTCTCCACCGGATACTTGGACTTTTGAAGAAAACAGTGTTGCTGTTCGATCTCAATCTCAACCGTCAACACCTTGCCCCACTTATTCCTATAGCAGTAATAACAACGGATACGGTGATGCTGAACAAGACATGGTCATGGCCAAAACAGTTTCTTCAGAGTCCATCCCTGCTGCCGTGGTTACTTGTCCTATTCAGAAGCTTTTGGACACCCAGCTGGACAAGTTGATGCGAGGGGGAACTTATAGCAACGGTGAACAAGACTATGTTTCTCCAGCTGCACTTTTGTCTCCAGGACAGACTTGCAAATCTGCATCGGTCTCACCCATCATTGGCAGTAAAGCTCACGGATTGTCTCTGGAACTCGCATCATTGTTCGGAACTGCGCTCAGCGTCACTTCTTGTTAGGATGGCGACAACGATACTACGGATTTTCATTTCACACCATTGGCAACTTTACGAAGCAAAATCAAGTCAAAATTTTTCCGTCTAACTACTATCCACTTAACAAGATCCGCAACAAAGAAGATATTTATTTGTTTCTCGTCTTAAAATTAGTCTAACTGCAACAATCCTACTCTCTCAGAGATTAGTATAGTAAGCTATTGTATGTAAGTATGTGGGAGGTGATAATGATGCACTGGACTTTTGGAAGCCAGCAGTCAAGTGGATTTTTCGTGTAAGCGTGTATTAGTTATGATACTGAGCTGAAAGTTTGAGTCGGCTTTGTGAAGAAGAAGAAGAGTTAGAAAGTGCTGTATGGAGAAAAGAAAAAGGAGAATGTGCGCAAGAAGGTTAGTCAATTAGAAACTTTGGTACTGGTTTCTCCAGATGTCGTTCGATTGAAAAAGAGTTGTGTGTATACATAGCCAAGAAGGGAAAGTGGATATGAAAATATCGTAACTTATATTGTTCGGAAACTGAATTGATTGTGATTCTGGGAAATATGAAGAAGACGGTTAGTTGTTAGATTGGTGGTCGGTGATTTGGTAGTAGTGGAACTGAAACTGGATTGAAAGTAATAGGCCAAGCTACTACTACCGACAGTACACGCCAATATCTACTACTTATATACTTTTCGTTTTCTAGTCTCGCAAATATATCAAAACTCTCCAAAGTATTGATTGATAAGGTTGTAGTAAGGAAACAACTCTCTCATATATCTTGTCTGACCGATGGGACTATGCTGAGGATCTCTTTGTTGACCTGCTGCCATTTTGTCCTTCAATACCAACTATTTAATTTATAGTTTGTAGTCTGTAGCTTGTAAGTATAGAAAATTAGTTATAAATTCTAAAGTTTACTTTGACAACTTTGACTGCAGCTATTCATATTCTATTATGAACACAGACAAGCATCAAAATTCTCCTCTCTGGATCTAAAAGTTTAGTAACTTGTGTACTATAAACTCTGGGATCGATATTAATTATTGGACAGACCAGACTAAAATTGTATTGGTTATTAGTATTGGTATATAAGATTACCTTTTATGTGTGTAACTTTGTAGTCAAATTGTATTATTCTTATCACTTTTTCTCGCCTAAAAACAAATTCAACTCAACTTTCTCCAGTGCTAGGTTATTTAGTTAGTGTAAGTTAATGTAAGCTAGTTAGTTCATTACCAATTATTACCATTGCCTATATACAAACGAATTTGACAGAAGGGAAAAAATGAGAGGAAGTGAGCAAAGAATTGTGACGTTCACGTTGATGAGTCAAGCTATGGCTTTACCAAAAGGGTCGGTTTCGGTCGTAAAGTAATATTAATAATAACTAACTAACAAGTCTCTCTGAATTCAATAATGTACAGTTAATTGTTGAGCAATTTTCTCAGCTCACTTTAACTGACATTAAAAATTTTTGAGCTTTTTGTCCTATGTGAGAAGATAAGGTCTTGAGGAATCTTAGGTTTTTCGAGAAAAGAGAGCAATGCATGCAAACTAACTCCGTTCCATTTATTTATTTATGTCGTACGAAGTGTTTGTCTTGTATTGCTCACTTGTAGAGACTGGAAAATGCATTTTCGGGAACGGAATAATAGTTGGTATTATTATATTATTTAGTACAATTAAGGAGCTAGTTTTTGTTGGCGCTTAACGTAAGTAAGGTTTTGTCGAATGATGGTAACTCCCCAAAAAGTAAATTCATTCGGTATTTCAATGACCAGTCTTACTGATGGGCAGTTTAAACATTTTTCCAAATTTTTTTAGTTGAAAATGACTCATGGGGGTTTTGCTTGGATTTGAAGATGGCAATTGTTTGTATATGTGAAGGCACAAAGAAAGTGAAAAGCTGGTTTTTACGAAGTGATTACCGTTTAGGCCTGAAAGACCGTCAAGGCATTTCTCATCAAGTTTATATGCCAAAGCTTAACTTTTTTATTTTCTAACTATTAAGTACAATAGTTTATGTTGGGGAGGCATGGTTAAAATTGATGATTCGAGAAATTAAATGAAGGCATCTCTTTTTTGAGAAAATGGTATGCATTGGATCCTCCCGCTGCTAGCAAAGATGCTATTTAGGTATACGATTTTCTCTTAAAGTCGATAGTTAGATCTAGGTGTAAGATTTTTAAAATATGCTTGTTCGAGTATGACAGATGCCATTCCATGCATTCATGTGTTTCTAAGTAAGTAACCATCTAAAGTGATTTAGTAGGCCTTGTAGAGGCCTAAATTTTGATAAGTAGTTCTGAAATGGGCACTGTATTAGCAATTTTATGTGAAACAAGTGATTCACATAAACTGCTATCTGTGCAACGGAAACGCCAAGTGTCTACTAACTAACTGATCATAAGGTTTGTAGATGTGATCACGTTCTGTATTGTGAGTCTTTCATTAAATATTTAAGTATGTTGATAAATGCATATCTTTCAATTGTGTATTACGGGAGAAAGTTTGCCACAACTTTCTATTTCAATAAGAAAAAGAAAGTTGTGTGGTGCAATGGAGTGCTCATTTCAGAACTAAAGAAGATTCAATTTTAACTTTTTTCGTATTTATTTGTCCAGTTACCACTTGTGCTATGGAATGGCATCAAAGTCCCTCATTCTCTGACTAGTACAGTAGTGCAAAAAATTTGAAGGCTTTAGGGTGCATTCCAAAATGTTCCAAATAATATTTGACCCGAAGGAGAATGAGGGAGAGGGCACAGCAGGGAAATACAGTAGAGTATTATCTTTTTAAAACGAAACTAATACAAACTAATGTAATAGAACGTGATTACTAAATCTTGTTAAAGACTGCCATTTCATTGTACCTGCACAAAAGAAAAGGCGTGACTACGAGATTCGAACAATAGTAGTAGTGTCAGTAATTGCCAATACGTGGACAGCAAGTTTTCTCATTATTGTTGTTTTCCTAATCGCAATTATTATAAATGTCATCACCGCCGAAAAAACTGTCCTTTTGATAGTTCCTTGTTCGAATCTTATGATGTGAGGATTTGTGAGTTACATGACATTTGCCAGTCACTACACTTGATGAGGTCATAGAAGTGAAATTGCCACATTTGTTATGTGTGCATAAAGATTATGATGGTATGTGAACTTTTTAAAAACGTTGTAACTGCGCGTGGATTTGAGTACAAATATATACATTGCAGCATGTATTTCCCTGCTCATTCTCAACTACTAATGTATAATGTAACTATTTGCTACTTTATGAAGATGTGTTCGTATTGTGATGAGATTTGACGTTGTCCATATAATAATGTGAATGTTATACTCATTTTATACCAACACATGTCCATATCTTGGTAGCCTAATTTTAGTTAGTTAGTTGTAGGGTGATGGCGACATTGCGATTCAAAGTAGTTTATACAATGCATGACAATGATATATAAGTTATTGTGGGTACGGTTTACTCATAAGACTGACCAAATGACTTTGTCTTGTCTCCACCGTGTAATATATTTTCTTTTAGTTGCTTAGTTTTGAATAAGTTTTTTCCAAAAAAAATGTCTTTTTGAACCAAGATTACACAAACAATTCGGCCTCTCACTTATTTTTCTCGTGTTTTTCACTTCTTATTCTAGTAGTGTTTACTATCGTTTTTATCATATATTCATAAATAACCCTAAAAAAAATATCGTTTAGTGTAGGTTTCTTCCTAGGATTAATGCATTAGCAATTAATGTTAGTATCATAGAGTCTGTCTTCAGCTTTTGACTGTTTTAATACGGTAATGGATATGTCCTCCACATCTCATTCGTGAGAACGCAAAAATCAGTGTATGGAGCGATGTAGTTAGTATAGATAGTAAGATTTTACTATTTTCAATGTAAGTGATGAAAACTATTTTTACTAGTGGTTATGTGCAAGATTGAACGATTTGCAATCATTATCAATTCCCGTGTACCAGAAGGTGCTACCGTACATGCTGTAATGATTATAACGAAACTGTTGTTATAGGTTAACATCGGCAAAGCTGTAATTCGCTAAGAAAAAAGATGATCCGCAAAACGAAAACTTTTCTGTACAAGTCACTATATGAATGTAGATGCAATATATTAATATTCGGTATTGTTACTAATTAGATTGGACTATACAAATCCAAAGCAAGCACAAATTAGGTATAGGTTATTAAGTCCAGTAGTTATTTTCTCACAGTCAATCAACTAGCTGTATTTGACTTTTTTTACCTTATTTACTGGAGATGTTCAAATTTGATGTAGTAGTTATGATTTAGTCATCTCCTGTATTTGTACCAGTTTTAGTTGTAAGAAAAAAAATCCACCTGTTCGTTTATCTACTATATTTATATTGGCTATAGTCTTGTTAAATTTTACTGTTTGTTTTTATGTGCGTAAGATTTGTGATAGAATGTCCCCTTATACAAATTATCTGTACTCTTTTAAAATTTGTATTGTGATTTTTATGTCGTTTTATTATTTGTTATCGTTTTTAATCCTATACGTTTGTTGTAGTTAAGACGAAAGCACAATATTATTGGCCTTAAATATATTATCATTAATCTGTCGTAAGTCTTCCTAATCTAACAAAGTCTACCTTCCATGTATGATAATTATTGGTTTGTAATTGATTCGTATACATTAAAATTGTAAACTCCTACATTCGACCTTTCCTCAAAATCCTAAATTTTTCCCGGGGGTCTTCGGGCCCCCACACATTTTACGAAGAGCAAAGTTTGAGCTTGTGTCCCTATGTTGTTGAGTGCGGTGGCTATTTATTAGTCCATTGCTCGGTGATACGACTTGGGAGCATAACTCTATATCCTGTCTGAAACTGTTCAGAAGAGATGATTGTTTGCAAATAAAAATGATAGTTGGTGTGTGTTTTTTTTCGCTTGGATTCAAATGACTGCGGAAAGAAATGCAGGCAATTATGTGCGCTTTAGATGCTTGAAAAAATTAATAAGGTCTGAGATGCAGTGTCCTTACATTTCGTTTATGTATTCAAAAACAATTTAATGGATTCGGATTTCCAAAAAACAGAAATTTGTGTGTGCTAATGCTATGAAGTGCTAAACAATGCTAAACAGTTACATATCGAAATCAGTGACAGAAGTAACAAGTTGGCGGATATTATCTACGTAGCGTGGTTCTGTTGCAATTATCTCCAGAGTTTGAATGGCTTCCTTGCCAAATTTCTTAGCTAGTATTTTTGCCTCTTGTATTGCTGCGCTATTTTTTACCTCTTCCCTCAACTAAAGATATGAAAAACAAATGTTGATGAATTTTTGTAGAATATGCATCTCAGAATAATATGGCAAGTAAAAATATTACCTCAACAAATGATTCCGCCAGTCCATCTTCGTTAAATGATAAAGGATTTCCAGAACGCTGTCGATTTCGTAACGGATGAAATGCATTTTTGGACCGTTTTTCATACAATAGTGCCGGTAGTGACATAAAAGTGAAAGGAGAAATGATATCCAACGCATGAAAATCTTTGTTTTCTTCAAACTCCTCAATTTGCTCCACAGATTTTATGCATAGAGTTAGATTATGAGCAAAACTAGCCACTTTTGCTACTAGCTGAGAATTTTTTTGAAAATTGGGTTTCAATAGGTCCATCACAGCTTTTAAACACCCTGGTATATAATAATATAAATTTTAGATAGACTTTGTATCCAAATTCAGAGAAATTTGTATCATACACACCGGTAAAATAGCCGCTTCCATTCACATTGAACGAAATCCAGTCCTCCAGTGTGGCAGTAGGAGACAAAATGAATGGATAAGGACTATCTACTCGAATTAGTCCAGATTTAAAATGTGCACAAGTGAATTCCTCCACACCTCTGTTAACATGCATCATGGTTCTATTATTCTTCACTTTTTCGGCCATGTAGATGGTTCTGATAGCAAAATAGTCGCCTACTAATACTGCAAACTTATTGCCCATGTTGCATTCCGAAACTATATTGTTGCTATCGTCTGGGACGTCAACTACTGTTTCATGTACGGCTGAGGACAGCATGCCACTTTCTGCAGCACTAGAATTTGATGAAAAATGCATTCAAAACTCTCAAAGATTAGTCCTAAGCAATGTAAAATGCTTGCAATTGCAATACGTACCATGATAAGTAAAAAAGTAGTTTTTCAAATTCATTTTGAGGATACAAAGTTTGCTGAAAACATCTCCCAAAAAATGTAACCCAGTAATGGTAGCTCACTCTTTTGCAAAGGCCCTCTTCTATTCTTCTAATTTCCCTGTAAAAAAGTGAATTGGGGTGTTAAAATTTGGCGTGTGCTCATTCCCTCTCAAGCTTTGAGAAGAATAAATTACCTCTGGATAATGTATTTGACAGGATGACGAGAGGCTAAAATCAACTGAGTTTTATCGGCAATGTCCAAACCTGCCATATTAATTGTCCGCAACAGTTCGTGATCATTGTGTGGCACCGAAAATTTTGGCTCTTTAATAAGCCCTTGTATATGCAATGGAGATGGAGGAAGACCATCCTGTCTGTCAATTTTGTTCAGAATTTTCTGAATCTTAAGTTTCCTTGGGTCGCCAGATTCCGCACTTTTTGGGTGATTTTTATTAAGCTGTAAATCAGTTGTGGTTGCACAAATGTGTCGCATAGCCCCAATATACTCTTTTAGCCCTGCAGCGCACCGTAAAACTGGACGTGACAACATACTTCAGCCTGATTTCACTATTGAAGGAAAAATATTTCTTTCTAGCTTTTTATTTACACACTTTACTATATGCTAAGGTAAGGATTAAACTAACAACAATGAATCAACCCACCAGTTCATTTAAAATATTCACTCACAGTCTGTTATTTAGAGTTAGGTTCTTTAATTTCTAGTACTTATCACTCATAGCACAGAAGGTATGCAGTTTCAATTACAATGCAAGCAAAGATATAAATAGTAAGCTAATACTATATTGCGTTCATCATTGCAATGAAAATTTAGCGCTTAGATCATTTAGTGGGCCAACATGGGAAAAGTAGGACGAAACTCTTTTGTTCCGCTGATTACTGAAGATGGCTTTAAGATTGCAATGTAATGAAGTACGAGTACATAAAAGAAACGCAATTTTAACTATACTCGGCAAAAAATCTTTAACCATGAACATTTGCGCAGCTTCGCAAGTAACTTATACGTCACGCATGTGAATGCATTGCTTTAACCATGTTGTCCAAATCTGTGAAAAAATCTTTGTCAAAACAATTTTGAAGTTAGTTTTTGGGGTGTTTTCTGGCTGTTGTCTTACTTAGTCTTATGTTTAAACACTTAGTAAAGATTGTGATTAGACATAAGCATAAGTATAGACTCATCACTCTTCTTAGGATACATTGTGGGTTTGGCATCACGTAAACAATAGGAGAGAATATCAAACTGACCAGTGAATGAGAATGCAAATTGTGGCTCCTAGTCCTAGCAAGGTCTATAAATAAGTGAGAGACACATATTCACATAATGATGCATTAACTGATGCTAACAAGAAAAATGTTTGTATGTGCCGTGTCATATGCAGTATTTTTTTGCTACTGCCATTTTTTGCATTCGATATGCGCGGTAGGTCTAGTCAATCATGCATTCAAGTAATTTTTAGTGATCTGGGGGAATATCATTGGAAAAATAAAGTTTTTTATTCATCATTCAATCTTTTCAACAGTAAAATAACAAGCACCACTAATAAATAATATAGCATTTTAGAGATGTCGGAAAATAAAATGGCGGTGACTTCTAGTCTTTCTTTTAATGAGTTTGTTTTAGAAACCTCAAAAAGCAGTCTATTTTTTGGGTGTCCATTCGCATTTTCTAATTCTAAATTCTGCGTAGAATATTGTTTTGCATTCTGATTCTAGCAGACATCAAACATAAATATACTTCTCTTTATGATTTAGGTCCCTAATAATCTTTTGTTACATAGTACATGAGTAGTTTTAGTTTCATTGTTTATATTCTTCATTTAGAGAGCGACCAATGACTAGTCTTCTTACTTCTGATGTTCCAGCTCCGATTTCATAAAGTTTTGCGTCTCGCAGCAAACGTCCAGTTGGATATTCATTAATGTAACCGTTTCCTCCTATGCAAAAAAAACTTCAGTTCTGAACCTGCATCCACCGTACACCGGACACAACTTTACAACTCAGCAATTGAATTACGCAAAAATATACCTAAACACTGGATGGCCTGTAGTGCAACTTGAGTAGCGTTTTCAGCAGTGTACAAGATCACGCCAGCACAATCCTTTGAATACAAAAATCTCATGTAAAACTGCCAATCACCAGATTTACTTAATGCGCCTTCGCCTTAAGCCTTGAACGTGTGTATTGAACACACACAACGAATCATTAGTTACCTTTCGATTTACTTTCCCCTTATCAGCAGCTTTTGCTACATTATATAAGTAGCTCCTTGAGGCGCTAAGAATTGTGTACATATCTGCAATTTTCCCCTGTAGTGAACAAAATAAGATATAAACATTTGAAACATAACAGTGGTTTGTTTTTACCAAACCTGCATGAGTTGAAATTCTCCAATTTTGGTGTTGAACTGCTTTCTATAATGAACGTAGTCAAATGCAACATCCACCGCACATTGCATCAACCTAAAATGAGAAAATAAACGGTATTTTATGATTTCGACTTTCGACCATTACAAGATACCAAATGAATACATATAACATAAATCAGTTTTCCTACCCAACAGGTCCGGCAGAAAGAACGAGCCGTTCTAAATCTAGTCCACTAAATAGAACATAAATTCCTTTGTTCACTTCGCCTAAAACATTGCTCACTGAAAGTAAAGAATTCTCATTATTATAATGCACAAATTGTATTGGAACACTTGAAAGCCATTCTGAAAGTTTTCAAGTAGATTCAGTTTAATAAATAATTTAACAATAATTTAACTATTCCCATTTGATGGCGCTTAAGTTTTAATTTGTAAAAGACGAACGTTTTGTTCAAGTTGCTTTGTGATTGTGACACAGGCTAATTAAATTAATTTGTTCCTGTTCCTACTGGACGCATATTTAAGTATTGTAGGAACGAATCGTACCTGGAACTTTACAGTCTTCCAAAATCATTTCCCCAGTGCTAGACCCTCTCATTCCCAACTTATCTAATTTTGGGCCAGCTTTGAATCCTGGTTGATTCGTCTCCACGATGAAAGCAGTAACACCATGGGAAGCCTTCGAACTAGTCGGATCAGTTTTTGCGTAGATCTAGACAGATAATTGAACAGGTTAGATCATTTAATTTTCCGCTAGTAAATTTTCTTCAGCTTTCTTGTCACATTCTGTGCTTACGACTGCTATATCAGCATCTGAAAGCAAATCACAGTAGCTTATTTAAATGATATATTCATGAAATAAAACCGCAAAAAATAGGGATTTTAGTGAAAAGTATAGGTGTACCACAAAAGTTGGTGATCCAAAATTTACTCCCGTTAAGATAATAGAAGTCACCATCTCTTTTAGCCGTTGTTTTCATCCCCACTACATCACTGCCAGCCATTGGTTCTGACATGGCAAGAGCTCCAATATGCTCCCCACTGCATAGCTAATCATAGGATCGGGGAAAAAATACGTACTTACAACCAACTATGGTTAACAGGACATTAAAGGAATGATTTTGTTTACTTTTGGAAGATACTTCTTCTTTTGCTCCTCTGTGCCATTCCTATGGATCTGGTTTAAACACCTGAAGAAATTGTGAACACGATTATCAGCCAAAGGGAAGTACTTATTGGCTTCCAGTTCGATTTAGTTTATTGCTCAAAATGTTACTAACTTACAAGTTGGAATGAGCCCCGTATGAAAGTGCGATAGAACCCGATGCCCTAGACATTTCTTCCATGATGACAATTTGATCTAGATATCCTCCATCTGTACCCTGGTATTCAGATTTGGCTGTAATTCCCAAGAAACCCATATCTCCCAATTGTTTCCAAAACTTTCGAAGCTGCTTAAATTCATTGTTCTTGTCGATTTCCTGAGCATAAGGGGCCAACTCTTTCTGGAAGAATTGAAACGCTGTCTCCCTGAGCTGCAAATAGTCAAATATAGTTGAATTATAGACTTTGATAACTATTTAAGTTGAGTGGCTTGGGCACTATTGACTATCAACTGTTGACACTCACCTGGATTTGGTCCTCAGAAAGACCAAAGATGCTGTCATCAATGGGGTAATACGTACTAGCCCATCTTGATGACATTATTCTTGGAGTGGGGTTAAATTTTTGCAGAGCTGATGAAACTGCTCTAGAAGCGAATAATTTGGTAGACAACATTTTTGAATATTATTAATGAAATCGGATTGTATGGAGCTTCGGGGGAAAAATTTAAAAATAATATTCTTTGGTGGAATTAGAAACCCATGCAAGGAACACAAGACCTTGAGAAAGAAACATATGATTTCTTCAATCCAATGAACTACTAAAGTTTTGGCTCACAAGTTGCAGCTGACTCGTTCGTTCCATAATCCATGAGAAAATTGCCTACTTATACTTTCTTCATGTGTTGTTTGTGTTTGAGAGAGAATCAAAGGTTGAAATATATAACTCTGGCGCTTCAATGTGAGTGTGTTTCTAAACCGCTACGGCTACTGCATACTCATTACAAAACCGGCACGTAAACATTTAGATTTATTTAATGTTGTCTAAAAGTAGCGTTTAATTTTGATGCAAAAAGTTTTCATTTAAGAACTGAAAGTTTATAAATTGTCCATCTTTTACTTTCACTTGATTGTTGTTATTTCCTCTCACTTTTTCTTCCTTTCGTAAATAAGGGTTTTCGTATCTTGTGATCCTTCGTATCCTTTACTTGTATGCATGCAGTCAAAGATTTTGATCAGCAGAAGTTTCCACCTTCTAAAAACAGCTAATTTTTGGACCCGAGGAGAATCTAGAAACTTTGTGAAAATGGCAACACCAGCTGATTTAGTTAACCAGGCTAAGAAAATGGCTGCATATCAGGCTGTAGACGAACATGTCAAAGTATGTGAATTAGATTATTTTTCAGGGCTTGTTTTTTCAGCGTAAAAAACCAAAATCAAAGAATTTTGTTTTATGTGTATGCGTAGGATGGTGACATTGTGGGTATTGGAAGTGGCTCAACTGTAGTTTTTGCCGTAGATCGCATAGGTTTGTTAAAAATTCAGACATGATTTGAAGCAAAAATGTTTCTTGCTCTATCTTATGGTCAAAATATTGAATATAAACATTTTTCACTCTGATTTGATTATCAGCTGAAAGAGTTCAGAAGGAAAAATTGAAGCTCCAATGTATTCCAACTTCATTCCAAGCCAGAGACTTAATTTTGAAGCACAAGCTATCCCTCACAGACCTAGATATACATTTTCCGGTGAGAAATATATATATAGTCAAAGTTTTCTCAACTTTTAGTATCATTGGTGTTTAGAAAGGAGTTCCGTTTAACAGATTGATGTGACAATTGATGGTTGCGACGAATGCGATGCAGATTTGAATCTAATTAAGGGTGGAGGAGGCTGTCTTTTACAAGAAAAAATTGTGGCCTCAGCTTCCAAAAAGCTTATCATCATTGCTGACTACACGTAATCTGAGAACTGAGAACCACTGCATACACATACTAAACATAAACTAACACAGTGATGAAGGTGGTATTAATAAATTTATTTAGGAAAGAGTCTCAATATTTGGGGGAAAAGTGGGTAAAAGGAGTGCCTTTAGAAATTTGCAAAATGGGGACGACAGTTGTACTTAACAAACTTTGCAATTGGAAGACTTCTAAAACCGCTTCTGATGAGAAAGGTGAAGCTTTTGTGAGACAAGGAGTGAAAAAAATGGGGCCAGTCGTTACAGACAATAACAACTTCATCATCGATTTCCAAATTAAGAAAGCCATGAATTCTGGAAGAACTCCTCAAGAGTTAGAATCTTGGTTGAAGAGCATTCCTGGGATCTTGGAAACTGGGCTTTTTGTGGACATGGCTTCAGAAGCCTATTTTGGCCAACAGGACGGATCTGTTAGTAAACGGATTTGCAAAAGTCCTCGAGTTGACACATTGACATTATCTTGAGTCTTGAGATTCCGAAATCACAATTCAAACTGAGAGAGCATTGATTTTCTTTACTTTCTTAGTACTTAATTTATTTATTTACACTATTAATCAATTCTAGCATCATACGTAAAATCTAATTCATTATTAAGTTAACTAATTGTCCAAAATACATTACAGTGAAAATAATAATAACTACACATATTCAATTCAGAAAAAGCTTATCGTTGATACACCAAAATGCAAATTTTTGATTATTTACGAATGTACAGCAAATTAAATATGGTACAAAATAAGATTGCGTATGTGCGTAAAGGTTTTTAGGATTCAATCGGGTTCTGTATAACAATCATGGCGTATTCTTTTTCTAAAAAAAATTAATCGAAAATAGTCATATGTAGATAGAACATTCATTTATACACGAGTGATTGGTGTACTTTTGGCTTTAATTTTTACCTGGGCAGACGAGAACTTCATGTTTTTTCGTACGCAGTCTAATGAATGTCAGATCATTATTAGAATCCAATTCTTTAATCATAGATCTTGATTTATCTATCAGCTGCGTCACTTGGGCGGAGTACTGAACGCTTAATGCATTTTCGAGGGTTGACTTTATGGGAATGCCTATTTAAAATATTCATCATAATATTAATAGTTTTAAAAGTTCGATTCATTTAAAGGGGCTGTTAGTATTTTACAGATACCTTCGTGATTAATGACAATTAGTCCAACTACTCCTTTGTGCGAAAGAATTCGCTTGATGGCATCTTCCACTTCACTTGACTAAAGATTTTCCAATTATGATCATTATTGTAATACAAAAAATATGTGAGAAACTAAAAACGGAAGGAGATACTTACCATATTTCAATCTTATGGTGATTTTATTACTGATAGTAAACCGTCCTTCAGTACGACAGGAATTGAAAATTTGAACACCTTTCTACGAATTCCTAAAGAAGCACCCTACAACTTCTTCCAAATTTAAATAAGGACGAAGCAACTATTTATGATGAATCCGGTGAAATCAATAAACAAAATTTCGTTAGCAACCCGAAAATGGTGAAAAAGTGATTTTTTCAAACATTTTATTCATTTCCTTCTTGCGGATAATTTTCACACTACAGTTGATTTGAAGTATCGGTAATGGTTTTTAAAAACAGGTCAAACTCAATTTGTATTCACTGAACTAAAAAGTCGTCTAGTATTGGTCTAGTATATAGCTTCTATCGATGAAAATAATGACAAATTATCTCATCATCGACCTAACTGTCAACAGTTTTTGCAACTTCTCAGAAACATGAAAACTCGCGGTGTACCTGTGTACATGTTCTCTTGTGTTGCCCATGCAATAGCAATGCTTGAGCACACTTTCTTCGCTTTCATTTTGTGTATGCAGTTCCCTATGCAAACTTTCACTTCGGGGATTTCCACTACCTCTTCATGAAAGAGAAAGAGAAAATAACCAATTTGGAAACAAGGACTTCTTTTAGCTATGCTTTATTCGTTACTTAAAATTATTACAGGTAAAGAAACACCGATCAACGGAATAATACGAATGCAGAAAGAGAGAAACAAACATCAGTCCATATTAAAAATCTAAATCAGTCCAGCTCTTCATCAGCTTCCATACTTTCTATAGCCTTTTCCATTTCTTCCATGTTCATACTACTGATACACAAATAATTGTTGCCTGCAGCTGAATATTTTATGATCGCATGATCTAAAAATTCTTGCAACAATGATCTCAGAATTGTATCGGAATGGGCAATATATTTCTCCCGACAAATGCGAGCCAAAACTCGGAACTCTATATCAATCGGATTTTGTTTCTTGGACTTCCCAAAGCTTTTCATTTTGTCCAGCTGGAGTAAAGCTAATTCGATGAAAACTTTGCGGGATTTTTGAGTCAGTGATTTCTTAATCAAATTCAAAGACCGTTGACCACTAAGTGCCGACAATTCTTTTTCACATAAACTCACTTCCTGTTTCACTTCTTCTATGTATGGAATGAAAGAATCAAACTTTTGCCACGAGAAGTTGAAACAAATGGCTTGAGCATCCGAAATACCTTTTCAAATAGTACAGTTAATCAGTACAAGCTTAAAAAAAGTTAGCCATAATGTACTGCAATTTTTTTCTGCCAATTCCTTCTTACCAATGCAGCAGTTGATATTATCAGTCGTAGCAATCATATGAACTTCCGGGATTTTAACAAGGGTAGACAAAACATCCACAATAGAAGGACATTTCCACCCTAAATTATCGAAATTGGTAACGATGATATACACAGCAGGGAAAGGTGTACATGCTTCTGCTTCCTTCACTATGTCTCTGAAAAGAAAAATAATGCAATATTAATATTTAATACACCAAAATGAATGAGTTGAATGGATCAATTAAATGCATCATTTCAACTTACTCGGCGATAGACACAACGTTGGTCCCTGAGAAAGAATAGTCTAAACTTGTTTTCGCGCAAAACTCCGTCAAAAACTAGTAAAACGAAAGATTCAATAAAAACCACGTGCATTCTTAAAGTGGACGTAACTAATCCATTTTTGCGAAGCTTACCAATTTTACATTTATTTTTGGAACTAGGCCATTTAATGTTATCACCAGATTCGATTCTTTGAGCCATTTTGCCACGTAGTCGATTAGCTCTAATTTTGAACCGTACCCGTAGACCATGATATTGAATTGTCTATGTAGGAGAAAATACCAAGTCATAAATTGAGTTTTATAAACGTCAGGGTTTGCAAGTTTTACGATTTCATCTTTGTGCTTTGGATCCACAGCACTATTTGGGTTTTTATCGTCACAATCCTATAAAAGAATAACATTCACATTTGTTTTTATGATAAATCTATAATCATTCCCTCGTGAATTCAAAATTACCTTCAGCAGAGTCCTAATTGAAACAGTGGGTTCTCGAACTGCGTTAAGTCGACTTCTTTTTCTACTTTCATCGGTAGGAATAGGTTTCATGGCAATTTTTTTGCTCGCTTTACGTTTTCCTTTCCCCCCTTTGCGAGCATCATTCATCACAGGAGCTTTTATTTTCGGTTCTACTTCTTTGTTAGAAAATTTCATTTTCTTGGATGCACCAAAAAATGCTTCATGATCCAGATGATGTATGAAATACTCAAGACTTCGAGGCCCATTGGGTAGAGATGATCCTGATCCCACAATAAGCGATAACATTATTTATCGATGTATGATTAGAACATAAAAAATGTTATGCGGAAATCGTCCAATAATGGAAAATATTGCTACCTGGGTTTATATTGAAATAATGTTTTGCAACGGCATCCATCTTATTCCTAACTGAACTGGCTTGAGAAGACGCTGTATCCTGACTATCATCATCATCCGAGTCTTCCTCACTATAATCAGTGTCATCTTCATCTTCCTCAGAATCGCTTTCTTCAGAGCAGCTGCTTTGTTCTTTTCGTTTTGGCAGTGTTCTTGACGGCATTTTAGTCATCCGTACTGTCGATTTCCGAAGAGAAAATGATTTTTTCAGTTTTGCTTCTCTTGCTTGAGCAAGCTGAAATTCTTCTGGATTCTCATTCAATAACTTCTCTTCTCGAGTTGGGAAACATATTCCAATAGCGGCTTTAAAAATACAATTTAACATCAATATTTTTGCAGCATAAATCTTGCTGCGTGATGCTGGACAACGCATTGACAACGACACACATACTTTATACACTTGGCTCGACGTCGAAGTTGCATTATATTTTAGAAATATTATGGATACTCACTTGTGACAGTTTTTCGACGAGTTCGGCGTTCATTTTCATTTTGGTGTACATGCAATACATATTTGTCTCTCATGTCAATGTTGAGGCTTCGTTGGAGTCGTTCGACTTTGGACATGGGACGTCGAACCTTACTAGTAGTCTTCGTTGGTGAAGACTCGGAAGACATTTCTTTAAATCTGTCTATATGCTTTTAGTGGAAGAACGCAGCCTCTGTATAATATATATATTAGTTATTGAAAGACGATTCCGTGTTCAACAAAGGCACATAATTTTTTATTAACAAAGCTTACCTTGATTACAGTTCAATTTAAAGTTAATAAGATCGTATTCTTACCTAATTGTTTTCTTAACTACACAGGAAATTAAATGATTAAAAACACAACATACCCGAAATACTGAGATATTGTAATAATATAAATATTATACAAACTCAAGTTTTCTGAACGGCGGTTAACTAACACCCACATTTTTCTTATCAAGTATTTCATTCATACTATAGGAATAGAAATACACAAGGCACATTTCTTTGTTTACTAGCAGTTTCTATGTTTTGTTCTGCTTTGGCATAAAGATTCATGCATTCTATTCTTTATTCGTGCTGTTT
>Ga0210040_10004348_pt1 | contig 18578 bp, 19 predicted proteins | sample CryGeyCG12114_NA_FD_185462 | JGI IMG/M metagenome (GOLD analysis project Ga0210040, IMG submission 185462) | Groundwater microbial communities from aquifer - Crystal Geyser CG19_WC_8/21/14_NA (SPAdes) (version 2) | ecosystem: Environmental > Aquatic > Deep subsurface > Groundwater | place: USA...
AACACCTACCAATGCCTACCACTATATGCTAGAAAGTCTCATTCCTGGTATATGTTGGCTGTGCCAAGTGATGTTAGAGTAAATGGGTAGAGTTGGCTAGCCAATGGAGAAAGTATTGCGACTGGGCATTGCTCATTTTATGTATTTTCTTTCTAAGGTATTCATTCATGGCAAGATGAAGATTCTTCGGATATCATTTTTGTAGAAATGAGTGGACCGGAAGGTAAATTGGCATCTAATTCTTCTAATAGTGACATTACCCTCTAGGCCTTGTATTGTCTACGTGAAAGAATTGAGTTCCTAAATACCGAAATACCCTTTCCCAGGTTCTCCCTATGAAAAAGGAGTATTTCAACTGGAAGTCACTTTAAGTGAAAGGTATGCATATCTATTATATCAAACTATTGTCCCCTATGCTAAATTGATCCTAAATTCCTACATGAGCTTCATAATTTTTAAATTCATTGAAATTCCTTCTGTTTTGTATTCAACTAGATATCCATTTACACCACCAAGTATTCGATTTTTGACCCCTGTGTATCACCCAAATATTGATCCAAATGGTCGCATTTGCCTTACAGCATTGAAACCGAAACCAAGTGGCTCATGGAACTGTACTCTCAATATTCCAACTGTAATTAACACACAACACATCTTTACTATACTCTCTGTATTTTTTTTATGCACCAAGCAAACGCATTTTTTAGCATTTTTTGTTTAATAGGTTTTGTCTGCAATCCGTATTTTGCTGAAAGAGCCAAATCTCTCGGATCCTTTGATGTCTGAAATTGCTAAACAATACACAGAAGACAATGAAGCATACATGAAAAAAGCGGAAGCTGAGACTTTGAAACACGCTGTTAAAAAAAAGAGATGCAGGCTGGATGAAGATAGTGTAAATGAGTCTACCGAAGATGCAAAACGCCTAAAGACTGAGAGCCCATAAATGTGAGCAATTTTTTAAACTGTGAACCTCTATGTGATTCAAATTTTTTATTGTCCATGCATATTTGTGATTTAGCTTTAACTTAAATCACTGATTTTTTAAAAATCTAATGTAACCTGCGAAGTATTATCTTATAGCTCTGTAGAACTAAAACATTCGTGGTGTTGTCTGTGACTGGTGAAAAAATTGAATAAAACTTTTCCTCTTGGAATAATCGGGTCCATCCTGTTGTCGAGGGAATTCAGCCTAGTTTATTCTATAAACACAAATTTATTGAAAAAAATTCGAATTAAAAAAATCGTATGAAGAACTCATTGTCTTATACAATTTAATCAGCAGCAAATTATAATCCCAAAATGATTTGCTTCATGCTGCTGATCGGGTCGCTTTATGTGGCCCAAGTGGACTCCGTGATGCATCCGCCTTATACAGCCATGGAGCCAAACCACCCTAATAACACGTTTGAATTCAGAGAGTTTTGCACAAAACAAGAAGAAATTCGAAAGGATTCAGCTCAGATGCGAGGTTTGTGTAAATTCTAACTTGCACGGTTCCATTCTCCATTAATTTGTTCCCAATATTTAATGCACATGTGTACAATCACTGCATTTTCATTGGCTACATACAGTTGGCTGCAAAAGAATTGACCCTGAAAGTTTCCATAAAGATGACTTGCGTACCATACTGACACTTTTTCTCATAATTCTCTACGGGGCTGTGGTCCGGGCAGTTACTCGTAGATTTCGTATCTCCGTTCCATATCCTGTAATATTGCTCGTTTCGGGTGTAATCATTGGCATTTTTGGAAAATACTATTGCTTCGATATGTACACGTATACTTCAATAGCAAGAACCAAACCTGTATACATATTTTACACTTTTCTTCCCGTAATCATCTTCCAAACCGCTTTTGAAGTTTCGGCACACACTTTCATGCGTGCAATTTCACAGGTGTAGTTTATCGCTCAATGTATAAAAAACTCACACTAGAAAGAATTGATCATTTGAAACATTTGTCTAGATTTTGGTAATAGCATTGCCAGGATTCATTTTGAATTGCGTTTTCACTGCACTACTATGCTACCAATTCTTCTACGACTACAAGTGGTCTTTTGCACAAGCCCTATTTTTTGGGTCCATTGTGTCAACAACAGATACAGTTGCTGTTGCAAGTATTTTGAATGAAGTTGGTAAGTTTAGGTTGCCAAAATTACTTTGTTTACGTGCATGCAAAAAACGGTATGGTATCTAGTATAAGCTTTGAGTCATCTAATGCATGCATGCACATTGGCTTTAGGGGCATCTGAGGTTTTGCGAGTCTTGATTAATGGAGAATCATTAATCAACAATGGAGTAGGAACATTTTTTTACACAGTGATTGATAATTTCCTTGATCCTGCAATTGATAGTGGAGCGTTTGAGGTTGTAATGACTAATTTGGTCTTACAATTCTTAAAAGTGGCTATTGGAGGCCCTATTCTTGGCTATATTTTTGCAAAGTTAGCTATGATGTCCGTCTCAAGAGTTTTTAACGATGCTCCTGTTGAAATCACAGTAACTTTGGTAAGCCTATTTACTATACAGAATTGGATACTTTTAGTTTTCTAATTTTCCTCATCCAGATTGTTTCAATTTAAGGTGTCCGCGTACCTCACGTACTATTTTGCAGAAAATGTCGTTGGTAAAACTAACAAACATACTAATATTGCAAAATCATAATTTCTTCGTCAGTGCATCCCGTAATTGTTAAGCTCAGGTTAAAATACTAACAAAGTAATAAAACTTCAGGGGTCTCTGGAATCATGGCTGTCGTTGCACTAGGAATCACAATGAATTCTGAGCGCACTTCATTGAGTCCAGTCACTTTGGAAGAAGTTCATCAATTTTGGAGTTTAGTTGGTATGCAATGCCTCTATTTATAATGACAGTAGACTAAATAGTAGTTTTAGGTAGGTTGGTAGGCGTACACATGATTTTATTTTAGCTGCATTTGTTTCATTTTATAGAATGACTTTTAAAAATATGAACATGCAGTTAGAAGAATTTTGTTTTATTTCCCGTATTTAGGTCATTTGGCAAACACAGTACTTTTTTTTATCACTGGAATCATAGTGACTGAAAGAGGAACAGCCGCGATCACCTTTAATGACGTTTGGTATCTGATTTTACTATCGGTTGGATTAAATATTATACGGTAAACTTAAGTGCGTGAAAAATCAAGGACCTTTAAAATATGAGCCTATACATACAGTTAATAATTTTAATATTATAGAGCTGTCACACTTCTCATTTTGAGTCCCATACTAAACCGCTTAGGTTACGGACTAACATGGCAAAATCTAGTAGTCATTATATGGAGTGGATTTCGGGGTGCAGTTAGCATTTGCTTGTCTCTTTTAGTATACGAAGACTCGACATATTGTCAAGAAGCAAATTTGGGGCCCAAAGTATAGTTGCTCAATAATTTCTAGTCCATAATTCTATTAATTTTTAATAATACGAAAAAACTTGATATTATGACTAGATTTTATTCCAAACTGCGGGCGTAATCTCACTAACCCTGATAGTGAATGGAACTACAACTAAAAAGTTACTAGACATTTTAAAACTAACAGCAATTTCACCTGGGCGGCTTGAAGAGATGCAAAATGCAGTGAAAACAGTTTGGGAAGCTAAAAGGGAAACAATTGCCATGCTTAAGCATGATCGCATGCTAATAGATGCGGATTGGCAGCTGATTGATGATTTCACAGTGGTTGATGACCCGTACAGAAAAGTAGTAGCCATACAAAGAGAGACGAGTTTTCACACATGATAACGTAACGTAACCAAATTACACGTTAATGTATTGGGTATCATAAAGGTGACTGTGAAGGAAATGGTGCCCTCGGATGCTGTGTCACTAATCGAAGTGGAATCAGTTGAAGACGTGGAATGTCCAGATTGTCACCATCAAATCCCAAATGAGCCCAATAACGAAGAAATGAAGTTGATAACTGAAGAAGCTCGGCAAAGAGTTATAAAAGCGATGAAAGTACTTCAACAATATCATAGCAAATCTATCGAGTTTCTTGCATTTTAGTAACTAACTACCTCTTTGGGCTTGCTTCATAAGATTTCGTTTTGGTCGCAATTTGAAAGAGGGATTTTATCAGAATATGCTGTACAAGTTCTAGTCGGCCTTGCTGAAACAATGGCAGACAAACCACGCTATTTGATACACACAAGTGACTTAAAAAAGTACTGGTCTATTAGAGGATTTTTCCCATGGATTCGTTCCCGCCTGAAAAATTCATCAGCTGATGTCATTCCTCCCATACCAGAATGGAGGTTATCCCAGAATTTAAAAGCTATTTTATAAACTCATTCGTCCTATAAGTTACAGAATTAAACTGTTTTCAGATGGCGTCAGCCGTTCTGGAGTGTAGCTACTCATCGTTTGTTTGAGCCATTGTTACTTCTCGTAGTGGTTGTAAACATGATCCCAGCCTTTTGGGAAATGATGGTAGAAATGGACGATCCGTCAACGGAAAGCAATAATAGCACATTAGTGCGCTGTCCACAGTTTATACCGGGATCATCCAGCCAAAACTTTTTGATTGTTAATACAATCTTCTTCGTCATTTACATGGGCGAATTTATCGTCAAAGTTAGATACTATGTTCCAAATTTTCTCTTTAATCAAGTTTTTTTACCCTTTCCTTTTATTATTCTCGTACTAATTCGCAGGTTGTAGGTCGGGGATTGGGCGACTACTGTAATAACAAATGGAACTATATCGATTTTTTGGTCCTTCTTATTTCATTAGTTGATATAACTTTAAGTTTCTCGCCATGTGAGGAAACGAAAAAGAAATCTGAAGGCGTTATTTCATTCACCAAAGTGTTAAAATTGCTCAGGGTTTTTAGAATCAGTCGATGTGTCAGGCTTGTTAAGGTGCACATTTTAGCAATGTATATTAAGCCCAAGCGACCATAGGTGAAGACGAACAAAAGTTTATGTAATTTCTCTTTAAATTATGTAGCCATTGATCCCTGCTATTTCTGGTTTCTTAAATAAAAAAATCAACACTCAACTATTCTATGGCTATGACATAACAATCGGATACATCCAAGCAATAGACGACGTTTTGAAAGTCTTGAAACAGATGATAGACAATTCAAGAGTTTTGGAGAAAATAAAGACAATTTTGGAGAGAGAAAGAGTGCAAACTGTTAGAGAAATGGGTAAAAATCTTACTGCAATGGTTTATGCACTGAACGTACCCAAGAATATAAATTTTGTCTAACATGGCTTCCACCTTAGGAATGCTACAGAAAGAAAGACCCGGCATTGCAATTGCAGTGAAAACAAGACATGCCAGTAGATCGATTCTCAATCAAATGGGATCTGCTTTGAATGATCTAAAAGCTGATGGTGAGTTTTCTGCTTCACCAAATTATCATATGCGTCATTTCAACGATAGAATTATATTCGCGTTTTAAACTCAGAACGTTCTGTAATTTCTCCTAATTGGCGTCAAAACCTATCGTAAATGCACAATCAGTGACGATTCAAATTCATACGTATTTCGTTGAAATCAAGCAAGCGGAATAAAACTGAATATAATTTTGGCTTGCAATAACATCGCATTATAGATAAAACCGAGTTCATATTTGCAATCACGTAGGCTTGATTGATGACAAAGAATTCGGACTGCTCAGTATTGCAATCGAAGAAAAAATGAAAAGACTGTGGAACTCCCCATCTTATATTACCCCGTCATCCCCAGAGCTTTTGTTTGGCAACATTAACTGGATCATGAACAATGCAGATTTGAGCAGTTATATTATTGTAATCCTCCAATTGACTGCAATAACCCTTTATCATCATGTCATTCAAATTAATGTGTGCTCACAGTTAGTTTCTTATATTGTTTTTTCAACAGAAAAACGCAGTACTTAAAAAATTTGCTGCCGGAGAAGTCATGTGTCCACTTGGTAGTGCTCCAGATGGAATTTATCTAATTGTTACAGGGCTTGTGAGAATTGTATACAAGCCATCAGCGTCAATTGTACAAGTAAGTGAACCTTTACCATTATAGAGCCTTTTACCATCATAGAGCTAGACTGCATAATCAAGTACAGTCAGATTACCCCATTAACTGAAATATATTAATTCAACAAGGAACAACAAAAATATGGAGTGATTCCAAACATGGAGGTATTCAAAGATTTCTCATTTGATCTACCAAAGGAAGATTTTTTTTCCACTGGAACTTTAATTGGTGAGTGTGGCGTTTTGACTGGGAGGCCAAGAGCTGCAGGTGTAACCTGTGAAACTGAAATAGAAGCGTATTTCATAAGCATGAAGGTTATGAAAGATGCGATGGAGTTGTTTAACGACCCTTATGACTCTCTGGAAGGCCGATTGTGGAGATCTTGTGGAATAATGAGGGGATTATCTTATTTGCCCACTACGGGATTGAATAAGGTTAGGCTTTATCTGTGAAAGCAGTTGGTGTATGAACTTGCAATAAACATGGTTGCAATCATTTAGAGCATGCATCAAGATACACTGCAATTGTATTTGGAGCATGCAGCAGTTCCAGTGGGAGATATGTTCAGGGTTATACGAATCCCAAATTACATTGTGGATACTTTCCTAATAGATGGATGCGTGAAAGATTTAGTACACAAAGAGATTTATACTGCACCTGCAATTATTCCAAAGACAGCAAATGTGCTGGAGATGGTAACATTTTAACGTGAACGTGATTGTTGTGCAGTAATTTAATATACAATAGAAACAAAATGATACACGCTAGTTTAATGTGACAGGTTGATAACGGATTGAGTCAAGGAAGGGTCTTATGCATTGCGCAAGAAAAATTGCCCGATGATGACGACGATGTTGACCTTTTCAATTGCATTAAAAATGGAGTCAATCTGAAAAAATTACTCAAATTGGTATTATTGTTGTTCGTCTTAATCTACAGGAATTTAATGTCGGTAGAACAAGGCAGACATTGAACGCATATTTTTTATAGGATGATGAACCGGATACAGGGGATGCTAAACAACAAAACTTTTTGGCCACAAATTTCGGAGTTCGGAGTAAGCATACTACATATTAGATGAATATAAACCTTCCAATTAAAACGGGAGAACTACTAACAATACAATTTTGCATCACTGTTTATTAGGCAACAAAAAAAAGAATGCTGGTGATGCTGTTAATCCTGCTAAATTAAATTTTTTGAAAGGAGAAACTAAAAATTAACACAACTCGATTAGAAAAAACTTCAACAAAACTTTATGCAGATAAATAAGTGGACGGAAAAATTAAAATTAAGAATTAAAGAACTATGACAAAGATTTTAACAATCTAGTAATCTCGCTGAGAATCCTTTGCTCATTAATATCTAAACCATTATTTCTATGATGATTCATAAGGTTCTGAACACATTGCCTCACCGCTAGCAGCTGCAATTCAATATTGTTTTTTGTCAAACGGAGTTGAGGAGCATTTTCAAAACCAGGAAATGTTTCTTGTAAAACAGGAACAAAGTCAGCTTCCGCATGCTCAACAAATATTTCAACTTGGCCCAATACAAAATCGACCACTTCAGAGAGTGCTGATAAACCTTTCACGCTCAGACAGGTTTTAACTATAGTTTTAAGTAGCATTGACAAATTGTCAAAGCATTTTGTTGAAGGTGTAATCTTTCTTAGACTGGAACAACTCAGAAGGGACACAGAAATAAGGTTGGTTATGATTTTTTCTCGCAACAGCACTTCATTGAAACAAAATAATACCTGAAAAAATACAAATAAATAACTGGTAAAATGGACGAGTTTAGAACATTAACAAACCTGGGTTAGAAAATAAAATAATGCTAAGCATGAACTTACGCTAGTTAATTGATCGTCATTCAATGTTTCAATAATCCTGCCACCCATCAAACAAGTAAATAAGAAAAAATCTATTTGATCGCAATCAACATTTCCACTCTCCAAATCCACTCGTAAAGATTCCCAAAAGTCGATACAATCTTCCTTTGTTGCCGCGAACAATGGATCATCTTTTGAAACTCCGGAAAAAATAATACTCAAAGCAACCTGTTAGAAATTTACGATCATAACAAAACCGAACAAAGACAAATTAAATAAAACATCAATTTTTTACCGGAGGTTGTTGTGTGATATTCTCATCTGCATCAGTCCGCTGGAAATAACTGTTCGCTAAAGTCGGAAGGATGAACATGAGAACATGAAATGGCACCTTAGGTTTGCATAAAAGTTCTATGTATTCTTCAGCTACCTCTTTGGGCGACATTCTAAATCCGCAAATAAAACCAAGGTGAGAAGAGTCATGACATAGGAATACGATGGTGAAATCCATTGAGAAATAAATTAGCCATCAATAGTCGTAGAACCAGTCAACCAGTAATGCAAGTTAGCTCCGTTCCGCTCCAGTGCCAGAGCGGAGAAGACCAGGTTCATTTTTGGGGCTCTAGAGACAATAGAGCAGAGAAAATACTATTCTATACCATGGACATACAGCAGAGCCTGAAAACTATTTTGAAACCTTGAAGCGAAGCTCGACTATTATTGTTTTTATTTTTCAAAGAAGAGCAGCCAGGAGCAAGTAACAATGCAATTCAACGTAGGAGACAGCTTCAAATGTGAGGGGTCTTCTGGAGTAGAGCTACCTCATGTAAAAGAAGCAGAGCAGACCTTCCACATGTCTTGAAAAGCGGAGCGGAGCTCGAACCTGTTTGAGACATGTGAAGCCGAAGCGGAGCTCCAATATTTCTACAGTCTGACTGGAGCGGATCAGAGCCCGAACCAAACTTGCATCACTACATATAGTTATATGAGAACACTTACGAAACTACATAGATGAGTACATCAGCTAGAAACATCAAAATTAATTTGCTCTTTTTAGATCGATTTTCCAGCAAATATGAGAACAGCTCTGATTGAAACTCGTTAAAATCATTCGGGTCACATTCACTAAGAGATAAGGCAATTAAAGGAAGCATCTTTCTATCAATGAGCATTTTAAGTGACGTAAAATCTTCTTGACATCGAACATCAACTGCAAACAAAAATAGATAAAAATTATGTTGAGAACAAATCGAAGCAGCAAATTATCATATTATCATACATGTTTCAATAATGTGCAACATTAGTCTGAAAATTTGAGGTGCGGCTTGGACGCTAACTGATGCTTTGCTAAACTGAGAGCATAACCAGCTCATGTTAGATATAGTTGTAAGTGGGGTATTCGAATCCAAGGGACAAAATTTTTCATCCAAAAAAATATCACTCTCGTCTTCACAGCCACTCAGCGCTTGTGAATCATTTGAATCTTCCATTTTAACGTCCTCAGTCAGATGTTTCACAAATTGACACTTCAACTTGAGTAAGTACTTCGCATTTGGTTAGTTAATAAAATATCAAAACATCACAGAAACGAGCTCCTAATCCTGCCTCTCCTACTCCGGCTACCCCTCAAACTAGGACAACCGACAACTATGAAAACTGTGGATTTTGGCAGAGCGTCCCACCGCTTTTCAAATACAAACTGTAAACAAAAATGACAAAAACAAACTGCTAATCTGCTAGACGGCTAAACTTGTTTTTTCGAATGCAAATGTAAACATTGCCGATTTAGGAAACCCGGCATGAAAATCTAAATTATGCGCCGAAAATCCTCCAATTTGGCTTGGGAGAACTATATATACAATAATGCGATTACACACAAACGCCACATGCCTTTATTCGAACCTAATTAGAGGCTAGAACTGTATATTTCCACAGAAAGATTGAAAATAAATCGTTTTCTTTACTCTGGTAAATTGTGGATTTTTAATTAGATCGAAACATCGGCCCTTAAGGTTGTAAGACTGCTTTGAAAACTTTCCATCTAAAATACTTTCAGGGATTTTTGCGGGAAGGAACACATTTTATGAGTTGTAGTCGCCCAATAGGAATCTTTCAAGCCTTCAGTCAGTGTAACTCTGGGCTTTATGGACTACCAACACTTCAAGGAATGAAATCGTCTGGAATTTCACTGTTTTTAATTTTTTTAAGCACACAGATTCTGTGTGTAAATGTACCTTTGTGAAAAAGCCAACGTATGAAGCAACAGTCATGTACATCTTTGCTACGGTTGCATTGGCATTGATTATCTTTTGCTGATATTCAGAATTGCACGAAGTTGCGTTCAACAGCTGACAATGTCCGGGGACAACATTGTTAAGAATTTGTTGAATCGAGAGGTGAGAGAATAGGGTTGTATCTGGGGGCGTTAGGCAAAATACGGGAGAGATAGATTTCAATGAACTGTTATTTTTTAACAGCATTATGGGACACGTCTTGATCGTTCAAGTCCTTTTGGTAGACAGCCAGGCCCTCCTGATCGCCTTAAAATGAAAGCAGAGTGTATTCTTCCACGTTCCGCGATTGAAGCTGGGTAAGGTTTCTAGGTCCGACTTCAGTGTGTGGGTGGGGCATCATGCTGTGTTTCAATCTGAATGAATCCAGTCATTTTTAATAATTTGATCGATTTCTGCAGAAATACATTTATGGGATTCACAAATTGTGGGCGATATCTCGTCTCTTACGTTGTCAGATCTTGTGAGAACTTTGGAAACTCGTGGACCGATTTGTGTTTTATCTATAAACTGTACTTTTGGCTATTCATTCCTTACAAGAAAGCAAAGAAAGTGGCCGAAGTTTTGCTGTTTGATAGTAATGGTGTGCCTGATAATAATTTACTGATCCAAATTGCTCAATGGAGGCTGAATGATGATAGACTTATAGTAGTTGGTCAAAGGTATGTTAACAGTTATGTTGCAACAGCATATTTTCACTACAAATATCAATGATAAACATTTCCCACATTAGATGACTGTGTGTGTTTCATGTACGTACGCAGCTTTTCTCCAGAAGAATCTAATAATTCCTCTGTGTTTGCCACCATCACTACACTTCCAGATGTTCATAACTGTCCTAATTGCATTTATATAATGGAATGTGAAGCCGATGACGGTACTGCATTTTGTTTGTCATCATGACCTTTGACCTTTTATTATATATTATGGTTTTGTGATTTTGTTTGGGATGTATATTACAACCAACATTTTAACTACTTTACTCTTCTTCATACATTTTCACAGGGATTGGTCATAATGGAATGAGAACTAGCTGTATTCGACATGGATTGACTATACACTTCAGTCTGGATCATGTCTCACCTTACCCAAAGTTTAATGCTGAAATTCAGCTGCGTTTCAACGATAGCGTTGTCTTTAACACTGGAAATGTGTTTCACATGTTCTCTTACAAGTTGATAGAACCCACATATGCTGATACTAAAAAGACTGATTCGTCAATACCCACATCGTTGTCCACCCCTTCGGTTAGCGCTCCACTTCGATGCGATTTGTGGTTCAAGAATATTGCCTCTAGGTCAAACAAAACTATCAAAAGTAAGACGAACCTTCAAATTATTGAAACTGCGGACTCTTGCTTTGAATCTGCGCGGTGCATCAATGCTCAAGAACAGTTATTAAATAAATTTATCTCCACATGTCTGACTTCTATACCTAGTGATGTAGTAGTGCCTATGGAAAGTGCTCATGGTAGACTTCGTCATTTTTCTCAAAGCTCATTAGACTCGGAAATTTCGTTAGTGTCTTCAGTTCCTTCCGAAACATCAGCTTATGGGTTGGTAAATACTCCGAAAAAGGAAGATAAAAGAATTCAACGATCGCTAGTGACTTTAAATACTGACACGAGTTCTAATAGCTATGTTCTAAGAAGCTCAAAAAATTATAGTAGCAAGACCAGTAGTCCAGAAAATGCAAAAACGACTTCAAATTGTATGCCACCACCCCAAGAACGAAAGTTTTTCAAACGGGAAACATCTGCATTGAAAGCCCAAAATCAGCCAATTGAACGAGGAAGTATAGCATTAGCGTCGAACATAAGATCCAGTGGAACTTGTGGAACTGTAGATAATTTGCACTGTGCTGACACCCCCTGTCATGACTTTAGCAGAAATGAAGCCACTGTGTACGATGTCTTTGATATTAGAACAGAAGAGGCTGTCATAGTTGAGAGAAGTTTTTCGTCGTTCAGAAAACGACGCCTTGCAGACAAACGTTATGAGTTTAATGAATGTGATGTTTCCACAGAAAATGTGACACCGTTAAATGTTACAAGAAAAAGGAAGTCTCCGCGTTATGCTGCTGGGAGTGCAAATAGTAGTCAAAACAACGGAATAAGTAATCCTTTAGGAAGTCCTCGAAGCCCACGAACTTATGAAAATAGCCATGGCTGTTGTCCAGGAGGCAATGAGAGCCCTCGGGGACCATTGTTGGACATAATATTTCCTAGGTCCCCTCGGTCTCCTCGTGGTGGCTCTAGTATCGTTACAATTCCATCTCCAATTATGTCTCCTAATTCATTAAGCAGTGACTCCGATGTTCTTCGGCCATTGCACAACAATGCTAGTAACATATGTGGGGGGACTCAACCTCACCATATGATGCCGGGTTTGCATTCAAGCTCCTCGGTAGATGGGGCAAATAAAGACTTGGACAGGAGATTCTGTGTTCAAAATTCCTCCTCGTTTTTAGATGCATCTTGTAAAGTGGAAAAAGACACGGACAACAGCTGTGTCTCAGATGAAATGCTTGTAAAACCAACTCTTAGTGTTCTGTTTCCTACCTCTGCGAAAATTTTGAGAAGCTATGTCCAAAGAGATGATGACAATTTATCAGTTATAACAGATATTGAGGATGAATCAAGTCAAGTATATCCATTTCCAGTAGCTATTCCTGTAGATATTCATGGGGCTGCATACCAGCAACTTCAAATGATCAGCAATGCAAAGGTAGATAGATGTCCGGCTCCAGTTGTTCAATTTTTACAGAGAACTTTGGACATTGAAATGCTTTGCAATGAAGTTGCTAGTATGATTTGCACAGCTTCAGATAAGCAGTACTGTTCCTGCTGTGATTATGATGCAGCGATATCCGACGTAAGTAATTCTACAAATGTGACATGCAACTTCAAATGCGCTTCTGAAGAATAAGGTTTCCAAATGTTCACGTGTATGTATAGTATAAGCAAGGATTTTTCCCCTTTAGATTTGCCCGGAGAGAGGTAGCTTGTCAGCCGTGGTTGCAGTTTTAGTTCAGGCGATTGATGTTAAAAACTGGGGTGTTAAAAACCCTGAAAGGTATGCTTTTTTGGTAACTTTTATTATACTTATTTTGTAAAACAAAAGCATTATAAATTCGTAATCTTAGTACACAGTTTTGATGTGTTCAATGCAATTCTTCTTGATATTTTACAGGAACAGTAATTGCGACGAGAATTATTTTGGGGTAAGAAAAACTTACGAGGCCATATTTTCTCTCGTTTGGACACCCTCAAAGGAAAGGTGCCAGATACTGTACAGTGGTCATCTCTTCGAACTTGAATGCATGCCTTCATCATGGCATCCAATGCAAGATTCTGCTCCAACATACTCATTTTCAAATGGTATCCGTTATTTGGAAAGGGAACCGCTTTCGAATGAGTTAGCTGTGAGGGATTGTAAGTTAGATCAAGAATTTAGTATTGTAGCATGTAAAGTTGCAGCAATAATTTTAATGTTTATTTTATATTTTCAGGGCTATCATTAGAAGAACTGAAGGATGTACATGGTCTCATAAAAATTTGTAAAGAAGATCCCTCCCCGAACGAAAATTACTTTGGTCGGTCTGAACCCTCGATTATGCCATATATGGAATTGTTAGAGGCTTCTTCAGAAGAAGAAGACGCTCCTTTGGGCTTTAATGACAGTGATGAAGATTAAAAGATAATTATGTGATGACTCCAATAAAAATGCAGTTTGGTCGTTTACAATGTAATTCTATTTTGTAACATCGGAATCCTCACAATTCCGAATTCCCACCAATACAATTTAAGTTAGACTGAATTTTGAAATTCCTCTACTCATTACTGAATTTATGCTTTATTCTATTCTGTCTTTAAATCTATATAAAGAACAGGTGTTAGCGAACTTGATTTATCTTGTTCAATTTTGTTGTCCATAAGTTACTGATAGTTGTAACTAGTCAAATTAACTTTAGTCAGTTCGAACCTAGGGTTAAATGTCTTAAATTACAATGCCAAGACAATGCCATGCAAGCATAATGATCTTCGTATTTGAAGTTTGGTTGGAGTGTAGATTTACAAGAACTCGCAGTTCTGACTGACTAGCTGTGAGCGCTGTGAGTTGATATCATGTGTCTTGTTACTTGCTTAATTGGGGTTAGCAAGATGTTATTTATAACATAGTAATAGCTATAAAGAAAAGACTTTGCAAAAAATGACTGGTACAACGTGTTGGTATCGAACGTTCGGAAATAAAATACGCGATGTTTCGTAAATATTGTAATTTGATTCTGTCTCCAGTGCATTTTTATACATTGCTGTTGAATATTGTGTTGCAAATTGATATTATCTTTCATTTTCGATTGGAGTGCAATTAGAGCTTTACCAAATAAATATTCATGTAGAACACTGCTTCCCTTATCTCACTTTACAGCGCATGTAAGTAGTTCCAGTGTGATCTTCACTGGAAAAGCTTAAGCGAGGAGAAACATAAACCAAGCACATTCTGAAAATGAGTGGCAAATTCGATGCTACTAGATAAATTGCAATTAATTTTTTACAGCAAACAGCGATGCAATTTTCAAGTAATCGCAATGATCAGTATAATCAGCAATAGTGATGGGACACAAAGAGACGAACAACCACAACCAGCAAGCAAAGACGAAATAATCTTATTTTGCGCAGATAATTTGAATTTGGAATACTGAGATTTGGATACGATAAACGATTGGTGCTGGATCTTAGTCAGCTAATAAATCACGATTTTGTCCCCAAGAAGCGAGAGGTAAGGTTTCAAAGTTAATTAAATAGCTAAGAAAGGTTCCAATCCCGATTCCCTAGTTAGGCTAGCAAACTTCGAACTGCGTTCACACATTGTATTCGTATATTATGAAGAATGCAAGTCCGGCTTGCCTGAACTAGAATTCCCCGAATTTCCCTCGTAAAAGCTTTTGAATATTTTTATTTTCGCCGAATCTAATGAATTAATGATCTACATTAGGAATTGAGTGTCCTTTCACCATTTTTTGTTGTACGTGGAAAAAAGTGGATGCTTTGGTCTTTTGAAATAGCAGCAACCGGGAATCGTGTCTTTTGTCGAGGAGAGGAAGAAATGTGACTTGTTTGTGATGCTAATATCAGTTTTGGAATGAGTTAACACTTGCTTGCATCAAAGTCAAGGTACTTACGACACCAGCTGCCTACTTAACTGTTTTGATTGACCACTTTTGCTTGTGCTGTAATTCTTTAAATCGTGATTTGTATTGTGTCTAGCTAGCTACACGCCACTAGCCATGGAAGCCGTGATGGGTGACCCAATGCAGATTGAGTCGTCCAGTTTTCGTCATGCGGGTCCATCATCTCATGACCGTGAGGGAGATGCTAGTCAATCAGGTTCATGGTCTACGCGCGAAGAATTTTCTCGTGAAGTAAATAACTACTGTGAAGGACAAGAGGACAATGACAATATGGTAGAAATTTCAAGACCACCGGTCAAGTGGCTAGATGGGGACGAAATATCTGTAGATTTCGAAGACGAACAATATGGAATGGACGAAGAAAATACATGGGCTGCCTCTGTTCCCCCTAACTTATTTTTCCAAAGATTAGATTCTGAAGACGTGGTTTATAAAGTGAGGAAAAAGAAGAGCAAATTCATTGGCCCTAATGGTAAATATTTAATGGGAGACCTTTTGGGGGAAGGAAGCTATGGAAAAGTGAAAGAAGTCCTTGATTCCGAGACTCTGGTCAGAAGGTTAGTGAATATTTTATCTTTATGTATCGCGACAACTCATAGTTAATATTTTTTAAACGTATTAACACCTAAATGTGATATCTAGGGCTGTAAAAATCTTGAAAAAGAGGCAACTTCGTCGAATTCCAAATGGAGAACAAAATGTAGAACGGGAAATAAAGTTGATGAGAAAATTGTGCCATCCCAATGTGATAAAACTGATTGATGTGATATTTAATGATGAGAAACAAAAGTTGTACATCTTTTTGGAATACTGCGTTGGGGCCTTGCAAGATTTGCTGGAAATATCCCCCGAAAAAAAGTTTCCGGTCTGGCAGGCTCATAGGTACAAGAAAAGCAATGCTATTTCCACCTATCATTCTTAAATAATGTTCATTAATTCTGGTTCTATTTTCAGCTACTTTACTCAGCTAATTGGAGGCCTAGCTTACCTGCATAGTCAAGGAATAATTCACAAAGATATTAAGCCTGGCAATTTACTACTCACTTTAAGCGAACAAATAAAAATAACTGATTTCGGTGTTGCTGAGGTATAAAGTCAATTCCTTTTTGGAATGTTATTATAGTGTCTGTCTTGAACTCTTGTATTTAAAACTCTACATTTTTCCTTTAATTATGTAGGCTTTAGACCCTTTCAACCCTGATGATACGTGCCATACGTCTCAAGGATCTCCAGTTTTCCAACCACCAGAAGTGGCGAATGGGGACAGTTTTTCAGGATATAAATTAGATATATGGAGCAGTGGCGTCACTCTGTAAGAAAGATTTTTTCTATGCACAGCAGCCTACTGTTACATTTTAACTTTATTGTATGTAACTAATTCAGGTTCAACCTCACCACTGGAAAATACCCCTTTGAAGGAGATACCGTGTTCCTCTTGTTTGAAAATATTGCCAATGGAATATTTGTGATACCTGACGGACTAGATCCACTTTTAACTAACCTGTTGAAAGGAATGTTGGAGAAAGACCCAAATGATAGACTTGGAATTGATAAAATATTTCATCACCCGTATAAATCCTCATTTTAATTTTTTTTTTAAATTAAAATTTGTGTAGATTAGACTTGATGCATAAATTATTGATTATTTAAGGTGGTTCAAAAAACGCCATGTACCTATCCAAAGTGAGAAGCTATCAGTTCCTCCAGAGCGAAGAAAATTGAGTACACTGCCTTACCTGTTTTCTTATTTGAGGGGATCAGATGATTTCAGCGACGAGGTCCAGGAGGACCATTGTATAATGGCTTCAGATCATGGTCCTCCTGCCCTGCGATACAGTGAGTAAATTAAAATGTTGACAACGTTTGTGTAGTAACTTTATCTAATATGAAATATTTTATTTCTGTCTCCAGCTGATGGTAGAATGGATCAATACAAGGGCCAACATCAACGTCAATGTTCAAATAATAATAGTAGTACTCGTGGTGTAGAATCTAATGTGAACAGACTAGTGTCCAGTCGAGATGTCGTTCATGAGTCCTTCTGGAGAAGATCTCTTCATTGTGCTCGAAAAATTCCAATGTGTAGGCAAACATGACTTTTTCATGTTCTACACTCATCCTTTTTGAATCTAACTAAAGATTATTCTTTCATATTATCTACTTCTTATGTTCACTTGTATACTTATGCTAATCTTCGTGTGTACCGATATTTGTCATTTTCAAATCCTTAAATTATTATTATTATTATCATTATTCATAAAATAGCAACGCAGGTCGTTTTTGAATGCCCGCTAAACTGTGTCTGTTATTTTTGCCTTCAGTACCTTGTATTTTTCTTGTAACTAGACGAATTGAATTCATTTCATAAGAATTCTAGCAATGCTGCTATGTGGTAAATATTAAATTTATGTGTTACTCTGTATTGTTTACAGTCCTTTGATGTGTGGACGTAATCTTCCTATATAGTCAAAGGCTGATTTCGATATAAATATTATATTATGCTTGGACTGATTGTGTCAATCTCCTTCATTCGAGATGAATGGAGTGATATATGGTAGATTATGAGGTGGACAAACTACACGCTTTTAAATCTGCTTAGGTTACTAATTTTTAGTGCAGGAATTCAAAGAGTCTATGGAAAAGTACAATACGCATGAAACAGTCGCAACATAACCAGTGTACCATTTAACCGAGCTGTTTATTAGTTATGTAGTATAAATTATTTTAATGTTTTAACAATAATTATTACAATATGATGCGATTCCGAATGTTGTTGTAGTGTGTAAAAAAATGTTCAAGATCTGCTAAGCGACACATTTGCGAATTTATAATTGGATTCTGAACCGACGGAAATAAAACAGTTTACATATAAATGTCATCCTCATCCTATCATTTTGAGTGCATAGTAATACCTGGCATTGATTTAATGCCTTCTTTAACATGACATGAAAGGTGCCAAATGTATTTTTGCTTCGCCGCTACAATTTATTATGGAATGCACGAAGAAAAATCTACCAAGCGTGAAATTGTAGATCTACCATTTCTAAATCATATCCTTATTCGCCTACTTTGGTCTGGTCGGAATTTCATGATTAAAATAGAGCTATTTTACTCTATAGTTATGTGGTAATGGTTAGCTTTTGCTGGAGACTGTGCTAACAAAATTTGAAAAAGTGTTCATTTTAAAATGAGACATGTGTTTTTGGAATCAGTTTGTTGATTTCTATGGTTTTGGTTGCCACAGTTTTGGAATATACTGTATTCTCAAAACTCAAA